>FWPU01006121.1_pt1 | contig 14354 bp, 14 predicted proteins | sample 2228361 | NCBI WGS metagenome assembly FWPU01 (sample SAMEA103939777, study PRJEB20133) | metagenome
GAGCCAGTTTACCATCTTGTAGTTGGAAGACGGAATCAATGACAGGTTTGATTTTATGATTTTTAATCATTTGCATTCCTATATTAAATTCATTAAGAGACCCCATCATAGAACCACAAATTTTTAACTGTTTTACAAAAAGGTATCTTAGATTAAAAGTTGAAGGATTACCTCTTGTAGCTCCGCAGGTTACTAGTATTCCGCCTCTTTTTAAACATTTAAGGGCTTCAGTAAATAAATCTCCTCCTATATGTTCTATGACAATATCTACACCACAATCATTAGTAATATCTTTAACCCTTTTTTCTAACTCTTCTTTTTCATAATTTATTATATTTTTTAAACCTAATTGAAGAAGTTTTTCAACTTTCCAATCACTGCCAACGCAACAAATAGGTTCAATTCCCATTGCTTTCAATAAAAGTACAGCCATTATACCAACTCCACTACCAGCTCCCATTACAAGCACCTTGTGGTATGGTTTAACATTGGCTTGTGAGAATAACATTCTACTTACCGTTGTAAGAGTAAGAGGTATACAAGCACCTTCTTGTAAAGTTAGATGTGTGGGTAGTAAAAATATGTTTTCTACTGGTACTCTTATGTATTCAGCATATCCGCCTTGAACCTGAAATCCCAATTCATAATAATTTCTGCATAAGCTTATTTCACCCCTCAAACAAAATTCGCATCTTTTACACCAATTAGTTCCAGGATATAATATAACCTTTTGTCCAACTAAGCTTTTAACATCACTTTCTATAACTTCCCCTGAAATATCACTGCCTAAAATATGAGGTAGTGGAATTTCATAACCTGGTAATCCTTTTCTAACCCATAAATCGAGATGATTTAAGGCACAATAACTTATTCTAACAAGTGCTGAATTTGAATAATATGGAGGTTCAGGTAATTCTCCATATTGTAAAACATTTTCATCGCCAAAGTTTTCAAAATATAATGCTTTCATACAACTACTTTTCTTAACATTAAATTTAACCAAAAAACGATTTTACAATTATATTTTATTTTTTTCTTATGTTTTATAAAAACATGGTTGAATTTATAGTTTTTGTGTATTTTACTTTATTTTAAATTGTTCAAGTATTTCAATGAAAGAAGGTTTAAGTGTGCCAAAAATATGATAGACTATATCCATAATATTTATATTTGTGTGTGAGTGTAAGAAGTTATAAGGTAGTAGTAGAAGTTGTGTAGATACACAGACAATTTTATATCGTTAATAAGTTATCATCATTGAAAATTTGTTATCATTTTTATTAAAATCAATATACTCTTCCTTATTTTATAAAAAGTTATTAAAATAAAGGAAAATGAAGAAGAGTATTTATGTTTTAAGTGGAGTAGGACTTATCAAAAAAATTGTAATATTTTTGAAGCTAATAAAATTTGAGCATACCATATTTGCTACTCCATTTCTTATTTTAGCAATTGTTGTGGTAAAATTTAATGGCACCCCAAATATAGAATTGGATTTCTTCAAGTTGTTTAATATAATAATTTGTTTTGTATGTGCCAGAGCGTTAGGAATGGTTTTTAACAGAATTATTGATTATTATATAGATTTTAAAAATCCAAGAACTTTAAATAGACCTCTACAGCAGAGAGCAATTAGTATGAAAGAGGCGTATATCTTCGCTCTTATAGTAATGGTCATATTTATATATGCGACATATAGAATTAGTTTTTTCGCATTTATTTTATCACCGTTTTTAATCCTATATATGATATTTTATGCTTATACAAAAAGATTTACATATTTGTGTCATTTTATACTGGGTTCAATTCATGCCATGCTACCTTTGGCAATTTGCATATCTTTTTTTGATGAAGTATATCCTTACCTATTCTTTTTAAGTTTAGGTATAATGTTTCTTATTGCGAGTTCCGACATCATCTATGCTATTCAAGATATAAAATTTGACATAAGAGAAAAACTATATTCAATACCTGCAAAATGTGGTGTTACTAATTCTATTGTAATTTCTTTTATTTTGTATGTATTAAGTTTAGTTTTCTTTCTAATATTTTTCTTTTATCTAAAAAATTTCAAACCGTTATATACAATTTTTGCTATAATGTTATCTTTTATTATAATACTGTTTATGTTAACAAAGACGAAGAAATATACTACTTTATTTACAGAAAGAGCATTTTTCTTAAATAATGTGGTCGTAGGTATATTGTTAACTTTAGGAGCATTATTTGACTGCTATAGAAATATTTAGTAGATTTTTTCGGGGTAATTTTTTTAGTAATATCAAACATTTTATATTCTTATTTTTCTTTTTAGGGTGCATTTTCACACAGGAGAATTTAAGAAGAGTTTTGTGGGAAGAAAAAATAAAAGAGGGAATTGGTTATAAAGGGATAGTTGCAAGGATAGGTGATATACCGATATATGCAGAAACAATATACAACAAGATTATGCAATCACTGTATAAAATGAAGGATGTTGGAGATGAAAAGAAGATAATAGAAACGGGCAGGAAGCTTTTTGAAAATGAATTAGGACGAGCTATTGATATTGAAATAGTTGAATATTATGCAAAAAATAAATCAATAACTGTAAAAGAAGAAGAGGTTGAGAAGGAATTAAAGACCATTGTCAATAGATTTGGCGGGGTGAGAAAATTTGATAAATTTCTTAAAAATACATCCTCTACTTACGAATCATTTAAAAAAGATTTAAGGTTTAATCTCTTGGCTCGCAAGGTGCATCAGAGTATATTTTTAAGAGAAGATGGATTTTTTACCAGTAATCCACCAGATAGTTTTGTTAAGCCAGAAGATATAAAGTTATATTATGAAAACAATAAAAGTGAATTCTTTATACAACCACGATTACGAGGTATATGGATTGTGAAGGAATATAAAAACAAGTTCGAGAAAAGAGAAATTATAAAATATATGAAAGTTATTATAAGCTTGTGTCGTCAAGGATATTCTTTTTACAAAATGCATAAACTATATAGTGATGAAATTCAACCCAAAACATTTAAACTTTATCCGTTAAATATTTTTGAAAAGGAACTTGTTAGTAAAATAAAAAATTTGAAGAAGAAAAAAGGGTTTCACATACTTACCACAGGTAAAAAAGTATATCTTCTTTATATCAAAAAATATAAAGAAGGCAAACAGCTTTTGCTATTTGACGAAAGAGTCTATGAAAATATATACATGATTCTTTACAATGAAAAAATAACCACCATGATAAACCAGATAAAAAATGAAATGAAGAAAAGTATCATTGTTAAAAGGTATATAGGCAAATAGTCTTTTTGATTTAGGAGGTATTAAATATTTAAGTTTTAAAAGGCATAGGAATTTTTCATCATCTCACAAGTAACAAGAGAAAAGTGTTATTTTAATTTCTGAAAAATTATACTACACGTTTATTGAAGAAGATGGTATTTAAAAGGGATGAAGATATATATAGTGGGACAGTTAATAAACAAGGAATGATTTACTAAGAATTTAAGAATTGATTTTCTATACTTTCTATCTTTTTTATTCTGCGAAGGTGTCTTTCACCGTCAAAGGGTGTTGAAAGCCAGATATTTAAAATTTCTTTTATCTCTTCTATTGTATTTACTCTACTTCCTAAACACAAGATATTGGCATTATTATGTTTTCTGGAGTAAATTGCGGCTATTTTATTATGGCATACAGCTGCTTTGATACCCTTAAATTTATTGGCAGTAATAGCCATACCTATACCTGTTGCACAAATTAAAATACCTAAAGCTCTATTGTTATTTTGAATTTCTTTAGCAACAGTTACTGCGGTATCAGGATAGTCACTTACTTGCTCAGAGAAAACACCTTTATCTATTACTTCTAATGCGTATTCTTTTTCCAGGATATTTTTAAGTATTGTTTTAACGAAAAACCCTGCGTGGTCACTGCCAATGATTATCATAGATTTTCCGCAATTTTCTCTACTTCTTGCATAATAGTTAGGGCGCATTGTTCATATTCTCTGTATGTTCCCAGTGCGGGGTCTTTAATATCATCTCCATCACTTCTCAATTTTCTTACCTTCAAGATGTCTTGTGGTGATAATTTTATAACATAAGCAACATGTTCTTCTGTCATACAATAAATTATATCACTCTCTTTGCATATTTTAGTGTTTATCTGCATTGTCATATGGGGATATAAGTCCAAATTATATTTTTTTGCAATTTCTATGGCAGAACTGTTGGCTCTTAATCCCTCCCATGTTGCGATGCCACAGGACAACACATCAAATCCAAAATCTTTAAGCTTGTCTATTTGAGTTTCATATTTTTTGGCAAGGATTGATTTTAGGAAGATTTCAGCTAATGGACTTCTACAGGTATTACCAGTGCATACAAACAAAATAGTAATTTTTGCTGTTTTTCTTATGAAATTAAAATCGAGTGGACCTTTCCGAAGTTCGCGTAATAACCCAAAGCTACTTCTTATAACAGTTGAGGAAGTTTTAAATTTAGTTGAACCACCATCCACTATAATATCTACTTTGCCATTGAATTCTTTTATAGCTTCTACACCTGTATATTTGGGTGGTTCACCTGATAAATTTGCACTCGGTAAAACAACTGGAAAATTACACCTGGATAATACCTGTTGAGTAAAATAATTATCAGGTAACCTTATACCTATATCTTCGTAGTCAAAAACAATAGTTATTGGACCCGGCATAAACTTCTCCACAATTCTTTTAGTTGATGGTGCAATAATTTTTACATATCTTTTTAATTGATCTAAGTTTCCAATAACAATGGTAAGATTTTTTTCTTCCGGACTGTTCCTTAATTTTAAAAGCTTTTTTACGCTCTCTGGCATATCTTTTCTTGCTGCTATACCATAAACCGTTTCAGTAGGAAGTATTACCAGGCCACCTTTTTCAAGGCAATTGACAACCATAGCTATTTCTCTGCCATAATTTGTTGTTTTTTCATTTTCAATTTTTATTATTTCCGTCATATGAAAATTATTATTTCACTTTTTCTCATCCAATATTCTATATATTTAAATTGTTTTTTCAGAAATTTTGATATTAATATTTTTTGTAAATACCTCTCTACTTATAAAGGTAACGATTACATTCTTTTTTACTGCAAGGAAAAAGATGGATTGGATGTTTATAAATACAACTTTGCAACAAAAAATATTTCAATTGTCTGGCATATAAAAGGTAATAAAAATACAATATATTTTATAGATTTTATAGGTAATACTGAGGTAATTGTAAAAGTTACACCAAAAGTTATAAAGATTACGATTCATAAAATCTACTATAATTCAAGAAAATTTATATATACCAAAATATTAAAGAATAATAGTAGTATCAACGAATTCACAGAAGATGTGTTTGTTGATGTAAATTGCGATGGATATAATGATATATTAATCCCTACTTTTAGATATTACAAAACATATATATTTGTGCGTGAACGAAAAAGGATTTTTTTTAAATTCTTAAAAAAGTTAAACTTTGGTTTTTTTGAGACTGTAAGAAAAGCAACTCCTTATGATAATATGTGGTTTAAAATCGGTTTTGTTTTGCCGAAGGTCTTTTCATATAAATACAAAAAGATATGCTTCAATTTGGTATATTATTCGTCCTCAGGAATAATTTATTTATACAAAGATACATTTAAAAGAAAAATAGCTAGGATAAATACCAGTAAAATTAAAGACAAATATAAAGAATTTATAGTATACCCTAAACCTCAACCATTCATATATTGCAACGATAAATGCAGTGTAATACATTTTTCTAGCAAAAAAGGGGTGATCTACCAAACTTATTTATATTATCCTTATAAAGAAAATCAGACACAATTTGTTGAGGGTACAATCATAAATTTTTCGCATATATCAAGAAATATTTTTTGGGTTCTATACCTTCCTAAAATGGGATTTTTAGGTTTTTATGAACTTTTAAAAAAGAATATTTTAGAAATAAAACTGGGGCTTGTAAAAAACGAAAATAGTAGGTTTTCATTACTTTTCGAAATTCCATTAATAGTAAAAATAAACTTTAAGGAAAAAAATGGGTTTATTACTATCCAATCCGGTAATTTTGTATGCATATTGGAAAAATCTGACGCTCTTGAAATTACCTTTAGTGAAAAGGATGCAGTTTATAAATATACTTTTAAAATACGCAAGAGTAAAGATATGGTTGATATAACCGAAAAGTTAAAAACTGAAAATCCTATAAAAATTTTTGAAAAATACGAATGTGTGCAAGGGGAAAATTCTGTTATTATCAATACACTCGAAGGAAATATAAAATATTATGAAAGTAGATGAATAAGTTAAAGTAATATCGAGTTGGTTTAAGATAACACTACCTTTTTATTTTAAAATAATACTTTCTTTTCCACTAAAAGTTGAATACTTAAAGTCTTAGATTTTCTTTAAGAATTTTATGTAAATTTCTTTGTTTAAAGTATCTATTTTTTCAATAGCCCCTTCTATATAATCACCAATTGTAAGATTTATGGAAGGTGCATTTTGTTTGTTTTTTAATCCGGTAAGAAAACACTCTATTTCTTCAAATTCAACGAGAGGATTCCCTTTAAAAAATCTTATAATTTTACCTTGGACTATATCTCCTTCTTTATATTTTTTTGCTATAGCCTCCCAAGGATTAGGTTTTAATTGTTTCATTCCTACAGCTATTTTCTTATTTGCGATATCTAAAGATAATACTACAACTTCTATGGTTTCGTTTTCTCTTAGAATTTTTTGTGGGTGTTTGATTTTTTTCCATGATATGTCGCTAATGTGTAGAAGAGCATCTATACCTTGTTCAATAGTAACGAAAGCGCCATATGATGTTATCTTTTTTACAACTGCTTGTAATACGGTGCCAATGGGATATTTTTTTTCCACATCTTTCCATGGATCAAATAACATTTGTTTTAAACTTAATAAAATTTCTCTTTTTTCTTTGGTTATCTTCAATACAGAAGCTTCTATCTGGTCACCCACTTTAAAAAAATCGTGAGGGTTAATCATTTTTCTATCAGTTGGAAATTCAGAAAGTGGAATAAAAGCATTGTAAATACTGTCAATTACACAATATAGACCATAAGGGACAACACTTTTTACAATAGCTTTAACAATTTGTCCAACCCAAAATTTTTCTTCAATATTTTCCCAAGGGTCAGAGGTTAGTTGCTTTATTCCTAAAAATACCCTTTCTTTCTCATAGTCAATGTTTAAAATCTTCGCCTTTATACTTTCGTTTAGCCTTACTACTTCCTGTGGTTTTATTCTTATATTCCAGCTCAAATCTGATGTTCGGATAAGGCCAGGTAACGCTTCTTCAATCTCAACGATAGCTCCAAAATCTACTAAATTCTTTACTACGCATTCTACCACATCACCTATTTTTAAGTTTTCCAGCACTTTTTTCTTTTTGATTTCTTTTTCTATAAGAATATATTTCTTTCGCGATACTACTATATTCATTTTACTATGGTCAATTTTCAATACCACAGCTTTTGTCCACATACCTATATAGTCCATTACTTCTTCTATTCTTTTGTTATCTAACTGTGAAGTAGGTATAAAAACAGGAACACCTATATCCATTATTGCGCCACCCTTTACTTTTCTTATAATTTTGCCTTCTACTACATCCCCATCTTTTAAGGTAGTTAAAACTTTTTCCCACAATCTTATTCTGTCAGCTTTCTTTTTAGATAGAGAAACAATTCCACCTTCGTTCTCATAACCTTCAATATATACCTCTACCTCTTTACCTATAGAAATATCAGCTTCCGAAAATTCTTCCTTAGGTATATATCCTTCAGATTTTAGTCCTACATCTACGACAACCTTGTCTTGCCACTCTCCTATTATTTTTGCAGAAACTATGCTGTCAGGAACATATTTTTTTAGAGTTTCTTCACATAGCTTTTCATATTCTTCATCACTTAAACTTATTTCTTCTAACTCTTTATTTTCTTCTGTATGTTTCTTCAACTCTTCTATAATACTCATTTACCTCCTTCCATAAAGTAAAAGAGTTTATATTATAATCAAATTTTTTTAAATAGTAAATAGAAATCGGAACAAATAATGCAGGTATCGTCCTGTTCCTGCCAAGAACTTTATGTGTGCCTTCTATATAGAAAGCATGAACATTTCTTTTTAGCATCTTAGATAATATAGTAAATCCTCTTTTAAAATTAGAAATTGAACCTTCTGCACTTCTTGTTCCTTCTGGAAATATAACCACACTTTTTCTATTTTTTTTTAAGGTATATACAATAGTTTTAAAAGAACTCAAAGAGAAGTTATCTCTATCAAAAAATATAATTTCTGTATGGATTTTGGAGACATATCTAACTATACTGCTTTCCAGTAATGTTTGTCTTGCAAGAAATATGGGGATATACGGCAAAGGAAGACATATAAGCACGGGGTCGAGAAAGCTTTGATGATTTGAAATTAATATTGAATTATCCACATCTTTTAATTTAACAAAATTAAAAAATCTAATTCTCCAGAGTGTGATAAAGAGTCCTAAAACTATGATTTTAATAGGATAATAAAATATTGGTAATAAATACCTTAAAAATTTATCCAATTAATTTTTATTTCTATTTTTTCCTTCCCATTGTAACGATCTTTTGACGGAATATATAAAAAAGAATTATTCTTCCCAAACTCGTATAATTTATATGTTAGGTATACATCATTTTTACAGTAGTTGATAACTTTTTTTAAATCACCTTTTTTGAACCAATTGATAGCTTGAAATCCATCACCATTTTTTCTCAATCCCAATGTTGCCAATGCCAATTTATCTAAACTGTAACCTCTCCCTGCCTCCTTTTTTACTACTTTTAAGATATCAAGAGATTTAGCAACAAAACCGGACACATCAAAATACTGTTTTAGCATTTTGTAATCAAAGTCCAATATATTGAATCCTATGAATTTATTACCTTCACTATTAAGTTTTGCAAATTCATATAGATTATTTTCTCTATATACCACATACATATTTTTTTCTACAAGATATGCGCATAAAACCATAACTCTATTTTTGAAGCATTCTGTATCAAAAACTATGTGCATATTAAACAATAATTACCATTTTAAATAATTTGTTATATAACACATCTTATTTTTTAATCTTGAGATAATAGTGTTCGTAAATTTGTTTAAAAGTTGTCGGAGGCAAGTTTTCACATCGGTAATTTTCCTGTAGACGAAACTCATTTAGAATTGCTCTTGCCGTTTCTTCATCAAAAATTAAAGTATAAACATTCTTTATGTTTTTCCTTCTAAGTGAAAATGCTTTTTTTAAAAAAGTAGAATAATGTTCAAATTTTTTATTAAAACTACCCTCTGGTTTGATATGAATAAAAGCGCTATCTACCTTTGGGATTGGGAAAAAATTTTCTTTTGAAATGTATCTGAGGATTTTAACTTTACAAAAAGATTGGATAAATACTGAAAGTGAAGAATATTCTTTGTTACCTGTTTTTGCGACAATCCTATCTGCAATTTCCTTTTGCAATACAAGATATATATCTTTAAAGCATATTTTTGAACTTACTAATGCCTCCAATAATGGACTTATGATATTGTATGGCGGATTGGATATAACCTTGGGAGTAAGTGAGATTTGCTGGATATGATTTAATATTAAATCCTCAATCAAAGGCTCAATTCTATTATCATTCAAGATATTACAATTAGCAAGTATTAAACCACCGTTAAAGTCTAATGTATTTTTTACAGACTCATACAAATTACTGTCAATCTCTACTGATAAGACGAAGTGTGCTTTTTTTGTAAGTATTTTTGTTAAATTACCGTTTCCTGTTCCTATTTCCAGAACTATGTCATTTTTATTAACGCCGGTTAGGTTGACGAGGCGTTCCAAGAAACTTTTATTCACAAAAAAATGTTGCCCCAAAAATTTTTTATATATCATTGTTCTTTTAAGTGTATTTACCTTCTGTCATCTGTCATAGTTGAGAACAAATTTTTGCAATAATTTCATAATGTGATAACTTCTATATACCGTAATAGTTGATACTTGCAAACTTGAAAAAACATCCAGACTTAATAGATATTCTAATACGAATAGTGTTCAAAGATGCAAAATTAGTTGTCAAACTGGTTGCGTAAGTTGCATAAGAAACAGCAGTTCGAAAGTGAAAAGATAAAAGCATAAATAATCCTATAAAAACAACAAGTTTACCAAGTTGAACAGCAAGTGGTAAGTATGACTGCGAAATTTTTTATTAAAATTGCTTGTGTCATTGATCCTGTAACAAAAAGTGTTGGTGAGAAGAAAAGGTAACTTTTTTTGATAATATTTGTGGGAAATTTAGTTGTTGTTTGGAGTTAATATTAGTATCTTTTATTATTACTTTTTCGTAGTTATCCGCTATTGTATAAAATAAAGTTGCGTAGAGAATATTCATAACAATGGATATATTAAAGCTCACATTCAAGATGATTTTTTGATTTTTCGTCATTTTATTAAAAGTTATTTTTTATAGTTTCACCTATTTTATCCAGAGAGGGTATAATAATAGCTCCGACTTTTTGGAAGCTATTTAATTTACTGGTGGCAGTTCCTACACCGCCTTCAATTATTGCGCCAGCATGTCCCATCCTCTTACCCTCAGGCGCTGTCTGACCTGCTATAAACACAAATAATTTTTTGGTAAATCCACCTTGCTTTATAAATTCCGCTGTTTCTTCTTCCATCGTCCCTCCTATTTCACCTATTATTACTACTCCTTCTGTCTGGCTATCCTTTTCAAATAATTTTAAAAGATAGATGAAATCTGTTCCAATAATTGGGTCACCACCAATCCCAATGCAAGTGCTTTCTCCATAACCTACCTGTGTTATTTGCCAAACTGCTTCGTAAGTTAATGTCCCACTTCTTGATATGATGCCTATTCTGCCTTCTTTATGGATATAACCTGGCATTATACCTATTTTACATTTAGGAGGAGTAATTATTCCTGGGCAGTTAGGACCTATCAATACTGTTATGGACTGACTAAGTAGCTCTTTTTTTATTTCTTGCAAATCCCTTAGAGTTATGCCTTCGGTTATACATACAACAACCTCAAGCTCGTTTTCAAGACACTCAAAAATTGCTTCCTTACATCCTTGGGGAGGAACAAAAATTATAGATGCTTGAGCACCTGTTTCTTTTTTTGCTTCTCTAACACTATCAAAGATCGGTATATTTCCCTCAAAGTATGTGCCTCCTTTGCCAGGTCTTACTCCACCTACAAGTTTTGTTCCATATTTTAACATCTCTTTAGAATGAAATGAGCCATGTTTACCTGTGATTCCTTGACATATAACTTTTGTGCTTTCATCAACTAAAATACTCATTTTCTTATCCTGTCATACCCTTTAAGAATACAATTTTTATACTGAACTTTACATTCCTTGTTACCATTTGATTTTTCTTCCATAGATTTAAGTATACAGCTTCTTGCCTCTTTCTTACAAATACTACGACTGTTTTTGTTTTTCAGGCATATTGCTCTTTCTTGTAAGCACCTTTCTATATTCTTCACTTCATTTTTTCTAATGTCTTTTATACATTGTTTATAAATCGATTTGCATTCCCTTTTCATCACAGATGTTTGACCTTTAAATATGAAGCTAGAAGCAATTAAAATAATAGCAACAATCACAACAGCTAACAATAAAATCCAAAGATTGCTACTTTTTAATATCTGCTTCAGTGTGCTTCTCCTTATTTTTGCTATTTTTCAGATTCCAAATAATCAATGATATTAAGACCTTTACATATCTCGTTGAAGCCGTGATATTTTTTACTGAGTGTTTCATATAGATTGGATACAATCTCTTTTATGTTGACATCTTTTTTATGACACAAACTACCAGATGAACAGTAGGTTATATTTGCGTTGTAGAGAAAGTAGCTTATAAATTCACAGAACATTCTCGGAGTATTTTGAATGCATTGATAGTTATCTTTATCTAAGGGGTGATCATTTATAATATTCTTATTACTACTTTCAATAGAAAACAGGGATTTTTTTCTTTTAGGCTTCTTGTTATATTTATAAAAAAGTTTCTGCCAAATTTTAAGAAAATATGTATTGGCATCAGATGCATTTATTTCGCATCTTACTAATTTAATCTTTGTATCAAATAGTTCTTCTACATATTGTAACCCTTTCTTTATGTTATCCAAAATATATTGATAGGTGCATTTTCTTTGGTTTTCTATAATATAACCATCTAAATACTTCTTAATGTTTCTTACAATATCAAAAAAAAACTGTTTTTGCTCTTTAAATATTTTTTCATATTTAATAGATTGACATTTTGATGAAGTATTCATCTTTATAACTTCTATATATCCTTCAAATGGCTTTTCGGGTAGTTCTTCGGCTACTTTGCTGAAAAGATTCTTATGGTTTACAATATAATACTTTTTTTGTGCGTATACGCAATTATGAAAAATATTTGTTATAAATAATAAGTTTAATAATTTTAGGGATAAAAACCTATAAATTTTACAGACATTCATTAGTTAAAACCTAATATAAAAGAATAATGTGACATTATTTATCTTGAGGTTCTTCCTGTATAACCGTGGGTTCGGGAATTATTTTATCAAGTTCTACATCCTTGCTATCTAATTCTTGCATGTAATCAATTTTATCAGGTTCAGAACATATCTCTGATAAAGCAGATTGCCACTGTTTTAAAATACCTTCCATTATGTCTTTAGTAAAATCAACTTTTTTTAGTTTATAAAATGTTTTTTCTTCACTTGATCTTTTTATAAAAAATCTAAATAAAAAATAATGGACAATTTCACAAAATAGATATGGCGCATTTTGTAAACATAAGTAATTTTCTTCATCTAATGGTGAGTCTTTTGGTTTTTTCTCTTCTATTTCACCATATTTTTTCTTCGGTTTTGGTTTTTCGTTGAAGGTATAAAAAAGTTCCTTCCACAAGTTTTCAAATTGTTTATTTGCGTCCGTATCTTTAATTGTACAATTCGCCCATTTAATTTTAACATCTAATATTTCATTTATGTAATTTTGGGCTTTTTCTAATAATTGTAATATATATTTAAAAGTACATTTTTCAGCAAATTTTTTATCTTTCATATATTCACTCACTTTTTTTGCAATATTTTGATACTGCTCTTTTTGCATTCTGAAAATAGTAGCATATTTTGAACGATAGCAAGAAAGAGAAATATCTGGTTTTATAATTTCGACAAGCCCAGAAAATTTAAAAGTTGTGCTATCTTCAATCTGGACAAATAAATTTCTATGGTTAAGTATAACCATATCTTGCCCCCAAGCAGTATTACACACAATCAACAAACAGGAAATAGTAACTAATATAATAGTTTGATGTGAAGTAGCCATAAACTTTCTAATTTTTTATAAAATTCTGAATTTGTAGTCTGATAAATTATAAGTTTATGATTCATCAATGGAAAATCCATCAACCTTGGCGAAAAAATCACATGGATTTTTAAATACTAACTGTTCTATTTCATTATTTGTAAAACCGTGTTTTTTCATAAGTTGAATGGTTTTTGGGATAGCTAATGGGTCGGAAACACCCCAATCTGCTGCACTGCTTATCAATATTCTGTTGAGTCCATATTGTTTAACTATTTCTATCATCCTTTCTGGTGATAATTTTGTAATGGGATATAAACTATGATTTGCCCAAACATTATACTTTCGCACCAATGGTATTGTTTCTTCTGTATTGTGGTCTATTATGATTCTTTCCTGTGTAAGTTTTAAATCTTCTATAATCTTTAAGGCTCTTTCTGTTCCTTTATATTTATATTGATGAGGAGTATGTAGAATAACAGGCATTTTGTTTTTTTCTGCTATAAGTAATTGTTCAATAAGAATTTCCTCCTCTTCCTTTGTAATCTTGTCAAATCCTACTTCTCCTATGGCAATTACATTTTCTCTTCTAATAAATTTTTCAATTTGTGAAACTACTTCTTTTGCCATTTTTATATCATTGGCTTCTTTGGGGTTTAATCCTATGGCAACAAAATGCTTGATGCCAAATCTTTTTGTCCTTTCTGTTTCAAAAGTTATAAGATGTTCAAAATAATCAAAAAAACTTTCGGGATATTTTCTATCGCTTCCTAACCAGAATGACGGTTCTAAAACCGCCACTACCCCACACATTGCCATTAATTCTAAATCATCGGTTGTTCTGCTACTTGTATGAATGTGTGTATCAAAAATCTTATACATACTTACTTCCCTTTCTCTTTTTCTATTATCTATATTTTTCTTTAAATTATT
>FWPU01000461.1_pt1 | contig 14349 bp, 6 predicted proteins | sample 2228361 | NCBI WGS metagenome assembly FWPU01 (sample SAMEA103939777, study PRJEB20133) | metagenome
GTTGATCACCTTCATCCGGCCCCAGGGTTGGCACCTCATCTGTGCCCTCAAGCCCAACCGCGTCTTGAGACGGCCTGGTCAGCCAGGCCAACCCCGTGGTGTCAACGGAAGAGCAGAGACTCTCAGCCGCTGGGGTCAAAGAAGCTGCATGCCCTGTTGCGGGAGGCAAACCTGTTGCCGCCAACGCCCCTGAGACACCCGCTGGAGCAAGCGCTGGATTGGCTGGGCCTGGTAGCATCTCTTCGGTCATGCTGACATTGCCGATTGTCGACCTGTAGATGGCCCGGTGTGCGAGGGGTGGGGATGTGTATCAGCGGCTGCCAGCGGGGAAAGCGAAAGATCGGTCTATCTTTTCGCACAGAATAGTAGCGCATCGTGACAGACAGGAGGGAAACAATGGCTCTTTATCGGTGGTTGCACAAGCTGTTGAGCGTCGTGGCCCTGCTAGGCCTCTCGCTGAGCCCTGTCCAGTCCCTGGTCAGGGCAGGGCAGCCGGCAGCGACTTCACCCGCGCCGGCGGCGGAGCCGGCCATGCCGGCGTACACCGGCCTGCACCGCACGACGGTGACGGTGCGCGGGCCGGCCCATTGGGCGCGCCTGGAGCGGCTGGGAGCAGTGGTCTTGAGCGGAGGAGCGGAGGAGCAGAGGGGCGGGGGAGCAGAGGTGAATTGTCCTCTGCACCTCAGCTCCCCAGCACCTCGGCACAAGTTGTCCTGCTGGCCGACGAGGAGCAACTGGAGGCGCTGGCTCGATTGCGCTTTGAGCCGCAGGGCACCGACGAACTGGGGATGCTGGTAGCGGCTCATGCCCAGGCCAGGCCCTGGCTGGCGAGGAGCCTGCAGCCGCTGCTGGAGCAGGCGGCGGTGGCCAGGTCGCGCCTGGAGGCGGAAGCGGTTTCTGCCGCCGAGGCCTACGCCGATGTCCGCGTGTCCCTGCGCGCCCTGACGCCGGAGCAGATGGCAGGCATCGCCTCCCTCTCCAGCGTAGACGACGACGCCGACGGGTTGACCAACACCCAGGAGCAGTGGTGGTGCACTGACCCGCTGAACCCCGACTCTGACGGTGATGGCACCAACGACGGCGACGAGGTGCAGGCCGCCAAGGACTGGCTGGGCAACCTGCGGGGCGCCTATCCGTCCACCGGCAAGCCTTTCGTTGGCTGGCCGCCGGACCACACAGGCTGCTACGACGATGACCAGGACTCCATCCCCGACCTGGCCGAGCGGTGGGAGTTGGGGCTGAACATGAACCGGGAGTCCACCGACCGGGACAAGTTTGACGACGGGCAGGAACTCTTCGGCAACACCTACTGCCCCGGCAGCGGTGGCTACTGCGGCTACGGCGCACTCCCCCGCAACGAGGACTGGGGCGTCATCTTCGCCGAGATGCCCTCGTGGGTAGAGGCCCCCGGCAACCACCCTCTGGTGGCGGCTTTCCCCGTGCCTGAGATTGACGTGGTGCAATCCTCGCTGCACGTGGAGACGGTGACGACGGTGACCACGGACCACACCATCGGCTCTGGCACCGAGCGGTCGTACAGCACGGCGAAGACAGAGGGGACGAGCACGAGTGTGGCGAATACGGAAACGTGGAATGAGTGGCAGGAGGTCTCTGAGGCAATCTCACAGCGAGTTTCTGGAGCCCAGCTTTTGACGGCATCTACTGAAGCATTCTTGGCCTCTCAGGATTTCTGGAACAGGGCCGGGAGATTTGTGGGTGGTGTTTCAAAGGCCGTGTTGGGTGTCGGCGCCTTTGCGGGTGGTACGTTATGTGGTGCTTCTACAAAAGGGATAGGGTGGCTTCTGGGGTGTGCTGGTGTTGCCTCTGTGGGATGGGATTTACTCAAAAGCGGCGTCGGGCAGGCATGGGATGCCCTGTCCCCAGAAGAGATGCAGGAACAAGCTAAGCCGAACACGTTCGTTCAAGGTCAGTCCACCAACGTCACTGTTGACACAAGTGTAGATGTTGTGCTGAACAACAACTTCGACACACAAGGCATTGTCAATGCTATCAACGGCATGCGGTATGCCTACAATCGAAACGGCGACTTGATAGCCAACAGACTCTACGACATAGCCTACGTTCTCGCTCAACCTGTTAGGACAACAACCCAAACCCAGGGTCGCTCCTGGGGCGGTTCCCAGACCACAACCCACGAGCAGTACGAAGAACACACCATTACCAACGGCGAAGCTTTCTCCTCCAGCGAATCCTGGGGCACTGCTACCGCTGTAGATTCCTCCCACGCCGCCGACCTGTGGTTCACCTACCAGGTGCGCAACACCGGCACGGAGTACGCCCGCGAGATCGCCAACCTGGCCTTCAACATCCACATCGGTGATGACCCTAACCCGGCTTACACCTATTTTGTTGCCAACGACGTGGGTGGCGACGGCAAGTTCCACAACTTCATGCCCAACGAGGAGCACACCTACACCTCCCGCCGCATCCCCCTCACCCTGGAGCAGATGAAAGCCGTGGACCTGGGCGGGCCGGTGCGCATCGTGGTGGAGGATTTCACCTATGGTATTGACGAGCTCTTCTACGAGGATGCCGCCAACTCTGGTGTGCTTGTTGCCATCGAGGACGGCACCGACGACGGCGACGAGCTGATTGACACCTATCTCATCCCCACCTGGGGCGAGGAGACGGTGCTGGACGTCCTGGCCCGCTATTTTCCCCACACCACCGATGCCGACGGCAACCTTATAGCCATCTAGACGCCCGAGCACCGCGCTGATACGCCGGCCTGGTGCAACGAGCCGAACCGGGTAGGCACGACCCTCTGGTGCAAACACGCCCTCTCCACCGCCGACTGGTGGAACGTCTACACCAACGGGCTGGGGGATGGCTCCGAGGGGTTCCAGGACACGCCGGCCGCCCCCGGCTCTGTAGCCCTATTCCGCTTCAACAAGGACTCCGACCTGGATGGCTACAGCGACCGCTCGGAGCGCCGGCTGGGCACCGACCCCAACGATCCGGCCGACCACCCGCGGCCCGAGCTCATCGCCGGCGTGCACAGCATCCGCAGCGGGGACCACGTGACCGCCACCCTGTCGCTCCTCAACACCGGCCTCTACGACGCCTATGGGGTGGAGGCGGTGATGATTGCCCCCGACGACTCGATCAGCATCACCAACAACACCGTGGGCGGCTCGGGCCGCGTGCGCGCGCAGCGGCAGGTGATCGTGGGCAGCCGCATCTTGCTCCAAAGCCCGCTGCCCGATGCGTGGACGCAGGAAGGACATGCCGTGCCTGCGGCGGGCGGCTACCACACCGGCAACGCCGACCGCACCTACACCTTCACTGTGCAGTGCACCAACCCACTTGGCTGTGACGTGAGCGCGGGCACCTGGAGCCTGGCTTGGGATGACGGCGCAGGGGCCAACGGCGCTCTCAACTTCGGCGACGGTTACGCTTCGCCCACCTTCCTGGACGTTGGGACGCTGGGGGTGAAGCTGGCCCTGTACAGCGGCAAGGTCTACAACGGCGAGTCCTTCACCGTCGAGGCCCGCACCCCGCGCGACACTTTCCAGTACACCATCAACCGCGAGCCCTATACCGAGCCGGTGGTCATCGTCTCCTACAACGACCCGCAGGGCAACCACCGCTTCGTTACGCCGCTGCATCTGAGCACGCCGACCGAGAACCTGGCTCCGCATAGCGGCAAGATGCTGCACGGTGATGCCGAGGTCGAGATCGTTACCCAGGCGCCGTTCGACCCGGAGCAGGCCAACACCGCTACCCTGATCGCCCAGGCCCCTGTCGGAACCCGCCTGGTAGATGCTCACCTCTTCCTGGAGTTTATTGATCCAGAGGGTACTGTGGTGCGCGAAGAGGCCACGACCGTGACCCTGGAAACGGGGCCCAACGTGGTGGACATCACCTGGAACCCTACCGACTTCAACCCGGCCTACGATCCTGAGCAGGACTACATAGTCATGGCCTTCTTCACCGACTGGCAGGGCAACATCCTGGACACCGCCGCCCGGCCTCTCTCCAGCTTCCAGGAGGATCCCAAACCAGTGTTTGCGCTCGATGAAACCGGCACAACGTGGGATTTCGGCGCTGTGCCCCAGGGTACGCTGCTGGAGCACACCTTCACCCTGGCGAACACGGGCATGATGAACCTCAAAGCCACGGTGGTTGGCACCGGCGTGCGGGCCGACCAGAACGTGCCGGGCAATCCCGCCTGGACCGACACCGTTCTGGATGTGGCCGCCGGGGACGCCATCGGCATCCGCGCCAGCGGCATGGTGTGCTATGGCAGCAACGGCACTACGTTGTGCAATGGCCCCGATGGCAGTGGTGCCACTGCGCCCGGAAGTTGGGCTCTGCCTGGCGCGTCCCAATTCAGTTTGATTGCCAAGATTGGCAGTGGTACACCGTTCTTCGTGGGTAGCACCTACGTGGGCACCGCCCCGAGCAGTGGCCGCCTGTACCTGGGCACGAACGATTGCGCTGGATGCTACGGTGACAACGGCGGCACCTACCAGGCCCACATCGAGATTCAGGGAGTACCCACGGCGTTCCAGGAGAGTCCCAGCTTCAGCGTGAGCCCGGCCGATGCCACCAACTTGGACGTTACCCTGGACACCTATTACCTGCCGACCGGCCCGTTCAATCGCTCGATCCTGGTGCGCACCAGCGACCCGGCCCACCCAACGCAGACGTTTCAAGTTCAGGGCACCATTGACCCTTACGTAGCACCGGCGCAGTCCATGCTGGCGAGCCCCTACCGTCCCTGGGATCAGCGGGTTGCTGTTTCAGAGGATCGTCAATATCGTGAGGTGGTCACCTTCGACGACACCATCACCGCCGACGCGGCAGACGTTCACCCACTCAGGGTCTACCACGACACGCGACAGACTGCACTGGGAGCTGGTCGAGAAGTAGCCCGGGCCGTAGCCAGTGGCGGGATGGCGGCTGCGAACGTTGAAGAAGCGACCACAATTACCCAGGAACCGGCCAGCAACGATGCTTATCAGCGGGATGTAGCGGGTACCGTCGCGCCCTTAACTGCGAGCAGCACACCTTCCAGCGTGTTTGGTGATGGTCGTGACGGAGACCTAATAATAAATTCAGGACAATCTGTCTCTGTCAATCAGTTTACAGCAATAGTGGGGCCAGCAAATGCAGGGCAAAATGCGTTTTCTGTCGCCTCTACTGCATCTTTCAATGTAAGTGATGATATTTTAATTATCCAGTCACAAGGTACAGGGGTAGGCAACTACGAGTTTAACACAGTCCAAAACAAGGATTCCAGCACTCTCATCCTTCAGAACCCATTACAGAACAGTTACAACGGCTTTGCTTACATTAATAGTTCCTGTGGTGATGCCGGGGTTGGCATGTTTGGGGAGTATTATAATAACCGTAACTTAAGTGGATCACCCACCTTCACACGCTGTGACCCGATAATTTGGTTCGATTGGAGAGAGGGTAGCCCTGGAGGCGGTTTACCTGGTGATAATTTTTCTATTCGCTGGATAGGCCAGATCGTCATCCCAACGGATGGCGACTATACATTCCAAATTTCAGTTGATGATGGTATACGCATCTATCTTGACGGCACCTTGATATTTAACGAGTGGCATGATTATCATGGAAACTATACTCTTAATCGTTTTATCTCTGCTGGCAGGCATACACTTGTTGTGGAGTACTACGAGGCTGGGGGAGATGCCATTATGAAACTTATCCCGCCAATTCCTAACCTGAAAGCACAGGTTATCAGAGTACCGCGTTACCTAGACGTCCTTGTACAGAGCGGCGGTACATTGACTGCCCCCATCTGGGACTATAATATCGGCGGGATTGTGGTTTTACGTAGTAATGGGACTGTAACTATCAATGGGGTCGTAGCTAATAATGGTGGGAATGGGGGTACAGGAACGCAGGGTTATCCTCAAGGAGGTGCTGGGGGAGGATTTCATGGCGGGCAAGGTGATGCTGTCAACAATGATAACTATGGGGAAGGATTTCAAGGAGAGGGAACAGCCGGATTTGGAACTTATGCACCTGGTCCCAATGGTAATGGCGGCGGAGCAGGCCCAGGCAGTCCTTCAACCGGTAATTATGGGACTGGCGGTGGTGGAGGGAATGGAACAGATGGCTATCCCAGTACTGCGGGAGGAATAGGGGCTGGTGGTTTAGCCGCTGGAAACCCTGAATTAACTTTGATGGTTTTCGGTGGAGGGGGTGGGGGATCAAACGATAACCCTGGAAATTCTATTGGAGGAGGAGGGGGTGGAGGTGGCATCGTAATTATCATGGCGAAAAACCTTGCCGTGAATGGGACAATTAGTGTGAATGGTGGTCATGGCGGTGGAGACAAATGGGGCGGCGGTGGTGGCGCTGGAGGGTCAGTGTTAATTAAGGGAAAAACTATCGCTATAGGGGCGAACTTGATCACAGCCATTGGTGGTGCTGCGAGGAATGGTGGTGGCGCAGGTGGTGTTGGCCGCATCCGCATTGAGTACTGCGACACCTTCTCCGGCTCTACCAACCCGCCGGCCAGCGTGGCGAAGATCAACTTCTGCTACGGCACCATCTCCGGCAAGGTGTTCCGCGACGACAACGGCAACGGATCGCAGGATGCCGGCGAGCCTGGGATGGCCGGTGTGACCGTGAGCCTGAGCGGTGTCGGGCAGACAACCACCGACGGCAACGGCAACTACTCCTTCACCGCTAACGCACCGGCCAACTACACGGTGTCCGTCACCCCACCCGCCGGCCATGATTGTACCACTTCGTGCAGCGTCAATATCTCGCTCCAGGTGGACCAGACGACCACGGTCAACTTCAGCCTGCGGCCCAGGGCGTCCATTGCGGGCAAGGTGTTCCACGATACCAACAACAGCGGAGTGCAGGATGCGGGTGAGGCCGGCATCACGGGCGTGACGGTCACGCTGGACGGCACCGGGCAGACGCGTACCACGGCCGGCGATGGTTCCTATAGCTTTGACCAACTGCTGCCAGGCAACTACTCGGTCAGCGTCAGCGTGCCCGACGGCTACGTCAACACCACCCCAACTACAGTGTCGTGCAATCTGACCGCAGGCCAGACCTGCACTGCCAACTTCGGCATTCTGATGTACACTGTCGAAAAGGTCTCTGGCAGCGAGCACCAAGTTCGGCTCTTCATGCCGGAGAGCTTCCGCCTGGGTCGCCGCTACTGGGTGCAGTATGGCCGCAAGATGACGTTTGGCGGCGCCGGCCAGCAACAGGCCCAGGTCAAGCTGCCCAAGGCCCACTACGGCACCGTGACCATGGACGTGCTGCTCGTGGAGCCGGTCTCGCCCAACACCTTCGTCCAGCTTAACCTGGACGTGGGATGCGACGCTAGCTCGGAATGGAGCAAGAACGCCAACCTGGCCATCCCGACCACCCTCTCCACCAACAACCTGGCTCTAGGCCTCAACCGCTTCATGGCAGGTGCTGCGCCGGGGGCCGATGGCCTGGTAACTGTCCCGCTGTGTCTCAGCTTCAACATGGATGGCCGGCTGTACCTGACGAACCTGGTCGCCACGCCGGATGGGATCAGCGACGTTTCCATCGGCCCGGCCGACGTGGCCCTCAACCCCGCCAACCCCGTCGAGGGAGACACCGTCAACGTCCAGGCCACCCTGCACAACGCCAGCGGATACGACAGCGGCGGCCTCACCGTCAGCTTTTACGCCACCGCCCTCGGCTGGGGCGAGTGGTACATCGGCAGCGCCTTCGTTCCCAACGTCCCCGCCGTCGGCACCGCCCAGGCCAGCATCCAGTGGAACACCCTGGGCTTCACCGGCGATGTACCCGTGCGCGTGGTCGTGGACCCGTACAACCGCGTAGCGGAGACGAACGAGGAGAACAACGAAACCACGGCCAGCCTCACCATCCGCACCCGCCCTGACCTGCACGTGCCGACTATCAGCTTCTCGGACGACGAGCCCGTAACCGGCCAGCCGGTGACAGTGACCGTGACCATCAGCAACGCCGGCCAGACGGCCGCCGGCGCCTCGACCCTGAGCCTCTACGACGGCAACCCCGACAGCGGCGGGACGCTGCTGGGCGAGGGCACGCCTGCGGTGGGTGGAGAGAGCCAGATGGTGCTCGACTTCACCTGGACGCCCACCGTGCCCGGCCCGCACCGCCTCTTCGCCGTCGGCGACCGGGATGACGCTGTCAATGAGTTCAACGAGGGGAACAACCAGAGCTGGGAGGATGTCTACGTCGGCTTCGCCGGGCCGCTCCTGCTCGACAGCGGCACAGCCGACGACCTGGATTACACCCTCGAACGGGGCTACGGCTACGTGGACGAAGGGCAGGCCGACATCCTGGGCGACTGTGGCAGCGAACCCCACCAGACCTACCGCCTGGACCCCGACGGCCGCGTCGTCTACCGCTTCGACCACCTCCTACCCGGCCACTTCTACCACCTGGACCTCACCCTCTACGAGTGCGGCTCCGGAGCTGGGCGACTGGAGGTGGTGAAGGTGGACGGCTTCACCGTCGCCGGGCCGGAAGACCTGGGGGATGGGGAGGTCCACCGCCTCTCCATCCGCCTCGACCCGGCCCTCTACGCCGACCACGTGATCAGCGTCACGGTCGAAGCCCCGGGCATTGACGGTGCTGTGGTCAACGAGATCAACCTGCACGACATTGACTACCGCTATGCTGACGCCGGTGGCAACAACGATCCCCAATACCCCGGGGCCAAGGGTTATGGCTGGCTGGACGGCGTGGCCAGCACCGCCTGGGGCACCTTGCCGTACAAGAGTGTGCGCGTGGACCAAACAGACAACACCCTCCGTTATCGCTTTGATAACTTGAGCCCAACCAAATACTACAACGTCCACCTGACCTTCTGGCAAGGCAGCGGTGCCACCCGCATCCAGAAAATCCAGATTGACGGCACGGATACAGGCACCACGGTTAATGTGGAGACCGGCGTGCGTCGTGACGTCCCCGTCACCGTCCCCCCAGCGGCCTACCAGGACGATGGCAACATCATCGTTGGCATCGTCCGCACCAATGCCAGTACCGGGGCCATGGTCAACGAAATCGCCCTGGAAGCGGCGGTTAGACCAACCACCAGCACGCAGATCAGCCCCGCCGGCGGGGGCACGCTGGACAGTCCAGACGGTCACGTGCACATAGACTTCCCAGCAGGCGCGGTGACCAGCACCACCACCATCACCTATATAGGACAACCGGCTCCAGCCCACGCCCTGGGCTCCTTCCGGTTCGCCGGCCGGTCTTTCACCCTGGAAGCCACAGCCGGCGGCCAACCCATCACCCGCTTCACGCACCCCTTCACCCTGACCCTCACCTACGCCGATGCCGACTGGCAGGCGGCCGGCATCACTGACGAGAACCAGCTCAACCTGTACTACTGGGATGGGTCGAGTTGGGTAGGGCTTTTGCCTTGTGATGGCTGCTCCCTGAACACCGTCAACAATCGGTTGATGGCTGTGCTGGACCACTTGACCGAGTTCGGGCTGCTGGCCTGCCCCCTTGCAGCGGACATAGACCACAATGGCGTGGTAAACACCCGGGACATCCAGAAGGCAGTGGCCGGGTGGCGCAGCACCTACACCCTGAGCGAGATCCAGGCCATTGCCTCGAATTGGGGGACAGGCTGCGGACCATAACCGGATTACACGCAAGAGCGCGAGGGTTACCCTGAGTGGAGCGTTAGGGCATTTGACGGGGGTCGTGACGGGCGACGGCCGGGTGGAGGGGGAGGACGTTCCCAACACTTCGGCTTCGCTGGCGCGCGGCCCCGGATGCCGCTGGCAACGCCATTTGCGACGGCAACGGCAACAGCTGAATTGAATCCTCAACCAAACAGGAGGAAAGACCATGAAGGCCAAGAAGTATTTGCGGATTCCGGCAATTCCTATTTGGTGGCCGAACCTGCCGGGCGACTGGCGCGCCTGGTTGCCCACCCCGGGCAACGTCCTGTTCACCCTGCTGGTGGTGGCCGGCCTGCTGTGGGCCACGAGCGCCGGCGCTCTGCCGTTGCGCGCCCCGGCAGCGGCCAGCACCTCCACCGGCACCATCGCCTACCAGGGCCGGCTGGCGGATGCCAACGGCAATCCCCTCACCGGCACGTACAACATGATCTTCCGCCTGTACGACATGGCCTCTGGCGGCGTGCCTCTGTGGGAGGAGCAGTGGACCGGCTCCAACGGCGTGCGCGTCAGCGACGGGCTATTCAACGTGATGCTGGGCAGCCTGACTCCCATCCCGCAGAGCGTGATCACAGGCCACGACTCGCTCTTCCTGGGCATCACCGTGGGCACGGACGACGAGATGACACCGCGGGTGCAGTTGGGCAGCGTGCCCTTTGCCGTGCAAGCGCTGACGGTGCCGGACGGGAGCGTGACGACGGCGAAGATTGCGGATGGGGCGGTGACAACAGCCAAACTGAGTTCCCAACTTACTGTACCCTTTGAAGGCCGGCCTGGTAGCTACCCCTATGTCGTGGGAATGACTCATTTCCTGCTCAATGCTGGCAATTACTGCTGGGGATACATGCCTACAGAACATCCCAATCCAGACTACTGCCCGGTTACCGATCTAAACCGCTTCTTTGACCTGAACCTGCTGGCTTACAGTGCTGACGGTCATGTACATGCGGCCAACAACACGCCTGGCCGATTTGCATATGGCTACACATACGCCTACTTCCTGACCAACTCAGGTGCGGCACGTACTATCAATGTGGATTTCTCTACATGCAATGATGTAGGGATCTACGTACTGACCGGAGCAGTGAATGGCAGAAGTCTTGGAACGGCGGGCTCCAAGCAGTATCATCGTACCCCCGGTAACAGCGACGGTGGGTTAGGCTGTCCTTGTGCCGCCCTCACCGCCTCAGTAACGATTCCGTCAGGAGCCTTTCGCTTGATTATCTTAACGCGTGGCAGCGATTGCACATCCTATCTTGTCTGGCCTGAAAACCCGAGCAACTGGATTGTCGACAATGGTCTCAGTGTTGACTGGGACGGTTTGCGTACGTACTTGGGCGAGAAGTAGAGCCGCGCGCCAGATCTGGATTAGCAAAGCTACTCTGTGGTCAAGGCAAGAGATGGGGAGACCAACATCAACTTTGCCTGGGGACAGAGGGGGTATACTTTCGGTGAAGTTCTGTGCTGACCAGTGTGCGGCTGGAGGAGGTGAGATCCGCCGATCGGCAGGATTAGCCGATCAGCCTGCGGGTGCACGGAGCCAATCCGTGAATCCCGCACACCTTGTTCTGGAAGTGCAACATGAAACGTACACACGTATATCGCATGGTGGCTGTGGTGTTGGGGCTGATGGGGGTGCTGACGCCGGCGTGTGGGGAGAGAACAGCGGATTCGCAGGATTAGCGGATCAGACTGCGGCAGCGCCAGGCAATCCGCGAATCCAGGCTGTTTCTGTTCTGGGTGGGCAAGCATTAGAAGACCTTGTGTGGGGTTGGGGGAACTCGGAGAAACCTGCGGGAACTCCGGGGACTCGCCGGCTCTGAGAACGTGAAGGTGGTGTGGCAGGCATCCTTTAATCCTGCCAATCCCTGTTCTGGAGGTGCAACATGAAACGCACACAGCTACATCGCATGCTGGCCGTGGCCCTGGGGCTGGTAGTAGTGGCAATGATGCCACTGGGAGCGCCAATGAAGGGTGAAACGCAGAGAGGCGTCGAGGACCAAGAATTGCTGCAAGTCAACAGGCAACCCAATATACAGTCTTCATTATCTACCTTAACTGGCTGCAGCTCAGGGAACCACGCCGGAATCCAACTCTGTGAGATGAACGGCGTTTACGTAGTGAAAATCAACTTAGAGGACACGAGCCTCGTAGTCAAACCTGTTATAGCCCCTAACGGTGGAACAGCTGAATTGCGCAGTTTAGCTGGTTCAGATGGTCTGGTTGCCATTAACGGCGACTATTTCTCCGGCTGTCCTGACACTGTACCACCTCTCAATTGTGGAGAGGGATACACACGGGTGGATGGCACCGATTACACCGATTACCAGCAGGACGATTGGAAGATGCGACGCGCGCTTGGGTTCTCACGTGATTATAGACCTAACATTGGCTTTGAGATATTCGGCGAGCTGAACGACTACCATTGGCAAGCGCTTGGCGGCGGCCCACAGATCACTTTTGGGGGTGAGTTTCGCTGGCGTTGTTGGGGACAGGGGAATAATACGTATGGTGACTGCAGGTGTAGAGATGGCAAGATAACTATTAACGACGAAATCTTCAACTGTACTAGCAACTAGTGGAATAGAGTTCAAAGTGCAATCGGGTATAGTGATGATCGGAAAACCCTCTACTTTGCGCGAAGCGTCGGGGATAAACCATTGAATCAAGTGCATGATGTCCTATGGCAACACGGGGCGCGTTATGTCATCAAATTGGACAGTGGGGAATCGTCTGGCCTTTACTACAACGATGGACCGGGGCATTACCTGTACCTTCAGCCTAAAAGGAATGTTGCCAATGCCTGGGTTGTGAAGCCAGGCAATAGGCAGATCCCTAACCATCCCCCTAATACCCCCTCGCCCCAGAGCCCTCACGACTGGTACGAGTCCCAGGATGGTAAGGCGCCCGCCCTCTGCTGGAACAACCCCGGCGACCCCGATGGCGACCCCCTGCGGTTCTACGCCGAGGTCTACGGCAGCGCAGTCAACGCCAACAGTGGCTGGCAGAATGGGACTTGCTGGCGGCCCGGCTCGCTGGACGGCCAGTACTACACCTACCAGTGGCACGTGAAGGCAAAGGATAGCAAGGATGCCGAAAGCGGCTGGAGCACCACCTGGCACTTCAGCATCAAAGCGCCTGACAATCCTCCCTCCATCTCCTTCGATACCGCCAACGGCAATAGCTTCCCCTCCGGCCGCATTGACAGCCGTGATCGCAACTGGACCTTCCGGGGCACGGCCAGCGATCCCGAAGGCCGGCTCGGCCGCATCGAGTTCCGCTGCTCCGGCGATAACTGCGGCTACCAGGCCGGCCACACCGACGGCGGCAACTGGTCTCACACCCAAAACGACATGGCCGGCCAGAACGACGTTTACTTCGTGGCCCACGACAACCCCAAGGACCAGCAGACTGCCAGCCGCCACCTGGACCTGCGCATTGACCTCGCTGCTCCCGTCACCACCCTCAGCCTCAACAACGAGGCCAACCCTGACCGCTGGCCGGCCTGGTTCACCAGCGCGGTCGCTGTCCGCCTCCACGCCGACGACAGCAACACCGGTCGCGCCCGCAGCGGTGTGAGCCAGGTCCGCTACCGCCTGGACGGCGGCGCCTGGCAGGCGCAGGGCGGCAGTGACGTGGCCTTCACCGTCAGCAGCGATGGCACCCACACCGTTGAATACTACGCTTTGGACAACGTGGGCAACCAGGAAAGCACACGCAGCGTCACCTTCAAAATTGACCAGACGCCGCCTAGCCCACCGGGTGGTGTCGTCGAGACCCACGGCGTGGTCAGCGGTCAGTGGCAGAAGGCTCACAACACGCCGACATTCACCTGGGCCGCCTCCAGCGATGCCATCTCTGGCGTGTGGGGCTACCAGTTCTACTTCGGCACCGACCCCAACGGCGTGGCCTACCAGACCTTCCTGGCCAGCGACCCACGGCAGTGGACACCGCAGCCGGGCGGGGTGCGCACCGGCACCTACTACCTGCGCGGCCGCACGCGCGACAACGCCGGCAACTGGAGCAACTGGGTGACGCTGTTCACCTTCCGCTACGACGGCACGCCGCCGGAGAACCCCAAAGAGGCCAGCCACGCCGCCGGCATCGCCAACGACACCTAGCAGCGCATCACCAACCTGGCCGACTTCACCTGGCCGGTGCCCCACGACGAGGGCTCCGGCATCAAAGGCTACTACGCCTACTGGGGCACCGACCCGGCCGGCACCAGCAGCAACTTCTCCACCGCCCGCAGCTTCCAGTCGGCCACACCACTGTGCGGCACAAATGAGGCCTGCACGGGCTACCTGCGGCTGCGTAGCGTGGACAACGTGGACAACCAGGCCAAGGACTGGAGCACTGCCTTCGTATTGCGTTACGACAACGCCCCGCCTACCGTGGACTTCACCTTCAACGGCGGGGTGACCCGGACTACCCAGACCCTGGTCACCCTGCATATCACCGCCGACGACCAGGGTAGCGGCGTGCGGGAGATGCGGCTGTCCGGCGATGGGAAGAACTGGACCTCGTGGGAGGTGTACAGCACCCGACGCCTCTGGACCATCCCGGCCATCAGCCGCCAGTGGTGGCCGGTGTACCTCCAGGTGCGGGACGGCGTGGGCCTGGAATCGGCGGTGGTCATGCACGAGATTTGCCTGGGCGTGAACCCCCA
>FWPU01010079.1_pt1 | contig 14349 bp, 12 predicted proteins | sample 2228361 | NCBI WGS metagenome assembly FWPU01 (sample SAMEA103939777, study PRJEB20133) | metagenome
TTACAAAAAGAATATAAACAAAAAATAAAAATATAAATAAAGAAAAAGAATATATCGAGATTAAACGCGATAAAACAGATTTCATTCCCTTTGTTTATAAATCAAGTGTCACCTTTAAATCTATAACCAATCCCTCGTATGGTTTCAAGTCTGAATTTTTCCTCTCCTAATTTTTCCCTCAGTCGCTTTATATTTACATCTACAGTTCTATCAGATACATATACATCAGTACCCCAGACTTTATCTAACAGTTTATCTCTTGTAAAAGCAATATTTGGATTTTCCATAAACAATTTTAATAATTTAAATTCTATAAGAGTCAAGTCAACTTCTTTATCTGCTACTTTAACTATATGAGCTGTTTTATTGATATAGATCTTCCCAATTGTAATTGAACCTTCCTGGAATTCTTCATTTTTTTGGTGTCTTCTTAAAACGGCTCTTAATCGGGCTATTAATTCTTTTGGACTGAATGGTTTTCTTATATAATCGTCTGCTCCCATTTCCAGACCTAACACTGCATCTACTTCATCATCTTTTGCTGTTACCATAATAATGGGGACATTGTAATACTTTTTAATTTTTTTACATAAATCAATTCCATTAATGCCCGGGATCATTATATCCAGAAGGATGGCATCAGGTAAATTTTTTTCTATTTTGTTCCAAGCATCAATTCCGTTCTCCGAGCGAATAACGTAGTATCCTACGGATTCTAAATTAAAAGCAATTATGTTCTGTATATCGATCTCATCTTCTACAATAAGTATTTTTTGAATATCACTGGATAAATTTTTCATCATACTGTCATTCGACTTATCTATTAAATCTCGCATAAAGCAAATTTAGTCAAGAAATATTACATTCTGATGACATATTTATGAAATTTATGATTATGATGGAGCGGGTGAGGGGACTCGAACCCCCTCTAAAAGCTTGGAAGGCTTTTGTGCTACCGTTACACCACACCCGCCTATTAGATATAACCATTATTTTTTCTTTAATTGATATTTCAAGAAAAATATAAACACAAAATTCATTTTGAAAATTTAAACTCAATTTTTTATTAAACAATATTCAGTAGAATATTAATTTAGATCTAAATGTTTATTGACTCTAAATTCAGTTTCATTAAAATGAAATATTGATTTTTCAATCGGAGGTATTTCTATAGATTATAAAGAACACTCAAATTTAGAAGGTTTGAATTCAAAAAACGATATTGATAATTGATTAGACATCTATTATAGTAGTGCTTAAAGCTAAGGAAGCTATAAAATATTGTCCAAAATGCTCAAGTCACAACTTTGTTAAACACGGCAAAAACAGACAACGCTATTTATACAAATCCTGTGTTTACAAATTTACTGTCAATAAATTAGGCAAGTCACTAAAAAGTTTTTATGTAGAAAGAGCTTTATGACTTTACTCAAGAAACTACAGGTCTTAAACTCTACAAACAAATAACTACATTTTCTTGGAAAGCATACACCTGTTTCTTACCATCATGCCTACATGTTCAGACTAAGGCAGAAACCTATACCAATAGTAAGATTCGACATTTTTTGGCAAGATATAAAAGAAAAACTAAATGCTATTCAAAGTCAAAAGAAGTCATGAGATGTTCTTTAGCTCTTTTATTTTATCTCTGGCAATATAAATTTCTATCAATTTAGTAATACCATTCTTTATTATATTCTATTAGGAGTTATAAAAAGATAAAAGCAGATAATGAAATGAATGGAATTTAATTTTGATTTTAGGGTGGATGGTGATAAAAGAATTTTTTGGAAAAATTTATTATTAGTTGTTTTCAGTTGCAAATTTGTTTAATCTGTCAATTCCTCTGGAAGTTAGTTATTGATTCTAGTATTTGATTTATAACCTGCAATATGAAAAAAATGCTCAACTCTTTTTCTGGTTTAAATTATTATATCTTCTATAAAAAATAAAAAGATAAAGAGAGCTTATGGAATAGTTATTCCAGAAAATCAAAAGTTCATAATATCAATACAGATTTTTTATATGCTGGAATCATAATTCCAAGAATTACCTTGGATATATCTGGGATACAGTTTTCAACGCTTTCTTAGTTGGAATAGTTATTCCATAGGAATGAATAGAATACAGTTCAATTTTTCTCCTGTGGAATAGTTATTCCATCAAATTCTCCAAAACTGTTCCTCTATGTTTCCTCTTTTTTTCTCATAGGGTAAAATTGATATCTTCTTTAAAATTCACAGGATATTACGAATTTACAGTTCTTAGCTATCTGAGTTTGTTTTATAAATACACATATTAACAAATATTGTCTTAGCTTCACGGCTTTGGTTTTATCCTTTTTTAGATTATATATTCAAATAGTTTAGAATTTCTTTAAGGATTTCTTTTGAGTGAACTGCTTTTCCTTTTCCAGCAATGATTGTTTCTATGTCTAATTTTTGAATTTTATGAATAAAATCAATATATCGCTTTTTGTCAATATTAAATTGATGGATTTGAAATTCCCCTGGAGAAATCAGTAAATTTCCTCCATAAATTACTTTTTCCTTAGGGAAGTATACTATCAAATTGCCGGGTATTAAAATTTTACCTGGATAAAAAATCCATATTTGATCTTCAATAAAATTTATATTGTCAGTTATCTCTGTAAAAAGAGGCATTTCATTGAATTCCCATGTGGAAAATGTCTTTGTATATTTTAACTGTTCAACTTTCCAATTATTTATAAGGTAAGAATAAGCTTCTTTATGTATAAATACTGGAATTTCTTCTTCTATAAATTCTCCCAATCCATTTATAAATTCCATTTGGGGAGCAATGATATATATTCCTTTAAATGGAAGAATATAAGTTTTTGCTTTCCATAATATTTGTCTTGCGCTTTTTTTCGACCAACCCGTTGAAAAAAAATAAATATACTCTTTTGATTTATATAATAAAGAATTGGTCTTCCAGTAATTATAATCTTCAATTATATATAAATTATCTGAATACGGGTAGATTTTTACAATTTCTGAATTTGAGTCTTTTGGGATTTGAAAATTTTCATTACTTTTACAAGCAATAGAAATAAATTCTATTAACAGAAGAAAAAGAATAGTTTTATTCATTAGTTTTATTTATTTTTTTGAGATTTATATTTAGAAAAACAAAAAAAAAGACGAAATTAGAAAATATGAAGGTAGATGGGATAAGTGTAACTAATAGAATTTATTCTATTCCTGTATATAATAAAATGGAAAAGGTTCCTCCTGTGGAAAAAATAGAAGGTGGAATTGAAAATTCGTCAAGAAATATTAGAGATTTAGAAATATTTAAATTTTATGCAAAACAAGGTTTACAAAATTTTTATTCCAAAGGACAAATTTTTAGTATTATTGCTTAGTATTTTAAGTTCTTGTCAAAATATAGAATCATTTTTTTTTTCAAAAGAGCCATTTGCTCCCTGCGATCCTTCACTAAATTATTATGAAAATGATAATCATTTTATTTCAGATGAATTATTAACCCGACAAGGAACAATGGATTATATTCGCTTATTAGAAAATTTAAAACCTGAAAAAAGCTTATGTGATCCCATAAAAAATTTTGATAAAAATTCAAAATGAAAACGAAAATACCAATAGTGAAAAGGCTTTGCGTTCTATTTTTCATACCATTTTCTTTATTATCTTATGATTATGATACTTTTGTGTATGTTTTTGATTCTTATAGTAAAGCATATCCTCAAAAAATGATACTAGTTGGAGAAGTAAAAACCAAAGTCAAATTTCCGGAAGTCAAAAGCAAAGAATTTTCAATTCAGGAATATGATGCAAGAAAAGATTTGGTAACTGTAAAAGTAATTAATAATAAAGGTTTAAAAATTGGACAAATATTATATATAGTTTATAAACATCCTCATCATGAAAAATATAAACATGCATTAATTATGGGAGAAATTAAAGTTTTATCTATTTTGAACCATCCTTTTTATGGGTTGGTTCTTACAGGAGTGGGGAATCTTCTGCGCGTAAGAGAAGGCTACTTTGTTGTGCGAACTCTTGATTCTGAAAATATTGACAAAGCTTATATTTTTCAAAGGAGAGGAGATTCTTATTTTAATGACGGAGATTGGGATAAAGCAAAGGAACAATATTTAATTGCCTTGCAGCAGGATAAAGATTTAGTAGAAGCCCATTATTCTCTCGGGAAACTGTATTATAATTATTATAAAAAAGAAAATAATGAGATAAGTTTGCAAAATGCTTTGATGGAGTTTCGTAAAGTCTGGAATTTAAGAGAAAAATTTCGCTATTATTATATTTTTTCTGAATATATTTTTAATTATTTTAATGCTTTGCTTGATGATTTTTATTCAAAAAAATATGGAACTCTTAATGAGAATTTAGCTACTTTACAGGAAATGGAAAAAGTATCTTCTGAATGTAAGAAAATTTCTCAGCATATTGAATGTCAGATGATGGAAGCTGTTTCGTATTATTATCTTATGGAAGTTTTTTCACTGGAAAATTCGAAAGAAAAAAGAGAAATGTATAGTCTATATAAAATGAAAGCAGGAAATCTTTTTAAATCCATTGAAGAAGAAAAAAATAAAGAAATAAGAGAAAATCGCATTGATTTATCGATTTCAATGAGAATTAAAAATAGCTATCTTGATCCCGTACATTACGAATTTGTATTGATAAAGTATTATTATGGATTATTAAGAGAGATTCAGGATATACAAAAAAATAATCAGAAGAGAGTATTGATAAATTTGTTAATTAGACATATAGAATTTTATTTTAATTTAACAAAAGATAAACAAGAATTTCATAATATGAATTTAATCATTTTCCATATAAGAAATCATTTAAAAAAAAATGAATATAACTAACTATGGATGAGAATTTTTATCAGGTAATTCATCAGGATAAGTTAACGAATGCAAGATATGGAAAAATGATGATTCAAAATGAATTTGGTTCCATAGAGATTGAAACACCTATGTTTATGCCAGTAGGCACAAGAGGAACAGTAAAGGCAATTTCGCAGGATGACCTGGAAGAAATTGGATATCGATTAATTCTGGGTAATGCTTATCATTTATATTTAAAGCCCGGGACAATAATAGAAAAATGGGGGGGATTAAAAAATTTTATGTCCTGGAAAGGTGCAATTTTAACAGATAGTGGTGGATTTCAGGTGTATAGTTTATCCCATATTCGTAAACTGGAAGATGATGGAGTAATGTTTCAAAGCTATTTTGATGGGACAAAGCATAAGTTTACACCTCAAAATGTAATAGATTTTCAATTTATATTATCTTCTGATATTATGATGGTACTCGATGATTGTCCACCAGCCAGCAGTGATTGGAAAAGAATTAATGAATCTATAAATCGAACTCATAAATGGGCAAAAATTTCTCGTGAATATTTTGAAGAAAAGAAAAAGCATTTGGATCAATATCATAAAAAATTATTTGGTATAGTTCAGGGTGGTGTAAATGAAGAAATGCGTTTAAAATCCCTGGAATTCATTGAGTCTTTAAATTTTGATGGAATTGCTGTTGGTGGACTCAGTGTCGGAGAAAAAAAAGAAGATTTTGAAAGAATTGTAGAGTTTATTGGTCCAAAGATCCAGAAAGAAAAGGTGCATTATCTGATGGGTGTAGGAGCTATACCTGATCTTCTGAAAGCTATTGAAAATGGATTTGATATTTTCGATTGTGTATTACCTACCAGAAATGCAAGACATGGTTATGTGTTTACTTCACAGGGAAAATTAATTATTAAACATTCCCGTTACAAAGATGATTTATCCCCGTTAGATTCGGAATGTCAGTGTAAAGTATGCAAAAGATATTCAAGAGCTTATATTCGATATTTATATCAGGTAAAAGAATTATTGGTGTTTCATTTAATAACCTATCATAATTTATTTTTTTTTTATAATTTTTTTAAAAAAATAAGAGAAGCAATTCTATTGAATAATTTTAAAAAATTTTTAGAATATTGGAGAAATTTTGATTGGTAAGCTGTTTTTTTTTATTTGACAAAATACGATTATTAGAATAATGTTTATTTTAATTGAAATTGCATTAATTTAAGTCTTGAGAGGAAGAAAGTTATGGATATAACAAGAAGAGAAAGCGGTGATGTAGTTATCCTTGATGTGAATGGAGAAATTGACCTTTATAATGCACCAGAAATTAAAGAAACCATCAATAGGTTAATAGAGGAAAAAAAATATAATGTTGTTATTAATTTAGATAAAGTGTCGTACATTGATTCGTCAGGTATTGGTGCTCTTATTTCCAGTTTGTCGAACCTGAAAAAGTATCAAGGTGGATTAAAAATTTGCAATGTTTCAGGTTCTGTAAGAAAAGTTTTTGAATTAACAAAATTGACTTCATTTTTTGAAATTTATGATTCAGAACCAGATGCAATCAATGCTTTTAAAAAATAATTATATGTGAGGTTTTTATGAAAAAAATAATAACTTTTTTTCTTTTTATTTTAACATTCTGGTATTGTTCAAAGCCAGTTCCTACTGATGAACTTGTAAAAGCAAGGGAATCCATTCAAATCGCCGGAAGTTATCAGCCTGAAGAGGTAGCAAAAGATCATCTGGATAATGCAGTTGCTTCGCTTAAAGAAGCTCATGAAAATTTACCTTCGGAAAATTATGAAAAGACTCGCGAATTAGCTCAAAAATCCTATTCTTTTTCTCAATTATCTATTTATCAAACTTTACCGCGTAAACTCGAAACCACTTCCAAATCATACGAAGAATTAATACAAAAGGCATACGAAGCAAATGCTGAAATTTTAGCAGAAATGGACTATAAATCAGCAAAAAATCTATCAGAAGAAGCTAAATCCAGAGAACAAGCTTTATCGAACCAGAAACTAACAGAAGAAGAAATCAAAAAAATATCCGCGTACCAATTTAACTCTCAGCAGGAAAAAGAAACCTTAGTTAAAAAAGTGGAAGATTCAAATCTCAAAACTATTGAGGTTCTTGATCTTTATAATCAAGCTCAAAAAGCAGCGAAAACTGCATATGAAACTAGTATGAATCAAAAGTCAGAATATGAAAATCAGCTGGAATCTTTAGCTAGAAAATGGAACCAGGCCAAAGAATATGGGATTGAAAAATTAGAGCCAGAAGCCTCAATTATGATTGAGGGGAAAATTAAAGAAATTTCCTCTGAAATTAGCAATAATCAATTAAGACTTGCCCATATTCATTTAAAAGATTTAGAAGATGAAATTTTAAAATTGTATGCAGTTGCTGAAAGAAAATATGCGGAAGATTTACTAACCAGTGCAAATAGTGATTTTCAAATTACAAAGAGTAAGGTTAACGATTCAAAAAATGTTGTGAATCAATCTCAGAAGAAGGATAAAATTTACGAAAATCTTAATGCAGCAGAAGAATCTATTAAACAATCCCGGGAATTTTTTAATAATGGAAATTATTCAGACTCTATCCATTCTTCAAGAGAAGCAATAAATTTAACTAAAATTGTTTCTGAATTATTGAGTGAAGCCATCGTTCTTAGAAATCGCGAAATTGCCTTAGAACGGGAAAAGCTAACGCGAGAAGAGATAAAAAAGAAACAAGAATTACAGCAACAGGAAGTACAGACAGAAACAAAACCATCTGAATCGGGAAAAATTAAATTAATTTATACAGTAAAAAAGACTAAACCAGCTGAATCATTATGGAGAATTTCCGGAAAAAAGGAAATTTATAATAATCCCCGTAAGTGGCCAAAAATCTACGACGCCAATAAAGATCAAATTAAAAATCCAAATTTAATATATCCAGGTCAAAAACTTAAAATTTTAGAGGATTAATATCTTCTTAATTTTTGTAACTTTTTTAATTGAGGGACGAATATGAATATGTATGAAGAATAAAAATATAAAAATAATTTCCTTCATCCTCTTTTTTACACTAATAAGTGCAATTATATGTGATATCTATTGTCAGCATCCTGTACATTCAGGGATGGTTGAAAATACAATTTGCCATCATAATACTTATATTGAAGAAATTCAAAATATTTCTGAAATACATCCATTAAAATCAATATTGATTGGAGATTATCTACATCTTATAATCAGAAATTTAATTATAAATTTTATATTGATTGTTTTTGTTTTAATTTTTTTATTTTATTTTAAAATTCCAGTAATTAAGTTTGATTTGCCTTTACAGTTAAAAAAATCTTACAGACTTAATAACAACCCTTTTTATATTTTATATCAAGCACTTCTGATTTAGATCCCTTTTCATTCCTTTTCCTTTAAATTCATTTATAAAATTTCTATTCTATAAGGAGAATTTTATGAAGTATTTTTATAGTATTATCATTAGTTATTTAATTATAATTCCTAATTTTGGGAATGAAAATATTTTTCAGAAAGACCTGAAGTATTTGATTCAGAATCATCCCAGCATTAAGACTGAATACTTAAATTATTTGTCAAAGCAAAAAACAGCTGAGTATCGAGAAAGGTATTATCCCGATCCTATGCTCGTAATTGCTGCAAGAAATGTACCCTATAATAAGAATTTGAAGCTCGATTACGAAAAAGAGTCAATGTCGGGAGTGGAATATACTATTAAACAGAAAATACCTTTCCCTGGTAAACTCACAAAAATGTCGAAGATTGAATCCCTCGAAGCAGAGATACAAAAATACAGATATCTAATTATGAAAAATCAATTTATTAAAAAAATTTGTGAAGATATTCTTGATTATTATTATAATCATTTAACTTTAAAACTGAATGAAGTGATTCTTGAAAAATTAAAAATCCTTGTAGTTTCTAATCAGGCAAAATTATCTACAGGACAATCCAATTTGAGTGATTATACAAAATCTTTAGTCTTAGAAAAAATGATAAAAAATCAAAATATTGTGTTGATAAGCTCAATGAGTTCAATACAGGAAAAATTAAACTATTATTATTTATTAAAAGATCGCAATATCAATCAAAATTATTTTGAATCTACAAAAAGTTTTATAGAAGAGCGATATAATGAGAATCAAAATTTTAATGATTTCATAAAATTGAATCTGGATTATCAAATCATTCAGTTAATGCCACTCATAGAAATTCATAAAAAAGCACTACAAAAATATGAAAATTATACAGATTTTGAGATCTTTTTCTCTTATATGAAAAGAAAAAATATGATCAATATTTTAGATCCATTGAATAGCAAGAAAAGAGAGCCGTTAATGTCCCTCGGAATTAGTTTTCGAATACCTGTTTTATCTTTATATTCAAATTCAAAAGAAATAGAATCGCGAGATCATAACATAGAAAAATCAAATTGGGAAAGAATAAATCTTGAAAATGAATTAAGAAATCAGTTTTCTCGATTAAGAATTCAAATTCAAAGTCTGGAAGATAGACTGAAAAATATTAATAACATATTATTGTTATCAGAAGCCTCTTATGATGCTTCCCTTCAATCTTATCGAGCAGGCAAAGTAGATTTCGATTCCATAATTATGGTTTTAATGAATCATTATGAGCTTCGCAAAGAAAAGATAAATCTCGAAAAAGAACTATTACAATCAAAATTAGAATATTTAGAAATCATTAATAAAATTAATGAATAAAGGAGAAGTTTATGAAAATAAAATATTACAATATAATATTTATAGTTTTATTAATTATACTGAGTGCTGGAGTTTATTATTATATTATAGAAAATGTATCGGAGAAACAAATTCATAAGGATCAATTATATACCTGTCCTATGCATCCAGAGATAGTCCGAGATAAGCCAGGGAAATGCCCCATTTGCCATATGGATCTGGTTCCTCTGCAAAAAGAGAAAAAAGATAAAACTGAGGAAAATAAGAAAATAGAAATTCATCTGGATCATGCAAAAATTCAAAAGATAGGGCTAAAAACAGAAAAAATAGAAATAAAGCCATTGCAAAAAAAAATTAGTCTTGTAGGGTATATTGATTTTCCGGATAGTGAAATATATTTTGTGAATAGCAGGGTAAATGGTTGGGTAGAAAGTCTTTTTGTTAAATCAGAAGGAATTATGGTCTATAAGGGACAGCCTTTATTTTCTCTTTATAGCCCGGAGCTGGTATCTGCACAGGAAGAATATTCACAGATTTATAAACAAATACAAATGTTAAAAAATCAATCCCATCTGGAAAATACAGTTCTATTAGAATTGCAAAAATCTTTATCCTCTGTAAGAGAAAAATTGAAATTATGGAATATTACAGAATCTCAAATCAAAGAACTGGAAAATACTCAAAAAGTCAAAAGAAATCTAATCATATATAGTCCCTATTCAGGTTTTGTAATTGAAAAAAAAATTTATGAAGGACAGAAAATTCAAGAAGGAATGGATTTATATAAAATTGTAGATTTACGAAATGTTTGGGTCATTGCACAGGTTCCGGAAAAGGATATTTCTTTTGTAGCAGAAGGTAGTATGGTTGAAGTCGTTGTTCCCCAACTGAATAATCGTGTATATAAAAGTAAAATAAGTGTATTATATCCAGTTGTTGATTCTGAGACAAGATATCTTAAAATAAGAATCAATCTGATAAATTCAAAATTTGAATTAAAAGCGGGAATGTATGTAAATGTAAACATTATGGGTGTAAATCCAGTTCATGGGCTGGTAGTTCCTTATTCTTCTGTAATTAAAACTGGGCAGCGAAATATAGTATTTGTTCATAAAGGTAACGGAATTATTGAACCAAGAGAAGTCGAAACTGGAATTACAGATGGTGACAGATGGACTCAAATACTTAAAGGTTTATCAGAAGGTGAGGAAGTTGTGGTATCGGGACAATTTCTATTAGATTCTGAAACGCGAATTCAGGAATCTTTACGAAAAATGACTCATTCTCATTAACAGGAGAAATTTATGATTAAAAAAATTATATCTACTAGTCTGGAAAATCGTTTTTTTGTAATTTTAATTTATTCCATTATTGTTATGCTGGGTTTATTTACTATAAAAAGAATTAATATTGATGCAATTCCTGATCTTTCTGATGTTCAGGTAATCGTTTACACTTCTTATCCCGGACAGTCTCCTCAGGTAGTAGAAGATCAGATTACTTATCCTTTATCATCTTCGCTTCTTTCAGTCCCGGGATCTAAAGTGATTCGTTCCTATTCATTTTTTGGACTTTCATTGATTTATGTTCTTTTTGAAGAAGGAACAGATTTATATTTTGCAAGAAGTCGTGTTTTAGAATATTTAAACTATGCAAATCAGTTCTTGCCTAAGGATGTTAGACCTCAGATTGGTCCACCGGCAACAGGAGTGGGTTGGGTATATATGTATGCGCTCGTGGATACTTCTGGTAAATACGATTTACAACAATTACGAACTTTGCAGGATTGGTTTTTACGATATGAATTTGCATCCATAGATGGTGTTGCAGAGGTGGCCTCAGGTGGTGGATTCGTAAAGCAATATTTTGTGGAACCCTATCCAGAAAAAATGATTCTTAATAATCTGGATATAGAAGATTTAAGAATGGCGATTGAAAAAAATAATCGTGATGTTGGTGGAGATGTAATACAGTCAGGTGAATCAGAATATATGGTAATCAGTAAAGGATATATAAGAAATGAAAATGATTTGAAGAATATTTCTGTTAAAACAAATCCAGAAGCCGGGAATTCAATAAAGATTGGTGATATTGCCAATGTTTATAATGGACCTGCCTCCCGGCGCGGCGTTATAGAATGGAATGGTATTGGGGAAGCAGTTACAGGAATTATTATTGCTGGTTATGGTGAAAATACATTACAAGTTATTGATAAAGTTAAAAAGAAGCTGGATGAAATTAAACCTTTATTACCTGAGGGAATAGAAATTATACCGGCGTATGACCGTTCAAAATTAATTTACCGTGCGATTCGTAATATTTCTCAAAAACTTATAGAAGAAATGATCGTTGTAGGAATTGTAATTTTTATTTTTCTGCTTCATTTTCGTTCAAGTTTTGTAGCTTTTATTGCTCTTCCGGTAGGTGTACTCACTTCTTTGATGATTATGTATTTTTTGAATATTCAGGCAAATATAATGAGTCTTGGTGGAATTGCTATTGCAATAGGTGTAATGGTGGATGCCTCTGTTGTACTGGTAGAAAATTTACATAAACATTTAGAGAAAGATCAAAATCTAAATTTTTTAGATTTAGTACAAAAATCTTCTTATGAAGTGGGACCTTCATTATTTTATTCTTTGGTAATAATTACCTTATCGTTTTTGCCTATTTTACTCCTAACTGGTGAGTCTGGGAAGTTATTTAAACCCTTAGCGTTTACAAAAACATTTGCAATGGCTTCTGCTTCTATTATCGCTATAACTTTAATACCAGTTTTAATGTTTTATTTTGTTAAAGGAAATATAAAAAATGAAAATGAAAATCCCATTTCTAAAATCTCTATGAAAATTTATGAACCTTTTTTAATTTATTGTTTAAATCATAAAGAAAAAACAATTTTGTTTTCTATAGTTTTTGTTATAATCACCTTGATCCCCATTTTTGGTATACCACATCCTATGAAAGAAGAATATTTAATTCGTCCTATCGGTGGAGAATTTATGCCTCCCTTAGAGGAAGGGGATATCTTGTATATGCCTACCACTCAACCTGCTATATCCATTGAAAAAGCAAGAGAAATTTTACAAATCACCGATCAGTTAATAAAAGAAGTTCCAGAAGTGGAAACTGTTCTTGGAAAAATTGGTCGCATAGAATCTGCAACTGATCCTGCCCCCTTAAATATGATTGAAACTACTATACAGTTAAAACCTAAAGCTGAATGGAGAAATGGAGTAACTATTGAAACAATTATTCAGGAATTAAACGAAAAAGTAAATATCCCCGGTCTTGTAAACTCATGGACTTATCCTATTCGAACAAGAATTGATATGCTCTCTACTGGATTTAAAACACCTCTGGGAATTAAAATACTGGGCAATGATTATCATCAATTAATGGAAATATCACTGAAGATTGAATCAATATTAAATTCATTGCCGGAGACTCAATCAGCATACGCAGAAAAAATCACAGGTGGTAGATATATTTATATCCATATTCGTCGAAATGAACTTGTTCGCCATGGCTTGTCTGTACAGGATGTTCAGAATCATATTGATATGCTTTTGGGAGGTATGGTAGTTTCTACAACTGTTGAAGGAATAGAAAGATATCCAATAGTTATACGATATCCCCGGGAGCTGAGAGATACAATTGAAAAAATAGAAAATCTCTGGATAAGTATCCCGGGAGAAAAGAAAAAATATATTCCTTTATCTCAAATAGCTGATATATCTGTACAGGATGGAGTTATGGAATTTCGTTCTGAAAATGCAAGAAGATCTGTATATATCTATATTGAACTTAAGGAGGGTTTTGATATGAGTAATTTCGTAGCGAAAGCACAGAAACTAATACACCAATCTATTGCTAACGGGGAGATTAAAATTCCTATAGGAACTTCTATTATCTGGAGCGGTCAATATGAAAAATTGGAAGCTTCGCGAAAACAAATTTTTTATTCAGCTATTTTAACTATTATAGTAATTTTCTTCCTGCTGTTTTTTCATTTTAGAAATTTTTATGAGATTTTTATTGTTTTTTCTACCTTATTTTTTGCTTTAACTGGAGGTATATGGCTGATATATTTTTTGGGATATAATCGATCTATTGCTACAGATACAGGTTTTATTGCTCTTTCTGGTCTTGGGATTGAAACTTCAATTGTAATGATTGTATATTTGAAAAATTCACTACAATCTTTTTTAAATCAAATGGAGGGACGCTTAACCAGCGCACAAATCCGCGAGGCAATTTTGCATGGTTCATTGTTAAGACTTCGTCCTAAATTAATGACTGTTATAACTACTATTTTAGGATTGATCCCTATTCTGTGGTCCACAGAAGAAGGTTCAACAATTATGAAAAGTTTAGCTATCCCTATGATTGGTGGCTTGTTTACTTCTACGATTTTAACTTTAATAATTATCCCTGTAGTTTATGAATATCTATCTATTCATTCAAAAAAATTTTTAAATGCAATTCAAAAATGAAAAATAAAAAGAATAAAAATTTTAAAATTATTATAATAAATATAAAAATAATTTCAACATAGATTTTATATTCCTTCCATCTTTTTAGATAATTTAAATCTAAATAGAACTGAAAATCAAAAAATTTTAAAAGGGAGGAAAATTTTTTAGAAAATTTCTTTCAATTTTTGAATAAGAATATATATGAGACCCTATCAAAGAATAAAAGCTAAGTATTGTTTATACATAAAAAAAGATTAT
>FWPU01002661.1_pt1 | contig 14348 bp, 9 predicted proteins | sample 2228361 | NCBI WGS metagenome assembly FWPU01 (sample SAMEA103939777, study PRJEB20133) | metagenome
AGCACCGTCTCATATCCTTTTACGGCCGACTCTTGCATTTTCAAAGCAGAGTAGATGCCTGCCAGCAGCAGATGAGCTGAAACAGAGGAATGATCCAATTCAACTGCCTTTTGGGCCTGCAGGAGTGCCTCTTCTGTCCTGCCTTTTTCGAGATAGAGCCGAGACAAGGTGCTACGCAAAAATGAAGACGCGGGGTCTACCTCAGTTGCCTTTTCCATCTCTGCGATTGCATCGTCTATCCTACCTTCCAATGTGTGCCGATAGCCCATAATGAAATGGTAATAGGGATTGTACAGGCGTCGGTCATCAGGGGCTCCCCGAATCTGCTTTTCTCTGTGAGCGAGGGACCCCTCCTTCAAAGTACATCCGCCATGCAGAAGCATCATCGCGACGGTTACAACGAGGGTGGCAATACGCATTGCCTGCTGTGGGGACATCCTAAGGGCCATGGTCAACTGGCAAAAAAGGCAGCGAAGCACGTCGATAACTTAGCAGATCCTATTGGTACCTTAGCAAGCAACAATTAGCAAATAATCTTTACCATAGAGCAGAAGAATGCGTCAAACCCACTACTGTGCATACCACGCTCCCTCAAAAAGAGGCGCTGAAACGACTATGTGCTGGTGGTGAGTCCCAATCGTGGGGTGTGTTAAGGCAGGGTTTAAAATTAGGTTGACATACTTAGTTCGCATTCGTATAATTCTGTCATGAACTTAATAGGCCTCACACTATAGGCCTCACACTTCTGGTTCATGTCTAGCGTTAGAGATACGCCACGCATCCAGTTCTTAGAGGATGCAATGAGGAGGAATCGCCATGGGTCGAGAAATTCAAAAGGTTGCCGTGCTCGGGGCTGGGGTTATGGGGAGCGGGATCGCAGCTCATGTCGCAAATGCTGGTCTCGAATGTTATCTGCTAGATATCGTCCCTAAGGATCTCACAGAGGAGGAAAAAAAGAGGGGACTAACACTACAGAGTCCAGAGGTTAGAAACAGGTTTGCCATTACAGGTCTCCACAACGCCCTGAATGCAAGGCCGGCAGCCTTTTTCTCGAAAAAGAATGTAGAACTGATCACCACGGGAAACTTCGAAGATAACATGCAGTGGATTTCTGAGTGCGACCTTATCATCGAAGTGGTCGTGGAAAATCTTAAGATCAAGCAGGACCTTTTTGCCCGTGTCGCCACACATCGCTCACCCGGCTCTATAGTGACATCAAATACATCAGGGATCTCTGTTACAGCCATGGTCGAACACCTTGATGACGAATTCTGTGCCCACTTCTGTGTAACGCACTTCTTCAATCCACCAAGATACATGAAGCTTCTCGAGATCATTCCGCACCCTAAAACGAAAAAAGAGGTCCTCGAGGCTGTGGAGCACTTCTGTACTTATACACTGGGCAAGGGGGTGATTTACGCTAAGAACACACCGAACTTCGTTGCAAATCGCATCGGTGTAGAAGGAATGATGTATGCAATGCATCTCATGGTAAAGGAGGGGTACCGTATCGACGAAGTAGATGCAGTTACAGGCCCTGCGCTCGGAAGACCAAAAACAGCCTCGTTCAAAACGGCTGATCTTGTCGGATTGGACACACTTGTCCATGTCGCCAAGAATGTGTACGACAACACCCCTCAGGATGAGCGACGTGAGATCTTTCAGGTACCTGATTTTATCTCCAAAATGGTGGAGAAAGGATGGCTTGGCAACAAGACCAAAGGCGGCTTCTAAAAAGGGCCTGATGGCAAGGAGATCCGAAAAGTACTTGACTACAAGACGATGGAATATGTTGAGACCCAGAAGGTCGATTTTCCTTCTGTAAAGAGTGCCAAGGGTATCGAGGATGAGGGCGAGCGTATCAAGTCGGTTGTGTATGCTGACGACAGAGGCGGGCAATTCGCCTGGAAGGTTACGGCTGAGAGCCTTCTCTATTCGGCACGAAGAATACCTGAAATATGTGATAGCATTGTTGAGATCGACAACGGAATGAAATGGGGCTTCAATTTCAAACTGGGTCCTTTTGAGACGTGGGATGCGATCGGCGTCAAAGAGTCTGTTGCCCGAATGAAGAAAGAGGGAATGGAGATACCTGCCACCATAGAAGCTATGCTGGCCTCGGGTAAGGATCGATTCTATCTTCAGAAAGAGGATGGACGTTACTACTATGATCTCGTCAAGAAGGAGTACGTGAAACTTCGAGAGAATCCAGATATTATCCTGCTACCTCGTCTCAAGCAACAAAATAAGGTTGTAGCTTCTAACGCAGGTGCCACACTCTACGACATCGGCGACGGTGTTGCCTGTCTAGAATTTCATACGAAGATGAATTCGGTCGACAACGACATTATAGAGATGATGAACAAGAGCGTCGACATTGTAGCCCGTGATTTTGAAGGTCTTGTCATAGCCAACCACGCAGACAACTTTTCCGTGGGTGCCAATATCTTCCTGATTCTCATTGCCGCCCAGAACAAAGACTTTGATCAGATCGGCCAGGTCGTCAAGGCATTTCAGGACGCAAACATGAACTTACGCTATTCACCCAAGCCTGTTGTCGTTGCCCCTGCGGGGATGGCTCTTGGTGGAGGTTGTGAAATCACCATGCATGCTGATCGTGTCCAGGCCTGTGGCGAAACCTACATCGGACTCGTCGAGGTCGGAGTAGGTCTCATCCCTGCAGGAGGAGGTTGTAAAGAACTCGTAAAACGTATGGTAGAAGGCATTCCAGGCGAGCCACCAGACAACTTGCTTCCGTTTGCGCAAAAGGCGTTTGAAATGATCGCGCTCGCAAAGGTCGCCACGAGTGCACAAGAGGCCATTGAGTGGGGTATTCTCAAGCCTACAGACGGCATCACGATGAATCGCGACTTCCTCATTAAAGACGCAAAGAATGCGGTCCTCGGAATGATTAAATCTGGCTACCGACGACCACGACCAAGGAATGACATTCCCGTCGCGGGCGAAGACGCAGCAGCTGCGTTCAAAGTCTATGTCCAGGGCATGAGAAACGCTGGATATGCAACGGAATACGATGTCGTCGTTGCCTCAAAACTCGCCACCGTCCTGACAGGCGGCGAAGTCAGATCAGGCACTCGGGTCTCGGAGCAGTACCTACTGGAGTTGGAGCGCGAGGCATTCCTGAGCCTCTGCGGCGATGAGCGAACCCAAGCCCGGATGCAACACATGTTGATGTACAACAAACCGCTTCGAAACTAATAGGATGTCGCAACAGTACACGACGGATGTTCAGCCCGTTGACATGGTCAATGAAGGAGGATGCCATGAAAGAAGCTGTGATTGTCTCTGCGTGCAGGACTGCGGTCGGCAGAGCTAAGCGCGGGAGCCTCGTGGATGTTCGCCCTGAAGACATGGGCAAAGCCGTTGTTCTGGAAGCTCTCAGACGCGCAGGTAATTTAGACCCAGCGACTGTAGATGATTGCATTATGGGTTGTGCCATGCCCGAGGCCCAACAAGGCATGAACATAGCACGCCAGATTTGGCTACATGCAAAGCTCCCCGAGTCGGTTCCTTGTAAAACGGTCAACCGCTTTTGCTCCTCAGGATTAGACGCTATTGCACAGGCAGCAGAACGGGTAATGGTTGGAGCCGCAGACATTGTCGTGGCAGGTGGCGTTGAATCGATGAGCATGATTCCGATGGGTGGCAATAAAATTGTACCTCATTTCGAAATGGCCACCGAGTTCTATCCGGCCTACGTGAGCATGGGCGAAACTGCCGAGAACGTTGCAAAGCGTTACCAGATAAGTCGCCTTGACCAGGACACCCTCGCCCTGAGAAGTAACCTGCTCGCCTTGGAGGCCAACGAAAAAGGATACTTCAAAGAACAGATCGTTCCACTGAGGGCATACAAGTACGAAGGCACCAAAGGAAGAATGTATTTTACGTTCGAGGTAGATGAAGGACCGAGAAAGGGCACTACCTTGGAAGGACTTGCAAAACTCCGACCGGCGTTCTGGAAAAATGGAACTGTGACAGCAGGTAATTCTTCGCAAATGAGCGATGGAGCCGCCGCAGTTGTCGTAATGAGCAGAGAAAAGGCAAAGGAATTAGGGCTCAAACCCATGGCGAAATTCATTATGGAAGCAGTTGCCGGATGCGGCGCAGACGAAATGGGAGTAGGACCATCTGTTGCCATCCCACTTCTGATGAAAAAGACAGGAATGACGTTAAAGGACATCGATGTGTTCGAAATCAACGAGGCCTTCGCTTCTCAGGCAGTGTATTGCGTAAGAAAGCTCGGGTTGGAAGATCGTCTCGAAAATCGCACATTGAATCCAAACGGTGGTGCAATTGCACTGGGACATCCCCTTGGATGCACGGGTGCTAAGTTGACGGTCCAGATACTGTATCATCTTCGAGACCATAATATGCAGTTCGGTGTCGTATCCATGTGCATTGGAGGAGGCATGGGTGCTGCAGCTCTTTTTGAGAGAATCGAGTGAGCAATCGACCCGCATATCTGACAGCATGATCGATCAAGAGCGTGAAAGGCTTCCTGCATCGTAGCTGCAGGAAGCCTTTTTGTGTACGAAGACTCGCTGCTTTTGAGAGGGTACTGCTATCTCCTGAAGCGTGAAAAATCAGGACTACGCTTCTCGACAAATGCGTTTTTTCCTTCCAAGGCCTCATCAGTACCGTAGTACAAACCTAGAGCAGCCACACCTAGATGTGTAATCCCGGTAACACCGTCCCATTCAGCATGAAAGGCGTATTTGAGCATCATCAAGGATGTGGGACTCTTTTCCAGCAGTTCATTACACCATCGTTGTACTTCCTCATCGAGCTTATCGAGCGGCACCACTGCATTGACGAGTCCCATCGCCAAGGCCTGTTGGGCAGTATATCTCCTGCACAGGTACCAGATCTCCTTTGCCCTCTTGAGGCCAACTGCTCTGACAAGGTCCCCGGTACCATAGCCTGGGTCAAACGAGCCCACGCGCGGTCCAGCCTGACCAAATTGGGCATGCTCTGCTGCTATGGACAAGTCGCATACCACCTGCCACACATGGCCACCACCTATGGCATAGCCGTTGACGCGTGCGATTACCGGTTTTGGGATTGTTCGTATTAGCTGAGTGACCTGCTGCCAGCCTATCTCCAACGGTAAAGCGACCTGTGAACTACGGTACCCACCCTTTTCCCGAGTCGTCTGATCTCCACCCGTACAAAAGGCCTTGTCACCTGCTCCGGTAAGTACCACAACCCCTATGCTTCGGTCAGCCCACGCATCGGTAAATGCCTCAATCAGCTCACAGACAGTTACTTGTGTGCACGCATTATAGCGCTCAGGTCGGTTGATCGTAATACGTGCGGTACCTTGGTGTTTTTCATAGAGGATCTCTGTGAACGCCATGTTCTGCCTCCTTGTCGTGTAACGTGCTTGACCCTTAGTGAGTTCCGTACCTGTTCTGTTTCCTCAAAAAAGGTGGCTAGATAGCCCTCCTCGCTAATCTGCTCGAGTTCTCTATTGTCATTTACCACCAGGCATTCTACACTTACTACCTCTACACTCGATATCAACCTCACGCCAGCTTCGCTCTAAGGAGACGCAGCCAATGGCACGAGTAAAAGAACACATTCGTTCCTTGCGTGCATATACACCAGGCATTCAGCCAAAGGCGGGTGAACAGGTTATAAAACTCAACACCAACGAAAACCCGTACCCACCCTCCCCGCTTGTTATGCACGCAATTGCACAGGAATGCAAGGATCGGCTTAGGTACTACCCAGATCCGACAAGTACCACCTTGCGTAAGGCCATCTCCTCGATTTTCAATGTCCCACCAGAGTGCGTCCTTTGTGGCAACGGTTCTGATGAAATACTCAGAATTCTGCTTGCAACGTTTACAGAAAAGGGCGATCGAATCGGCTATTACCAGCCTTCGTATTCCTACTATGCAACGCTCGGCTCCATACACAATCTTACGTTAGTACCCACGCCACTCGGGAAAGATCTTACCAGACCACCATTTCCCAACCTAGCGAATCTGAGCCTGTTTTTTCTCACAAATCCAAATTCACCACTAGGGTTTTCCTTGACACCTGAATACGTTGCCAAGATCGCCAGGCACCTTAAAGGAATACTCGTGGTAGATGAGGCATATGCAGACTTCGCACGTTGGAATTGCCTCCACTTGTTGAAAACATGCCCCAATATCATCATCACCAGGTCGTTATCAAAGTCCTATTCGTTGGCCGGCTTGAGAGTCGGCTTTGCATTGGGTGCTGCACGATGGATTCGTCACATGGACAAGGTCAGAGACCACTACAACCTTAGCAGAGTTGCACAGGCAGCAGCCTGTGCCGCCCTTACTGACCGCTCCCATTTTGAACAAAATGTGCAAAAGGTGCTCCGCACACGGGACCGCGTCAGCCAGGCCTTGCGCGCTATGGGTTATGAGGTGTTACCATCTGAAGCAAATTTCCTTTTTGTACGGCCTAAGGGTACACGTTCAGCACGAACCATTTATCAGAGGCTCTTCAGATCAGGAATATTGGTAAGGTACTTTGACCAGCCAGGGCTACGAGACGGTCTGCGCATCACAATAGGAACTGACACCGAGATGAATACGCTCCTGGCTCATCTAAAGACGTATTGATGCTTCTAAGGAAGGACTTTTACAACGATGGGTGTCGCACCAGGACTCAAGGAAGCAATGACTCGGGCCTCATGGATCCGAAAGATGTTTGAGGAAGGCGCTCGCCTCAAGGCACGATGGGGAAACGATCAGGTCTTTGATTTTTCGTTGGGCAATCCATGCCTCGAACCCCCCGAATCCTATGTGAAGGCCCTGCGCGAACACATCGAAGATCCTATCCCCGGCAAGTATGGGTACATGCCTAATGCCGGATATCCTGAAACAAGACGCGCAGTTGCACAGTATCTCTCCAGAACAAGGGGCGTATCGTTCGACGCTGACCACATTGTCGTCACATGCGGCGCTGCTGGAGGGCTCAATGTAGTGCTCAAGACACTCCTCAATCCAGGGGACGAGGTCGTAGTACTGGCTCCATACTTCCCTGAGTATCTTTTCTATGTTACCAATCACGGCGGCATTCCTCGCATCACACCCACAAGAGACGATTTTCTTCTAGATATCGATGCGATTGAGGCATCGCTTACGAAACGGACCGCTGCCATTATTGTAAACTCACCGAACAACCCGACGGGCAGGATGTATCCCCTCGAAATGCTTGTGCAGCTTGCCACTATCCTGTCCAAACACGCATCCTCGTCCGCGAGATCGATCTATGTGATTTCAGACGAGGCGTACTATGATATCGTATACGATGGGCATATCGTTCCCGATGTCCTTAGCGTCTTCGAGAACACGATTATCGTAGGTTCTTACTCGAAGAGTCTTTCTATTCCCGGCGAGCGGCTAGGATTTATCGCCATACATCCCGGTGCCGATGATGCTGCCGAGCTCGTAGACGGTTTTGTCTTTTCCAACAGGATCCTTGGATTTGTCAATGCACCTGCCACAGTGCAACATGTGATAAGGACACTGCAAGGTGTCCACGTTGATATGTCCCATTATCAGAAAATGCGCGACCTACTGTGTGAAGGTCTGGCAAAGGCAGGATACACATTTTGCAGACCAGAAGGTGCGTTTTATCTTTTTCCCGAGGTTCCTCACGGGACTGACGATCTTTCGTTTGCACAGGCCTTACTTGCCGAAAGGGTCCTTATCGTGCCTGGAAGAGGCTTTGGCAGCAATGCTCATTTCAGGATCGCATATTGCGTGGAAGAGTGGGTTGTACGTGGGGCACTGCCTATTTTTCAGAAAGTATTCAAGGCCTTCGCAACACCACCTTCTCCGGTCCCTTAGACCAGCAGTTCGATAACATCTCCATCTCTGAGTACAAAGTCTTTTGCAACCCGCTGACCTTCATAAAGGTCATTGCTATAGATACGAGCCGCCTTGAGCCGACGTAAGAAATCCTTGTGGATTTCAGCCGCCAAATCCATTACTGTGCTACCCTTCTCGATCACAAACGGATTGTCTTTGTCTGGTTTCTTGCCCGGTGCCTTTGTATAGACTCTTATCTTATCCAGCACGAGATATGCCTGCTGCCGCATATCATCCAATCCTATACCCTGAGGTGCACACACCCCCACAACAGGAAACCTACCCTCATATTTGTTCCGAAGGTCTTCAAGCCCTTTATAGGACGCTGGAAGGTCCAACTTCGTGCCGACAATAAAGATGCGTTTGGGATATTTCCCCGGCTCTTTCTGTACTGACTCCCCTTGACACAACGGGATGATTCTTCTTTCTTGAAGCTCTGCCAGAAGCAGCTCAACTTGACCGACGGGATCGTCATTGAGGTCCACCACTATGCATAGCGCATCTGCGTTACGCACTATATTAGTTACCCAAGTCTCGGTCGCTTCCCACGCAAACGGAGGCACATCCACGATCTGTATCCAGACGTTTTCAAAGCGTGCCATCCCAGGAAGGGGCTTCAAAGTAGAATATGGGTAGTCAGCGATGAATGGAACAGCCTTGGTAATGGATGCCAACAGTTGGGATTTCCCCACATTGGGTAGCCCCACAAGAACCACCTGGCCTGCACCGTGTTTCTCCACATGGTGCTCATCGCTCCGTCTACCAGCACCCGGCTTCTTGGACTCCTCGTTCTTCGCCTTGGAAAGCCTCCGCTTTAACTCTGCCTGGAGTTTCTCGGTACCCTTGTGTTTTGGTATGATGCTGAGCAGCGTCTGAAGTATTTCGATTCTCTCTTCTGGCGTACGGGCTAGTCTGAGTCGCTTTTCTTCTTCATAATACTGAGGAGGCAGATTAGCGGGCATACTGGCGCTCCTCTTACGGGTAGATCAATCGTATGTTCTGAGTGGTTTCCTCGATCTTTGTCCCTACGGACGAAGAGCACTGCGCGCATAGGTACTCATACTTATCTCCCCTACCAGGCAGCACTAAGAGCAATCTCTTGCGGACCGGCACTGCACGTTTGCAGCGGGGACAGTACAGCGCTGACGCTTCCAACTGCTCAAACTGCTTTCGAGTCGGTCCAGCAGGAGTCTTGTTCTGGCCGGAATAGATGTCCCATTGATGCTCTTTCATGTGCTCGACCTCGCCTCGTTATTTCCCCAACCGAACGTTATTTCGACCCATACTTGGATTCATGATAAATTTTACCATAGCTGTGTCAATTGACTATGCAGTTTCAGATCCACTATAGTAAAATTGTATAGGTTCTTGAGCATGTCTGTCAGGAAAAGGCCTTCCTATCCAATGAACATACTTCTATGTATTCCCTTCATGTGTGCTATTTTTTCTTTCTTGTCAGTAGCCAGCTGCGCCGCTACTCAACGATTCCCAAACGTCGTATTGATAACGATCGACTCACTGAGAGCCGACCATATAGGGGCCTATGGGTACGGCCTTCCAACAACACCCCATTTGGATCGCATAGCCTCTGAAGGGGTCCTGTTTGCCAATGCTATCAGTCAGGGAGGATGGACCTCGCCAGCTCTCGTGTCCCTTTTCACCTCGACCTATCCATCAGTCCATGGGGTGGAAGCAAAGCACGATGGGTTTCCGTGTACGAGAAACTCAGCGCTCACTACGTGGGTGCAAGCCGGCTACCAGGTGCCCTCCTATGAGAAGCTCAGGGAAGAGAACAACTATGCTCGACTTGGCTTTCAGCCCCAGCAGGCGTATACCTTCAAGCCCGACGCACTCAAGCAGTGGATAACAGCTCATCGGTCGCATCCTTTTTTCTGTTGGTACCATATCAACAAGACACCCCACCTACCGTACAATCCTGATCCATCCTATACATCGCTGTTTCTACCGAAAGGCTTCTCCCCGGACGCCGCAATGACGAAGAGGTTAGACCTTATCAAGACAAAGGTGATTATACCTCGAGGCAGCCTCGATCTCAGAGAGGCAGACCGTCAGGCCATTGTCGCCCTCTATGACGCAGAAGTGAGAATGGCTGACGATGCAGTCCACGAGATTTACACGTTTCTAGCGACAGAACGATTGTTAGACAACACCATTCTCGTGATCACCTCTGACCACGGCGACGAGCTCATGGACCACGGCTTCATAGGGCACGCATCCACCAATCTCGAAGGATCATTGTACAATGAAATTATCAGAGTGCCGTTGATCATTCGATATCCACCACGCATTGAAGCAGGCCGAGTGGTTCACACCATTGTGGAGTTAATAGATGTTATGCCCACGCTTTTAGATATTGCAGGGCTTGAAAAGAACCGATGGATACAGGGTACATCCCTACTGCCGCTTGTCCGATCCCCTGGTACAGGGGAATTCAAGGTGGCGGCCTTTTCAGAGAATTGTCCCTGCGGTTATCAATGCACAGCTGACAATCCTCTTCGAGACATCCGCATGGTATCTGTCCTGAAACCCGGATGGAAACTCATTGTTACTCACAGCCCTCAGAGCTCATCGTATAGCCTCTACAATCTTCGTCAAGACCCTGACGAACGCCATAACGTGGTGGACACACATCCAACATACCGAGACGAGCTGATCAATGTCCTGATCACCTGGTACCACCAGAATAGACTCCTAAGAAAAGAACTTATTGCGAGTTGTAGTGGCGAGATACAGTGAAGCTCAGCGTGATTATCCCTGTCTATAACGAGGAACGAACTATCCAAGAAATCCTACATCGAGTCCGTAACGTCCCTCTTGAGAAGGAAATCATCGTTGTCAATGATGGATCAAACGACAAGACTCCCGAGATACTCGAGGCATGCCAAGACCCAACTATAACAGTCATCACCCACCACCATAACCTCGGAAAGGGTGCTGCTGTCCGTACCGGCCTCAAGGTCGCGTCAGGCGACATCATTATCATACAGGATGCAGACCTAGAATATAGTCCTGAAGACTATCCCAAGCTCATTGACCCTATAGTGAATGGTAGAGCAGATGTAGTGTACGGGTCTCGGGTGCTTGGAAACCCTGAGTTGTATCAGATGGGTCTTTTGAGCTTTTCGCAAAAAGGCTATATTCATAACCCTTTGCTATTGGTCGGCTTTTATTATGGCAGAAGGCTCGTCACCTGGCTTACCAACGTGCTCTTCGGCTCCGATCTGACCGACCAACCCACCTGCTACAAGACATTTCGGAGGGAAATCCTTGACAGCATTCAACTTACCTCAAGCGGCTTCGAATTCTGCTCAGAGGTCACTGCCAAGGTCCTCAAGGCAGGTTACAGAATACTCGAGGTGCCAATATCCTATTCCCCTCGTTCTTCGTCCGAAGGAAAAAATCTCACATGGCGAGATGGGATAAAGGCCCTCGGTATGCTCATACGTGTGCGATTTTCACACTAGCAGTACCATTCGTCTTTTTTTTAGCATTGCTCAATCGAGACGACTCAAAAAAAATGCCGAACCCAAAAACCAGGGTTCGGCATTTGCTACTTCTACGTGATTTGGGATCCCAAGGCCCTGCAAGGCCCGTCACTCGATTGGTCTTTCCTCAACTCTCTTTACAGGGAAGGACTTGCTACATAATGGCTTCGGCCCCACGAGCTTCCTGTACCAGTAACCACATACGCAGGCGTCATTAGCACAGGCTCAGGCGGGACAAACCCTTTTGTGCCTGTACCGGACTCACTCCGTACCCCTTCCAGGGCGACTACCACTTCCTGGAGCTGAATGCCACTAGCTTTTGCTGCATACGCAACGACAAATGGATCTGCTCCGGCTGCAATAGCTGATTTTATAATATCCGCAGCACTGCTGCTGGGCGCTAGTTTCAACGCAGCCTTTATGACCTCGTTCGCAGGTAGTCCTGCCTGAATCAGATGCTCAACCACTTGGGTTATGGTCATTCCCTCTGAGGTTATTGCTTGAGCAATGATGGTCTCCACTGGTTTTCCAGCAGCGATGTCATCCTGAAGTGTGGCAGATGCCGTAACAGGCAATCCAACCAATGCAACAAGCAGCAGTGGCAGTACGGTTCGCTTCATGCCTTTTCTCCTCATGATGCCTACTCCAAACAAGCTTATTCCTACACATATAGCAAAAACGGCTGTCCTCGGTGAGGAGAGAATCCAGCTTGCTCCAACAGCAGGCAAGAGGAATCCTCTCACTACTAGCCGCACACCTTCGTGGGCCCTGACCGAATCAGCTATTGGCGGACTATACGCATAATACTTGTCTACGACGGCACGGCCAATCCGGTTGGTTACAAGGTACCGATCCCGTAGCATCCTCAGGGCCTCGATCTTGCCCTCCAGGGAGGTGCCAAAGGAGGCCGTTGCGATAAAGCAATTGTCATTGTTATTGCAATTGGTATCGATTAAGTCATTAGCAAACTCCCATGCGGCAGGCGTCCCCTTGTGGATACAGCGTGCACACGGTGCACACTCAGCATTCCCACACACACAGGTAGCACATATGGGCGGGTCAGCGCTTCCTCTTCCTGTCTGATACGCAGGATTAAGACACGGCCCTGAAGGGTCATCGCAACAATCGTATAAGTTGCTTGAGGTGGGTTCTTCAGGGAAGTAGCCGTCACCGTCAAGGTCAGTATACGCAAGAAGGCTCGCCGCTCCCTCGAGCACACCGTACTCGGCAGTGCCCGCCTCCATACCGGCAAGATCAGTAGTCACAAACCCGCCAATCCACAAAGCAACTGTATTGTCAGGCCTTATAGCAGAATCGTCAAACGTGTATTCAACCTCGTCAGTAAACATGCGAGTAAGGTTCTTCAGGATCGCATTGGCCTGACTCTCGCACCACCAGGTAGGGGCATCAGCCCCAAGTTCTGATCGATAATCCACTTGAGCAAACCAGTTGGTGCCTACATTATCATAGCCTGGATAAGCGGTGGGCTGGAGGATCGAGGTTACGTTGATTGTTGAGGCCTCACCCCACCAGTAAAGAACACTGCTACCAGAGGCCTTGCCAGCTAGGTTGAATGCAACCAATGCAGCAGATGTCCCTGTCTTCCAGTTGTTAAGCGAGACATATTCTCCTGGCCGGTAATTGCGATATTCGAATTGTAATTCACCCGCCGCATTGTACCAGCTAAGCTTTGCAGGATCGGCCATCTCACGGGGCATGGTGCTTGAGTTAACAGGAGTACCGAGCTTTGTAACACCAGTTGTGGTCCAGTTCCACAGTTCGTTGCCACCATTGAGTCTGAAGACCTTGGTGACCTGAGCCGCCTGAACCGAAGCAGAGGCTAAAAGCCCAAACGCCACGATCAGACTAATTGCGAGCGTCATAGTTCTCATTCTCATGAGATTGCCCTCCCCTAGTTTGACGGACAATGATCTCTTTCCTAGTTACCTTTATTCTTATCTTAATTCTACCACAAACCTCAAAAGACATGCAAAAGAAAATCAAGAAAAAAACGTGTAGAATAAGAACCCTCTGCATGGGACTATGCAAGTTCTATACCATCTTACCTAAGCTGGCATCGACCACGCTGGTATCACTACGTATAGCTTACTAACCTGTTGATTTGAAATACCCAACCGACTCACTCATTAACCACTCGAGCTGGCGGCTCATCCACCGAACACAAAGCCGAACCATCAAAAGAACGGAAGAATTTTTCCACTTTTATACAAAACCTTTTCAGAACGTTTCTCGTGGAGACACAACACGCGGGCTTAAAAGTAGTATATAATAGGTAATAGGTGATTCAGCAAACCACTTCGTCAGTAAGGGTATACTGGTGCCTGTCGCCTTTGCAGAGACATGCCAGCCAAAAGAGATTGCACCCACAGCGACACGGACGTAGGACATGTGTACGTTAGCAATAGCTTTCAAAGTTATATCCGATGTCCCACTTGTACTTGCTGGAAATAGAGACGAGTTCACAGCACGGACCTTTTTGCGTCCCCACGTGTGGCCTAAGCATCCTGGCTTGCCCGCTCTTTTTGCTGGCAAGGATCTGAAACAGGGAGGCACTTGGCTTGGAATCAACGAACACGGGCTCCTTATAACAATTATCAACCGTTACACCGGACAAAGGGACCCCTCGCTCCTGTCCCGTGGAAATTTGGCCGTGGAATGTCTTCACCAGGATTCCCTCAATGACGTGAAGACATATCTTCGCAGTCAAGATCTAAGCCAATACAACCCCTTTACGCTCCTGGCTTATGCTCATGGTGAAGCTTGGGTGGCTACAAACTACCCTGGTCCCTCAAGCTGGCCTTTAGAACGTGGAATACATATACTTACCAATGCTGATCCCAGAGACAACTCGGACGCCAAAAGAAACTATCTTATTGCCACATACCTTTCTCCAGCCCCTAGAGCACTTTCCGCATTACATACTGCTCTCGTTTCTCTTTGCAAG
>FWPU01010082.1_pt1 | contig 14342 bp, 13 predicted proteins | sample 2228361 | NCBI WGS metagenome assembly FWPU01 (sample SAMEA103939777, study PRJEB20133) | metagenome
AAAGGTAAATTTTCATTTAAAAAAAATAATTTTATTTTACTAACTTTTATAATGATACTCTTTCTAATTTCGTTATTTTACTTTAATGTATTTATCGGTTTTATTGATCCTTATAGCATATTTGGTAAATTTGTAACTATTATAATCAAACCCATAATTATAGAAATCTTAAAATTTTTCCATAACTTTTTACCTTTTATTCCGCGTTTTTCTACTTATAATATTTCTCTTCCAATTACCATAGTTACTGGTTTAATTTTTATTTTGTTATTTCTATTTTCTATTAAATTTGGAAAAACTTTTTGTAATTTTTTATGCCCTGTAGGAATAATTTTTAGACCATTTTCAAAATATAGCCTTTTAACTTTAAAAATAGATGAAAAAAAGTGTATAAAATGTAACCTTTGTACAACTAACTGTCCAGCTTTATGTATAGATTTAAAAAATACAAAGCTTGACTATTCACGATGTTTTTTATGTCTGGAATGCTTTAAATGTCCTACAAATGCTATAAATTTTTCAATGTCAGAAAAAAACATTCTTTCAAAAAGGCTCTTTATAAGTTCTGGGAAAAAGTTTATAATTTCATTTATAGGATTATTTCTTATAAGAAATAAACTATTTTCACTCATAAAAGAAAAGAATATTTCCTTAGAGAGAATTTTAGCTACTCCACCGGGCTCGATTTCATTAAAACATCTCAAAGAAAAATGTACATCGTGTCTCCTATGTGTTTCAAATTGTCCTACAAGAGTTATAAGACCATCTTTTCTTGAACATGGAATTGACGGAATTTTTATGCCTGTAATGGATTACCCTTCAAGCTACTGTCTTTATGAATGCACCAAATGTGGTGAAGTTTGCCCAACAAAAGCAATAAAACATTTTACTTTTGAAGAAAAAAAACAAATTCAGATAGGAAGGGCAAAGTTAATAAAAGAAAAATGTATAGTTTATAAAAACAAAACCGATTGTGGAGCATGTAGCGAAGTGTGCCCTACAAAGGCAGTTTTTATGGTAGATTATGAAAATAACCTTTTAGCACCAGAAATGGAAGAAAAATATTGTGTTGGATGTGGAAGCTGTGAAAATGCCTGCCCTGCAAAACCAGAAAAAGCAATATACGTAGAAGGAAATATAGTACATAAAAAAGCTATTTTAAGAAAGTCCGTTGAAACTATCGAAGAAGAACAAAAAGATTTTCCTTTTTGAAAATTTTAATGAATTTGTTTTAATAACAACAGTTTGGAATAAGTATCATAATTGCTTATTTGGTAATAAGAAGGAGTTTGCGTATTTCATTTAAGAAAGCGTAGACATTCAGCACTGGTTTTACAAGATGCGTGTAGGTTTTGACATTGTGGTAAAACACCACTTTGCCAATCGTCGTGTTCATAGATAATTACGAAAAATAGGAGGAGAAAAAACCATGAAAGTATTTGATAAGGTCAGGTTTATTTTAGTAATTATTATTGCACACACGTTGTCTTATCTATTAGCTGGTAGCATTTTCTATCAACTATTAACAAAAGAATTATGGGAAGGTGCCAAATCCTTACTTTCACTTTACCTAAGAACTCCTGGCAATAGCGAATTATGGAACTATGCTATGATATGGCAAATTCCTGCTCAAATTTTACGATCTTTATTCATTGGATTAGCACTATTGTTTCTATATGATAATATGAAGGAATGGAAATATTTTAGGAGATTTTTATTTCTCAGTACAATAATGTTTGTTTTTACACATTTTTCTTCCGCTGCTCCTTCACCGGCCAACATTGAAGGGTTGGTATATATGAAACCAGATTTTATTAAAATTGGTTTTTTAAGAATGCAACCTGAGATGATATTTTATTCTATCATATTTGGTTTAATATCATCAAAATTTTTATATAAATCAAATAAAGAAAAAAAAAGAAAATACACCGACCAATCCCTACTCAGAAATTTTTAATCCGAAAAATAATGTATGGAAATTAAAAGAATCATAACTGAATTAAATAAGGCAGAAATAGACCCAAAAGCAAATATAAAGCTTGTAAAAATTACTGGTGACAAAGAAATCTCTGTATATGCAGCAGAAATATCGCCAAAAACATATCTAAATCCTCATTATCACAATGCTGGTATTGAAATATATCAAATCGTTGAAGGTGAAGGAGAAATGAGAATTGGAAATGTGAAAAATAACATGATAAAGTGGGAAGAAATATTTAAAATAAGTGGTGGCGATTTTTTTAGCATTGAATCTAAAAAAGTACATCAGATTGTAAATACATCTGACAAGCCTCTTATTGCTATATTTACCTGTTCTGAAAAACATTTAAGCACAGATCGTCATTTTATATAAAGGTACACAAAATGAAAATATCTAATTTCAAAAAATAGAGGCTTTTGTAACAAATAATTCAGATGGAAATCCAACAGGTTATATCCAACTTAACTCAAAATGAGAAAGGCAATGAAAGAATAATGTTTGGTGGCGGAGCAATAAGAAGGATTGAAGACGAGTATTTTTTATATTGATTAAATCTTAATACAAATAATTATTTCTCAACCTTAGACAGAGTCTTAATTAAATTTGATAATTCCTGTCGAGTTTCCTCATCATCTATAAAGAATTCAAAAGCCACATTTAGACCAGCATTTTCTCCAGAAATGTAATGGTATCTTACCACTCTTGATTTAATATTAAGCAATTTATCCTTATACTTTAAGGACAAAACCACAACTGAATTTTCTTTAATATAATGAGTTATATAAACATTCCTTGTATTGGCAAGTATTCCCCCCATCGAAAGGTCCACAACAGAAAAAAGAACATCCGAACTCTCGCTTGTTGATTGGGTCTTAACAATAACCTCACCCACAATATCTGCCAAACCCTTGATATAAAAAATTTCATAAATAGAAAGTATCTTATATTTTGGATCATTTGGCACGGAAACTTCAATAACCCCAAAAACTCTATCACCAATAATAATTGGAACCATACAATATGACATTATTCCTTTTGAAACATAAGTCTGTCTGATTTGCTCAAGAACCTGTGGATTAACTTTCTTTCCCACAATCTCAAAGTATTTCTCATATCCCACCACACCATATTTCTCACCAAGATGAACATAGCTTGTCAGATTATCTGTGTCCCCTACCCAGAAGGTTTTTTTATAAATATTAACAACATTCTCAATAGGTGTAAGTTTTGAAACGTCCTTAAAAAGATTTATTCTAAATCTATTAGAAAATCTTGAAAGTTCTTCTCCTATCATTTTTATGACTTTCTTTACGTCTGGCTTTTCATTCTGAACTTCAAGATAAATACTTCTCAATGTGGCAGGTAGCTCAGCAAGATTTACTACAGGTGTCTTTGTAACCTCGGTTGTTTCTATATTCTTTATAAAAACCCTTATTTCTTCAAACCCTGAAATCCTTGGATACTTCCTTACAGAATGAAATAAAAGTCTTTCTGGAAGGTTTATTTCAACATTTCTCAATGAGGTATTTATCAATCTTATACTAACAGGTTCAGAACTATAAAAGTTATTATTTAAATCAAAACAAATTTTAACATTTTTCAAAGGTAAAAATTCTGGCATTCCATCATAAAAAAGACCTATAAGAGATGGATCTGCCTTTGTAATAAAGGCAGGCAATGAAAATTTTTTCTCCTCATTTTCAAGTCTAACTTTTACACGATTCAATCTCAATTTATTAAAAAGAGAAACTATTTCATTTCGCTGGTTAATCTCTTTTTCCACACCCTTCCCCTTAGTAAAATTCAATTAACAATAAACTTATAAAACAAGATCTCCCCTTTCTCTGTACCTATTACAAAATTATCATTATTAATACCAAAAGTTATGGTAAAAACTGAATTTCCAACAAAAATTTTTTTCAATACATTACCACTATAAACATCATAAATATATATATCTCCATCTCTGCCACCGGAAATAATCAAATCATCCTTTAAAAACCTTGCCACCAGCACACTATCAATATGAGCATTTAATACTCTTGCAGGTTTTTCAAGATCATCAATCTTATACACTATAACATTTCCTCCAGTATCAGCAAAGAGAAAAAATTTACCATCGCGAGAAAAATTTACAAATTCAACAGGATATTTATTCTCAATTCTCTTTTTTACTCTGAGATCTGGAAAAGAAAAAAGATAAACTGCTTTTTCAGAACCACCACATAAAGCATAGTTCCCGTTCCTTGAAATACCAGTAGACCATATCTCAAAGGAAGCTATATTGGTCTCCTTCAACATTATTAAATCCGGAATACTCCACAATACCAACCTTCCATCGGAACCACCAGTCAAAAGGAGGTTGTTATCATCCGAAATGCAAAGGGTCTGAATACCAGACTTATGAGCAAATTTTTTTGAATAAACCTTAAAAAAATCCTTTAGACTAAAAACTACAATATCCTCATAAGCACCTGCTATCAGGTACTTTCCATTTCTAGAAAAAATTACAGGGATTCCCCATTTGGCTTTGTACCCAAAAGTTAAATTTGTTACAACATCGCCCTTAACAAAATTCCATACACAAATTGTATTATCTGCACTTCCAGAAACCACGAAGTTACTCCAGATATCTATGCAAAATACATAATCTTTGTGCTTAAATCCCTTAAATAAGAAACTCTCATTAATTGTTTTATCGTTTTGAAAACTTTTCTCCTTCACAAAATTTCCTTTTGCTACACAGGAAAAAAGCAAAAAAAATAAAAAAAAAAGTCTCAAATTTAACATATAAAAAACAAAAAGGCTGAAGAGTAGCAACCCCAGCCTTTAAAAAATCCCGCAACTCATTTATAAAACACAGTAAAAAATAAAAGTTAAAAACTACCAGTGATCCAACATATCATCTGGATTTTGTTTGGTCTCAGAAAACAGATCTACATCTGCCGTCATATAATCCAGATAAGTATAGAAAGGTCTCCCCAGAATATCATCAGGATCAAAATCCAACCTGAAACCTATAAACGTAATACCCCTATCTTCTGTAATCTTGTAATTCTCCTGGTCAATGGTATCAGGAATATTTATGTTTACCTGTTTCCAGCCTGTCCATATCAATTTTTCAGATCTTACAAATTTTAATCTATCCAGATAATCCTTAAGAATTAAACTTATTGAATGTTTATAATTTCTGCCGACAACCCAGAGTGAAACTGTCTTTGTAATACCCTTTATCTTTACTGGTCTTGCAGGAATAATCGTGGCCCAGCCCCAATCTCTTTTCATAAATTCTACCTTCACACCAAGCACATATTTATTCCTGTCACTCACAAGATCCCTTGGGGCTCCTTCTCTTCTCATAGAAGTAGCTATACCAAAATCTCTTGGCATAAAAGCTGTCCACTCTCCGGCAGTCTCAAAATCCTCAACAAGAACTGTCTGTACCAATTCTGTCGCTACAGTTTTATCTGCAGATTCTCGTGCATTCGTATTAATAATTTCAAGTTCTCCCATTCTTTTATAACCTGCATCACCTGCTTGCTGAGAATAAATTATACCTGCAAAGAGAACCAAAAACAATATAAAATAAAATCCTTTACTTTTCATACTTCACCTCTCTTACCATACCTTCGTTGCAAGGTCGTCACCATTGAATCTTTCCATATAAACATCTGTTTGAACCTGCAAGTAATCAAAATATGCATAAAATTGATCAACTCTTTCATCAGGATATGCCCAGATCTTAATAGTTTCAAGCTTCAATGGCTTTAAAAAAGGGACCCTATTTTCAGCCTGTGGGATGTATTCCGGGATCTTCGTCCTTAAATTTCTCCAACCAACATAGTTAATATCCCCTACTGGAATTCTGTGTAAAAAACCCTTATAGTCAAAAAGATAAAATTCAATCCAGTATTTGTAGTTTCCACCCCACACCCACATATCAAGGCTCTTAATCACTCCAACAAGAGGAAGAGATTCTCGTTTTGCCTCTACATCAGAGTTGGGAACCCCATTTGCATCTAAAATACTTTTTCCTTCCACCTTTGAAGTATAAAGCTCAATCCAGTTGTACCCCTTCTTGATAAACTGAGCTTTAACACCCAGCGACCATTTCTGCCTTACATCCACCTCCTGTGGCAAACCAAGTGGTTTGGCTTCGAAATATCTCGCATTACAGGCATTAGTATCCCATGTACTCATTTCTTTAGTGGGATCACTCGGTTTTGCAAATCTGGAAAACTTTGCTTTCCAGACAAAACCATTAGTTTGATCTTTCTCATCACCAAAATCAGAAACTGTTATTGTCTGCAAATTAATAGTCTCTCTCCCTTTTTCAGAAAAACCAAAAGAAAAAGCAAAATTATAAGCCATTAAACATATAAAAAAGATCAGCAAAAAAGTAAATAATTTCAACCTTCCTTTGTATTTCATATACCTCTCCTTAGAACAAGTTTTCTTTTAACAAAAGTTTCTCCACTCTATTGCTGTTATCTAATAAAACAATCTTCGGGTTAAAATTTTCTAATTCACTTTCATCTATTACTGCAAAAGCAGCAATAATAACCTTATCTCCCTTTTGATTCAGGTGAGCACCCGCACCATTCAAACATATCACGCCACTATTTTCCTCACCCGGTATAGCATAAGTAATCAACCGCGAACCATTAGTAATATTCCACACATGCACCTGTTCGAAAGGCAAAATGCCAGACGCCTCCATCAACACTTTATCAATAGTAATACTACCTACATATTCAATATTAGTCTCAGTAACGACAGCTCTATGTATCTTCGATTTCAGAACATTAATCAGCATCAGAAACAACCTACTTTCATACTTATTTTAATACACAAAAAAAAATATGTAAAGAGTTTTAGTAAATTTTTAAATAAAAATCTTTATTACCCCAATATCTTTCAATTCTATCAATTATATCGCCATTTTCATTCTTAATCTCAAATTTTACGAAAATATTATATTCTCCAATGTCCAAAAACTCACCATTAACCTTTCTGGCATTCCAGTACTTTGTTAACTGAGCCTGTCTGTTAATTATCTTTATACTCCTCACTTTTGAAATCAAATAAGAAGGTTTGCTCTTCCCTTTTGGTAAAGCATACACATAAAAATCTACACTTTCTGCCTTCTCTGATTTTACAACCACAGCCAGCGTAAGTTTTAAAAACTTTCTTGGAGAAACACTTTGTCCACTTTTATCATTGCCAACAAAAATATAACTCTTCGTTCTCTTTGGTAAAGTTTTTTTTTCAGATTTTACATCTATTCCCTCATCAACAATTTTTGGTTTTTCAGTTACCTCTGTTTCAGATAATGATGGGGACGTCTCCTTTTGAGCTTGCTGCAACTCAACAAGATTTGTATTTGAAATTTTTTCAGTTATATCTTCAGCTGCAACCAAATTCGTTGCAATGTTAGTTGCCAACAGATTCTCTTTTAAAAGTTCAGCCACAAGATCTTTCTCAGCTGATGTAGATTTTTCCTTCTTATTACAAGCCCCTATTACAAAAAAAGCCAGAGCCATAAGCAAAATAAAAGCCCTTCTCACAATTAACCTCCTATTCAGTTAAAAACCCCGAATATCTAAAAGAAAACAAAAATAAACCATTTGGTATCTGTGGAATAAAACAGATACTACGAGGAGAAAGTACTTTATTGCTCTCTATAAGTTCCATTACCTTTTCTTTACTACTACCATTAAGTAAAAAGAAAGCCTCATATCCACCTGTTTTTACTGATTCATAAGGAGTTTCACTATCATAAAAATAACCAATATCGGTTGAGCTGACATCTATCTTTGGAAGTATCATTTTATTAAAGAAATCAACATCAGTTACATTGCTTACTTTAGTTTTATAAGTAAAAAGAAAATATCTATTTAAAGCAGCCTTGTGGTAAAAACCAAAACTTAAATTGCCTGTTTTTCTACTTTCATTGATTAAGAAAGCCAGTTTCTTTCTTGCAATCATTTCCTCTCTTTGGTTGTTAAATTGCAATGCTGCAAATTTATAATCATTAGAAAAACTCTTAAATATTTCTGTTACTGGTGTATTTAACTTCTTAACTCCTCTATGTACAGAACTTATCTTAACTGTCTCATCATAAAAATTAAAAAGACACGAAAGGACAAAATTGAAGGGTTCTTTCCCTGTATATTTTTCTCCTCTACTGGCTTTCATTTCTTTCATATATTTTAATGCAGCCTCATAACGATGATGTCCGTCTATTAAATAAAGAGGGGTACTTTTAAAAAAGTCCCTTATTTCTTTAAAAAACTCGTTATCATCCACCTTAAAAACTCTATAAATATTTTTCATAAAATTAACTTCCATAAAAGGAGAAACATTAATATAACTCTTCAACTTTTCTTCTATAATTTTTTTTTTTTTTTTTTATAAGCAAGAAACAGGTTCTAAACTTGATTGTGCCTCCTTTAAAAGTGTATATCTATCATTAATATCCTGTTCTATGGTAAGTTCACCCTTTTTAAAATTATGATTATAGTCTTCAATCCTCAACAAACCTACAAGACCCAGAGTTTTAGATTGAACCTCTCCACTCTTTTTTTCTATTTCAATAATATAAAAAACTGGCTTTTTGTCTATAACCAGAACATCTCTAAGTAACCAACCAAAAAATTTATTTACTGCATTTTTATATCTGTCAGTTTCATTACCATTTGATGAAATTAGATGAACAAAGTTGTTTACCTCTTCTTTAAGCTTCCCCTTTATTACATCTGAAATAACATCATAAGCTGGACAAACAAGATTATCAAATTTATTAAATTTATTCAGATTATAATGAACTGTGGAAAATGGAATTATTTCTGGCATTTACACCTCTTCACAACTAAAGTCTCTTCTTTTAAAGTTTATCGGAATCCTATTATATAAAAGTTAAAAAAATTAATAGCAGAAAAATTATTATTAATTAATAAAAAACCATTAAAAAAAATTACTTTTTAACAGAAGAGAAAATTTTTTTTCTTCTACTCTTTTGCTTTTTAATATCAGTCTCTAAAAGTTGAAATTTAATTTCACCCCCATCGATATAAACTTTGATTTCTTTTTTAGAATCAAGAAGGTGTTCATCATCAAGAGAAATCAAAAAGTCAGTAAGAGGAACCTCTATAAGCTTATTAATAGATCTTGAAATTGATCTTGCCCCATATTTTTCATCATAGCCATTCTCAACAATATATTTTTTTACCTCATTATCAACATCAAGGTAAATACCATTTAAAAATAGTGTATCATTCAACTCATTAATTAATTTATTTACAATAAGAATAAGGATATCTTTCTCAAGTTTATTAAAAATAACAATTTCGTCAATTCTATTAATTAATTCTGGCTTAAAAATTTTTTTTAATTCTAATGCAAAAGTTTCTTCACCTTCTTTTGCTAATTCACGTGACAAAAAACCAGGTTTTTCTTTATTAAAAAACTTATCAGTTCCAGCATTTGAGGTTAATATTATAACTGTATTTCTAAAATCTACAGAATTACCAAAACTATCAGTTAGCCTGCCCTCTTCAAGAATTTGCAATAAAATATTGAAAATGTCGGGATGTGCCTTTTCAATTTCATCAAATAATATAACAGAATAGGGCTTTCTTCTAACCTTTTCAGTTAAAACTCCACCAGCCTCATAGCCGACATAGCCCGGAGGAGCACCTATAATCCTTGAAACCTGAAATTTTTCCATATATTCAGACATATCCAGTTGAATCAGTTCATTTTCCGAGCCAAACATAAATTTTGCAAGGGCTTTTGCCAATGCTGTTTTTCCAACCCCTGTTGGTCCCAGAAAAACAAAACTCCCTATTGGTTTGTTTGGTCTTCTTATTCCCGCAATATTTTTTTTGATCGAATCTGAAATCACCTTTATAGCATAATCCTGTCCTAAAATGCTTTTCCTCAGTTCTTCTTCTATAGAAAGATACTTATTTTTATCCACCCCTTTATCTATCACTGAAACTGGTAAACCAGTAATGAAAGAAAAAACCTCTTCTATTTCTTTTTTCCCTATTACGGTTCTTTTATTTCTTATACTGCTTTTCTGCCATTTCTTTAACTCATCAAAGTACCTATTTCTCAATTTTTCAATTTCATCTCTAATTTTTGCCGCCTTTTCAAAATCCTGAGAAGTTATGAAAAACTTTTTTTCTTCTTCGAGTTGCTTTAATTTTAATTCCAAAACATTTAATCCTTTTGGCTTTTCAACAACTTTTCCACCCCAATAGGCACCTGCTTCATCCATTAAGTCTATTGCCTTATCAGGCAATCTTCTTTCTGGTAAAAATCTATTTGAAAGATAAACAATAGCAGAGATTGATTCTTCATTAAATACAACATTATGAAATTCTTCATATTTTATCTTAAGCTGCTCAAGTATTTTAACAGTATCTTCTACGGAAGGTTCATTTATAACTACAGGCTGAAATCTCCTGAGCAAAGCTTTATCTTTTTCAAATTTCTTTCTGTACTCATCAAATGTTGTTGCCCCAATACATCGAAAATTTCCCCTGGCCAAAGCTGGTTTTAACATATTTGAAGCATCAAGAGAACTATCTGAATTTCCAGCTCCAAGTATTGTATGTATCTCATCAATGAAAATAATTACATCATCAGATTCCTCCACCTCTTTTATCAAGTTTTTAATTCTTTCTTCAAACTCACCCCTGTACTTTGTACCTGCTACAATTAAGCCCATGTCAAGCAACATAATCCTCTTCTTTTTTAGTTTATCAGGCACCATTCCCATCACAATAAGCTGAGCAAGTCCTTCAACTATAGCTGTCTTCCCTACCCCAGCCTCACCAATAAGTATGGGATTATTTTTCTGTCTTCTGGAAAGAATCTGTATCAATCTCTGAAGCTCAGCCTCCCTGCCAATTACAGGGTCTAAAAGGTTTTGTACCGCCATCTGAGTGAGATTCTTTGAAAACTTATCAAGAAAGGGCGTTTTCAAAGATTTTTTTGAGGCGTTTTTGTTTAAATTAAATACTTCTCCGTATCCCACAATCTTAACAATTGCCTGCCTCAACATAGGCAAATCAATACCTCTATTTCTTAAAAAAATGGGAAGGAGTGATTCACTGTCATTCTCTGCAAAAATACCAAGAAGCAAATGCTCTGTACCCACATAATTATGTCCGATGCTTTCAGCTTCCTGCTTTGCAAGATCAACAACCTTTTTAAATCTTTCAGAAACTGGAATACTACCAAGGATAAAAATTCTGTTGGTTCTCGAACGAAGGGAGGTTTCAACCTCTCTCTTTAAATCTTCTATATCCACACCAAGACTTCTCAATGCCTTTATTCCTATCCCATCACCCTCTCGAATTAAAGCAAGGAAAAGATGTTCCGGCAAAACCTCCGGACAGGATAACCTTCTTGCCTCTTGAAAAGATAATATATCAAGTATTTTCTTTGTGCGAGGTGTAAATCCGTTCATAAAGCCTGCCTAAATATATGCCTTTTTGTACCTTAAAAGCCTGACAACATTGTGAAATAAATACAATCTAACTCTATCAAATTCATTATCATCAAATTGATATTTATACTTTAAATAATCATCCTGTCCAATAAACAAAAGACCTCTGAGATAGTTTATATCATCGACATAAAAGGCATGTTTATTGAGTAAGTCAAATATAGAGACATATTCCACAAGTTCTGGATAAGTTAACTTTTCAACCTTATTTAAGTTCAAGCATTTACTGAATATCTTTTCAATCTCACTTTTCTCTTTAAAAATGAGATTATTTCTCATTTCCTGCTCAAGCTTTAAAATTTTTATAAGAATCGACTCTGTCTCATCCAGAATTTCCTCTTCCGAAATGCCAAGAGAATAAAGATTGAAGATATAAAAAAGTGGAATATTTGAATTTAAAAAAGGTTTGATTGAGTATGAGAGTTCATTCAGAGCCTTTTTAACCTTTTCAAAATTACCTGAGTATAAAATTCCAGATAAATTAACAAGAAAGGAAACTCTTAATGCAGTACCAACATTTAAAATGGAGCTGGTCAGATAACCAAATTCCTCATCATAAGCAAAGTCAATCTTATCTTCAAGCTCAATAAAAACCTTACTTAATTTATTGTAAATATTCTTTACATTATAACCAAACTCAATAGAAAATATTTTTAGATGGTCTTCCTCATTTAAAAGCAAAACCCAATCCCCATTCTTTTGATAACAAAATACTCTTCCATTCTTTATAAACTCATGGGTTAAAACCTTATTTGCTACATATATCTGTAAATCTTCGTTTGAAAGTTGTTCTATCCCTTCAATTACTACATCTTCGCTTAGACTCCTCATTTCATCACAAACTTTATCTTCTACTTCAATTTGAGTTTTTTGATCCAGAAAGAAAGGAAATTTCAACCCATCAATATTTCTTGAAATTCTTACTCTTGAAGTTAGAACAAATTCGTCAAGAAAATTTTTTCTCCGAGGTTGTTTTTTAGGAAATTCAATACAATTCTTCTTCATAATTTATAGGACAGGTCCCAATAAGTTTTTCAAGCTTTTTCTTTACTTTCTCGGCTTCTTCATAATTTTCGCTCAGAAGTAATCTTTTTATCCTGTTACTTAAGTACATCACTTCTTTCTTAATCAAAAAAAGAGGAATGTATTTCTTTGGCATTTTCCCTCTATGCTGAAGCCCTCTCTCAAAATCCATAATATACTCTTTGATGTCTTTTCTGAATGTATGATAACAATAAAAACATCCAAGATAACCACTTCCTATAAAACTTTTAAAAGGTGTTCCACAATGTGGACAGACCATCTCTTTTGTTTCAGAAACAGTTTTTGTCTTTGCAGCTACTTCCACTCCATTAATAATAAACCCAATTAAATCCCTGACCTGTGTGAGTGAATTCAGTATTCTTTCATCTATGTGGGTAAAATCCATTTTCCCCGAAGAGTTTTCAAGATAATCAAGAGCACATCTGGCACAAAACCCCTTCTCTTCAACAACGTCATTTCTTATAATCTTTAAAAAAACTAAAGCCTCCTCTTTCCCACAAATAGAACACATTTTACGGTTAAAATTTTTTGAATAATTCATTTCATAGACCTTTTAGAGTTTTACATTAATATTATACTACATATAAAGCACAAAGTAAAGTCTATAAAAGCATTTTCGATTAAAGTTTATTTTAAGGTAAATTGGGTATTCTAATCCAGAAGATATACAACTCGAAAAAGGTTGAGAGGTCATATTTGAAAAATTGAAAAATTCAATCAGGCGGATATATATATGGATAAATATTTTTAACCTCTCTCTTTCTGTGAAAAACAAAATTTAACGATTAAATTTAATATAAAAGACCAAGTTTAAAACAATTTAATAAGATGTTGATGGGCAAAAATTAGGAAACAAAGTTTCAATTGCTTCATCAAGTCCAGAGAAATAATCGGAAACTTATAATATCCCTATAAAGTTGAGATAAATTTTATTGGAGACTTTAAAAAGTTATATTAAAAGTCATAAATTTATGTTTAATTAGAATCTTCCCACCGTTGAATTTTGATTTAACAGTTTAAACTTATGTTAAATCAAATCCATCTTTTGAAATCTACAGGTGAAAGGATTCGCTGACCGCAACTATGTGGAAGTTATAAAATTGAAACGCCCCCAACTTTTTACAACAAAATATGGTTTTTCAAAAAATTTAAACTTTTTGATAAAAAGTTAGGTTAAAACTATTTGCCACCTTTCTTTTGAGTGACCAAAAGAAAAAAATAGAGGTGCTGACAGCCTCAGCACCTACAAAAACTTAGCCGCTATTGGAGAGCAGAAAGTCAAAAAACAATTCTTTAGCATGCTAAGAAAAATCAGAAAAAACTCGGCATCCTGCCGTCGGAAGTTTAAATCGAAAGCTTTGCAGACGGGTTAAAAGCTAAATTAGTTTTGCTAAATTAATGTATAGGCTATCATCTAAATCAATACCTTTGAACCCTCAAATTGTGCAAAGCTTTCTTCAAAGGTAGAAAGCAACAAGTTTTCTTCAACGCCGACATCCGTGTCGGCTTGGTACAGGCTACCGCATGCTAAAGAATTGTTTTTGACTTTTACTTAAAGAAGAAAGACCAATAGCGGCATTTGTAGATGGATGAATGAATAAAATAATAAAAAAGACTTTGGGTTAAACAAATCTTTCTACCTTTGGATCTGGGTAAGTTATAAGGTTAGGTTTGACAATAAAAATATCCACCGTTGGATTTTGATTCTAACTCACTGAAAAAATCATACCATAATATTTTACTAAAGAAAACAGGATGTTTTCTGCCCCGAGCACGTTGAGACAGGATGTCGAATGT
>FWPU01010085.1_pt1 | contig 14340 bp, 14 predicted proteins | sample 2228361 | NCBI WGS metagenome assembly FWPU01 (sample SAMEA103939777, study PRJEB20133) | metagenome
GTTGATAAACATTGAAGTTATATCAACACTGATAAATATCCAAACCCTATCAGCGTTGATAAACAATGAAGTTATATCAGTGTTGATGAACATTGAAGTTATATCAACACTGATAAATATCCAAACCCTATCAGCGTTGATAAACAATGAAGTTATATCAGTGTTGATGAACATTGAAGTTATATCAACACTGATAAATATCCAAACCCTATCAGCGTTGATAAACAATGAAGTTATATCAGTGTTGATGAACATTGAAGTTATATCAACACTGATAAATATCCAAACCCTATCAGCGTTGATAAACAATGAAGTTATATCAGTGTTGATGAACATTGAAGTTATATCAACACTGATAAATATCCAAACCCTATCAGCGTTGATAAACAATGAAGTTATATCAACACTGATAAATATCCAAACCCTATCAGCGTTGATAGAAATGATAGTTATATCAGCGTTGATAAACAATAAAGTTATATCAGTGTTGATAAACATTGAAGTTATATCAACACTGATAAATATCCAAACCCTATCAGCGTTGATAGAAATGATAGTTATATCAGCGTTGATAAACAATAAAGTTATATCAGTGTTGATAAACATTGAAGTTATATCAACACTGATAAATATCCAAACCCTATCAGCGTTGATAGAAATGATAGTTATATCAGCGTTGATAAACAATAAAGTTATATCAGTGTTGATAAACATTGAAGTTATATCAACACTGATAAATATCCAAATCCTCTCAGCGTTGATAGAAATGAGAGTTATATCAGCGTTGATAAACAATAAAGTTATATCAGTGTTGATAAACATTGAAGTTATATCAACACTGATAAATATCCAAATCCTCTCAGCGTTGATAGAAATGAGAGTTATATCAGTGTTGATATGTCTGGTATAATTATCAACACTGATAGGTATTGGATGTCTATTAACACTGATAGAATTCCAATTTCTATTCATGTGAATATGTCTTGGACATTTATTCGTGTGATGTGAATATGCCTCCAAAATCTATCAACTTGATATGTCTGGGATATTTATCAATACTGATAGGTATGGAGTCTATATTAACACTGATAGAATTCTCATTTCTGTCAACTTGATATGTAGTGGATATTTATCAACACGAATATGTCTCTAATTTCTATTCATGTTGATATGTTTTTGGATATATATTTCGGATGTCTATCAGTGTTGATAGAATTCCAAAATCTATCAACACTGATAGTTTTTAGAAAATTATTTCCCCGAATAAGATTTGGGGATGACGATAATTGGTTGATAATAGATGGTAATAATATGTAGAAGGAAGTATCTATGGATGATGTTTGACAGATAAATATACAGGATGTTAAATATTAATATAGGAAAGGGCAAGATTTGAAATTTGGTTACACACGCTATTTGGAAGGAAGGGTGTGTTAGTATTTCTCGAGGATGTTGAGTGATGTAATATTTAGTTTTTTAATATGGGTATCTGAAAAAGTTAGGGCATATGAGGGGAATTTAATTAAACTGTCGCTCGGTGTTGCCTTCACCGGAGGATTTAATTGAGGAGGAACCCTGGGATAGGATTTCTTGGATTTCATCAGCGAGGAGGGTACCTGACCAATGTTGATGTTTAAGAGTGTCGATACGTTCCTTTCTTTCTTCTCTTTGAATGTCACGGACATAGGCGAGGACTTTATCATGGGAGAAAAGGCGGGCGAAGCGGGTGGAGGCGAGGCCGTTGACATGAAAGGAGGCGAGAGTGATGAACTGCCAACAGAAGCCGAGTTTTGCCAGACGGTCAGAAAAGGTTTTCAATTCATCATCGGTCAGATTGAAGGAGTCCCAGTTAAATGAGGGTGACAAATTATAAGCCAACATCATGTTGGGATACTTCTTTTTAATGGAAGAGGCGAACTGAGTAGCTTGGTCAGGGTCGGGTTTTGACGTTTCCATCCAAAGGAGATCGGCGTAAGGGGAGTAGGCGAGACATCTTTGAATACAGTAGTCGAGGCCATTTTGGACGCGATAGAAGCCTTCGGGAGTACGGCATATTTCCCAGTCGAAAGTGAAGGATTCACTGAGGGAGAGGCGAGCTCGACGGTAGGCGTCTTTAAAGGAGTGTAAGTAGTCACTACGGCGGAAGTCAGTACGTCCAGCGTTTTTATAGAGTTGAGAGACAGCATCTGGGAAGGTGCAGATGTAAGTTCCGGAGGAGGTTTTAAGTTGTCCGAGAATGAAGGGGTGGTCACGTTCATCAATGTTAGAGTCGAGAAAGGTGCCACTTTCTGCATCAGTGCGGGCGATGAGAACGAGGCCATTTTTCATGAGATCGGCTTGAAGACGGGCAGCTTTAAGTCGGGTAATTTGTTCTGAGATGGGGACGAGGACTTTTCCAGAGAGGTGTCCACACTTCTTGACGCCGTGTTTCTGATCTTCAATATGAATGCCGGCAGCTCCTGCTTCAATGAACATCTTGGTCAACTTCATGAGAGAGGTGATACCGCCGAAGCCGGCATCGGCATCTGCGATAATGGGACGATAGAAGTCGACTTCATTTTGAAGAAGGCCTTTCTTTTTCAGAAGACGTTGTTTACGGTCGTGAAACTGTTGAGCTTTGAATAGTTGTTCCACCTTCTTTGGAACAGTATCATAAGGGTAGTCAGCGAAGTCAGGACCGGGTTCATTGTTAGAGGAGGCGGTTGAAGCACACATCCAGCCGGAACAGTAGATTGTTTCTAAATATGGACTTGCTTGTATAAGTTGAACTGGGTCCATAATACCGTAGGTTAAAGAGGTGGTTCCATTATTAAAGTGTCGGCGAAGGAGTCGGTAAAGTTTATCTGAGAGGATATTGGAGGCCCATACAGTTGAAATGGATGGAGTTAAGGAAATGATATCAGAAGCCAAATATGAACGGATTGTATTTCGAAAGCGGTCTCCATCCATCCAGGTTTGAAGACTAAATATGTCGGCAGGAATTACTTTAACCTTTGGCGTAATCTGGAAAGATGGAACTGTCCGGCGGAAAGTACTATTACGACGATACATCTTCTTTCGAAGGTGTCTGGTTCTGTTTTAAAAGATTAAATAATTAAGCTTCGTAGTTATTTAATCTTTTATCTTTATCATGGACGGACGAAAAGTGTTTAAAGGAGAGTAAAGAGTTAGTTTATGGTTGTCGAGGAAGGCATGCGACAGAGAAGAACAGGGTAATTGATGAGACGTCACCAAAGATTTCAAGGAGTTCAATCTGACCACACGTATTAAAGTGGAATCTGGCAACATAGTCATTGGTTGAAATGGGACCGGTTTTATCACCACAGCGGGGTTGAGCGGTTATCGTAAAAGCTAACTCGACATCCCCATCGCAGTTGAAGAGGACATTCGTGATTGGACCGAGATTGGCACCTCCGACGGTTGCATCTCCGAGACGCTTGATAAATTCCTGAATACCTTCATGGCCTTCAAATGTGCCAGCAAATGGGACGATAGGGACTTCTCCGAGTTTGGCGGAGTCAGCATGAAAGACGAGAGAACCGTCACGAGTGAAAAGAGAGACAAATTGTGCAAAATCGCGTTTTTGGAACAGTTCTTTGGCGAGATTGGCCGTTTTAATATTGCGATTGATGGTCGATTTGCCCATGTTTTAATATAGAAGAAAAAAAATATTTGCTAATGCTAATGACTTAAAGATAATTTAAAGTTTAGGCCTTTTAATGTTAAAACTTTAAACTTTTTTCGCGTTTTGTTCATGTTGAAATTTCGGAAGAAAAGATGGAAGATGGAGTCGGACTCAAATCTGGTCAAAGTCAATCAGAAAATAGACAGAGATTTCAATTAAATATTTTTAACTCTTTATACAGGAGGAGTCTCTTGTTTTCTGGAGGGGGGATGTTTTTGGCGGCGTTTGATTATCAAATCTTTAATTTTGTCATGGATACATTTCGAAAATGGACGGGGGCGATATGGGAGAGAAAGGGAAAGGTGGGTACCTTCGAAAAATCCTATACTCATATGAATCCAGAAGATGATGGAGTTTGGATCCGAGAGAGAGATTTTGGTTTTATATCTAACGCGTCCTTTATCGTCAAAGTAGCTGTTTAAGATACACACGTCGTTTGGTTCGATTCTTCTGGTGTTCCATGCTTCTTTTCGAACCAATAAGATACAAGGATGCCAGAACACGTAATTGATCAGATCTGAAACTGGATAGAGGTACTGATTTCGTTTCAGGTGTTGAGAATGGGAAAGTGTGACGATATCCAATGAAGAGAGGTGTATTACTTTCTCGAGAACTTTTGGGTAAGTTTTTTCTCGAAATTGTTCACACTTTCGACATCCGTCGAGAAAGACGGAAACTAAGATGTTTTTTTGGAGGACCATGTTTAACATATAGTTTTCGATACTTTAACGTGTTTTAATGTGGGTTAATTAAAAAAAACGTGTAACAGCGAGGAGAAAGATGGACCGAGTTTTTGGAAAGTTTAATACATAAGAATTTCCCGAGTGTTATACTTGAGGACGAGAGTGTACTGACGTAGCCAGATGTTACCAAGAAGAAGGGAACTGCCGATAGGGAGGGAGGAAGAGGAGACGGAGCCTGGAGGTGAGGTGAAGGTTATTGAGAAGGTGTTATCATTATGGGAGGGGGAGGAACGTTCAAACCAGAGAGTGACCTGGTGATGTCCAGACAGAAGATGAGAAAGATCGGGAGAGACGAGAGTTTGTGTAGATCCTGTATCAAAGATGGCAAAGCGTGGAGTGAGACTTGGAGGATTCATTTGACCATCAATGGACATTCGAGTTATGTTGGCCATGGTAAAGGCGATACCGAAAGAGGGGATGGTCATGAGGATAGGGTTTACCGATGGAGGGAGGAGATCATTGACGTGGCCAATATAAAGGTGACCTCCTGAGAAGTCAAACAAGACTGTTTTCTCGCCACAAAGGGAGTCGAGAAAGACAGGGCCTCCACCAAATAACTCATTGGTACTGAGGCCTTGAAGTCCGAGGACATTGAGAGGGTCACCATCTCGACTTGACGAGGAGGTAATGACACCGAATTCGACTTCTTTTCCAGAGCGGAGGTCGGGAGAGTAGTCGAGAAGGAGGGCTCTCCACCAGAGATAGTTGGTTACTTGGCCTCCGACGAAGCGGATGGTAGATTGGACTCCACAGCTAATATTGGAACCGATTGACATGTCCCAGACTCCATCATTACGGTCACAATGGGAACAGTTGGGGCCACTGACGATAAGGATATTGGATCCTGTGTCAACGGCGACTTCAAAGGGGATTGCGCGTGTTTCATCCCCGAGATGAAGACGAGTCATAAAGATGCCACCACCATCCCAGAGAGGAAGTTTGAGGCGGGGTTCAGATCCGGTACAGGGTTTGGGAGGTTTTGATCGACAGAAGAGTCTGGGATAGAGAAGGAACAAGGCGAGAAGGAAAATAAGAAGAGAGACAATCAGGAACCAAAATCGAGTCAGAGTCATTTTGGGACTCGGATGTTTATATGAAGTTCGGATAATATGATAAGAAAATAGGAAATAATTGTTCTTTTAATTTTGACATATTAGGGGAATCTAATTTAGACGATGCCGGAGGGACCTGAAGTTCGAGTTATTGCTGACTGTCTTCGGAAACTGTTAGTTGGAAAACAGCTTCTCCAAATTACAACTAATGATTTGACACGATATCGGAATGGGATACCGCGATATTCGGATGTGGAGAGATATCTTCCACTTTGGGTTTTGGATGTGACGACTCGTGGAAAGAAGATTATTTTTTGCTTTTCTGGAGATTCGAAGGAAGAGAGAGAGATTTATCTTGTAGTGTCACTGGGAATGGAGGGACGGTTTGTCTTGATGCCGGATCAGCATAGTGGAGTTCAGTTTGATTTTAATGATGAGGAGAGGAACACTGTTATTGATATTTATTTTAGTGACTCCCGACATTTTGGTCTTCTTGAATTTGTTTTTGGAAAGGATGAGCTTTTTCAGCGATTGAAAGATATTGGACCGGATATTCTTCAAGAGGAGATTTCTACTGAGAGGTGGCGGGAAATTGTGAGAAATCCACGTTTTCGGAATAAGATAATCTGTGACTTTCTTCTTGATCAAAAGAGAGTTTCTGGAATTGGCAACTATCTTAGGGCGGAAATTTTATATCGAGCACGTATTCGACCCGATCGTCGTCTTTCGGAATTAACGGATGAGGAACTTGAACGAATACGAGTTGAGGCGATTCAGACTGCTCGAGAGTCCTATTTTGCCCGCGGTTTGACAATTAAAAGTTATTGTGATCTTACTGGAAATAAAGGTGGTTTTGAATGTCAAGTTTATAAACAGAAGACAGATCCGTTCGGAAATCCCGTTGTTGCACAAGTTTTAACTGACGGTCGAACTATTTATTGGGTTCCTGCGCTTCAACATTAATATGAGAGTCGAATCGTGACAATCTCATATTAATGTTATGGGGAGTTTGAGGAAGAATCACTATTTTCGTCGAATTCAGAAGCCGAATCCGAATATGATTCACTTGGAGAAAATTCCGAGGATTCCGAGTCTGAATTTGTATTACAGGAACTCGGTGAAATTTTCTGTTCAGAATTTAAAGGTCTTTTCTTTGACGAAAGAGAAAATTTAACATTGTCAGAAGAATCTACTCCAGAGTCTTTGTCGAGACTTTCGAAAGATTCGAGAAGTGAGACGAGAGCTTTTCCGAAGTGTCTTAATTTTTTCTTTTGATCATCGCTGATATTTTCACTTGCAAATTGCTGGAGAGAGTTTCGAATTTTCATCTTAATATCGAAAAAGGTGTTCTTCTGGCTTTTCTTATGACAGCATGAGTTCTCTCTATTTGAGTTTCTTTTGAGATTTCTGTATTTTTCCGGATCTGGAATAGTGTCACTTTCTTTTGGAACTGAAATTGGAGGATTCATTTGGTTTGTTATTATTTTGGTTTCCTTTTAAAGAGATTCTTGAGAAAACCTTTAACTCAGATTTAAATTTCATCTCAAGAAAAAGTAAATGACACGGGGTGTGATTCATCTTTCAGTTACGGATCCTTACGGACGCTGTCCCACCAACGATCGATCTTCTTCCGAAAAGGACTGGCACCAAACGGTCCACTATTTCATTCTTCCGAACAATCTCTGTATCTTTACAGAAGAGGACTTTACCTTACAATTAATCTTCTATCTAACAGAGGAACCCTCTTCCAGTCTGGAACCTCTTGTTTATTTTATTTCGAATGCGATTCAAGGGGGAGGAGATTATCAATTAATCTCGTGTGACCCTCAGAAACTTCTCTCTTTTTTTCCTCGATGGAGAAATCAGTCTCCCTCTGTAGATCATCAACAAGTGCTTGTCTATCTTTCTCAAGCTGAACAGGAACTCCTCTCATGTTCGGGATCAACGGACGAAACTGAGGCGACTCTTTCTTATCTTTTTAAGGAAGTTAAAATTCAAGTCGATCTTTTAAATTCGTCATAATAATAGGCTTTCTTTCCTATCTTAAAATGCCAAAACGAAGACAAGAAACGGACACATATCATCTTCTGTTGAAAGAAAAGAAACGGATCCGACGTCAGTGTAGACATCAGTGGGTACAATATCCATATATCTGGGGATATGAATATTGTCGGAAATGTTATAGCCTGATTCGTCAGAATCAGACAGAAACCGTTCGAGAGAGCCAGTCGAGTCCTTCATAAAGGCCTTTTCCTGTTATAGCGTTACTGACCTGTATCTTCCACTTATGAGAATGTAAGGGTAGGGTTTGTACCATCTTAGTAAATTAAGATACTGACACAGCTCCCGGTAAATCTTGCTTGTTCAATAGAATGAGAAAGACAACCTTTTCTAAGGACGGTTATCGTAAGAGTAAGTCAAGTTTTTCAATGGCTGTATTAAGACGTTTTTTTGTCGGTTGAGTCAATGACAAAAATAATACCATCATAAGTATTATAATAGTGTTTCTAGAGAGGGCGGATCTTATCTTGACCGCCGATATCCCATACTGTAAAGGATAGTCGGTTATATTAAAGTGTTTCCACATTAAACCCAAGAGTTGGTGTGGTTGTAAGAACTTTTGCCAATTTCAGTGGATAGAGTATTGTTGTCTTACCAGCATTATCCAGACCAACCATAAGAAGGGATGCTTGTTTCTCCTTAAACAGAGAGAGAGAAAGAAAAGATCGAGCCCATATTTTAGGAGAAGTCGAACAATCGAAAATCAATCGTTGGATCGATTCTTTCTTTCGTATAAATAGAATTCTTTCTCTTGTTGACTATTGTATTCCGGTTTTAAAACGAAACGATATTTGGATAAGTTTTCCATTATCCAATATTTCTCGAACATGGACTGGAAATGATTGACCCCATTAGTTTGAGAAACGCTCTTGATCTTGCGAGTTTAAATAAATATTCAAGTGTCAACTATCTTCAATAAGTTCTGAAAGAATCCCATTAAAGAAGGATTTCGGGAAAGGGTTAACAATGAGTTTCGATATTTTGAAAAAGAGAAAGGAAAAAGTTTCAAAGTGTTAAAATAATAAATTTTTAAATTGAGATAATGATATAAGAAGAGAAAAGCGAAAAGATTTCATCTGAGTAATTAAAAGACCATGACTGGCAAATCGGGAAAATTCTTTAAACAGAATTACTTTTTCAGCGACAGTGAGAGTGACGACAAGAAGTACAAGAAACGCAAGCGTCACGATCACGCTGCACATAGTGAGTCATCATCCGATCTTCTTTCGAAGTCTGCCTTTTCAAAGGACGAACATTCTCAGGACAAGAAGAAGTTCCACAAGAACAAGAAACACGAGGAGTCATTTGAAAAGAAGAAGGTGTCGAAGGAGTGCTCGGAATCAGAGCACTCTCGCAGCTGTCACAGCCATCACAGTCATCACAGCCGACACTTCCACGACCACAAGAAACATAAGGACAAGGAGTACTCCTACGAAAAGAAGGAGAAGGACAAGGAGGATAAGGAATCCAAGAACTGTGAGAAGAAGCACAAGAGTAACGAACACAAGGACAAGAAACACAAACACAAGCATCACCACCATCATAGCGAGTCGTCTTGTTCCTCGGAGTCAGCCTGTGTCTTCTGTTCCCGCCATAAACAGGAACATTGCAAGAAGTGTAATCGCTGTCACAAGTGTGCCAAGCGCTGTAAGAAGCACGGTAGGAAGTACTGCAAGCGCTGTTAAACTTTTTCTTTCTTAAAATTTAAGTTGTACTCGCATCAGTCCTGAGAATTCAGAGCTGATGTTTCTTTTATTTCTTTTGGGTCGAAGTTGAATTGGAGACAGATGTTTAAGATATCTTTTGTCTTCTTTTGCTTTCAATATTACCTTTTCAGATGAAATCTATCTCTAAGAAGTATCTTTGTTAGAGAGACATAAAGAGAATAAAACGAAAGAATGGCATGTTTACTTTTACTTTTACTTAGGGACTTCTGCAATAACATTATCAAATCGAGGAAGATAGATTGTCGGGCAGACTTTAAGATCCAAATTTATTATCACGTGATGCGTATGATCTGTTCTCCCTATCTTCTAAAGAAACGTGAAAACTTCTAACCTCAACGTTAATTTAACAGAACTGAGTTATTTTATTTATTTTCTGAAACGGAGAAGACAAACATATGAATGTCGAAGAGGATAATAATATCGGGGTTGAGATAAGACGATGGATGAAGTTTAGGGTTGGGAAGACAGGAAGAATTCTGAAAATCACTGAAAAGGGGGAGAGTTCTATCAATGGGGATTATTTGTGACAAAATTGAAGATGGGGAGATTTGTATATAAAGAATTCATAAACGAATATGTGGTTAGAAAGGAAAATGGATGTGGACCAGGAGTTTGACGAGAGAGGAAATCGAAGGACAATCATGCAAGAGAGAAAAGATAATGCTGCATTGACGGTAAATTCAGAAAACGAGATATCTTCATGTTTTCAAATTAAGGAGGATGTTAGGAGGGACGATGAAAGTGTCAAGATTTTTTCTCTACCGCTGGAATTAATTTTCTTAATATTTGTATATGTGGATGGAAGGACACTACTACGGAGTCGGAGGGTTTGTAAATATTGGCGTCATTTGACACAGAATGAGTACTTGTGGAAGAGGAAGTGTCAATACTTGAATTTAAATCTGACATTGAAACCGATAACGAAGACGTTTGAGTGGTATTGTCTGGCATATAGTTTAAAATTTTTGGAAATACCATTCCATTATGTTGTGGGGACAGGGGAATATCTGAATGGTATTTATTCAGGAGACTGGGTCAATGGGAAACCGAATGGGTATGGTTACTATAAGGAGTATTCCAAAAACAGGACGATATCGATATATGGGGAACATAAAGACGGTAAACTTTTTGGGGAAGGGACGACAATTGAACATGAAGGGGATTTGTTTCATCTTATTCAGGGGGGGTTTTCACAATTGGAAATGGAGAGATTTGTCGAGCGTTATACAGGACAGTATATTGATGGAATGAGAGTGTATGGAAAGAAGTGGTATCGGATGGGACAGGGATATGATATATATCATGGAGAGTGGGGGTACAATACACGAAATGGATATGGAGTCTATATGTGGGTAAATGGAGATAGATGTGAAGGATATTGGAAAAATGGTCAAATTCATGGGATAGGGAAATATTACTGGTCGGATGGGCGGTGGTATGAAGGAGAGTGGGATGATCATAATCAGAAGGGGTATGGAGTACATGAGTGGCCGGATGGGGTGAGATATGAGGGTTTTTGGAAGAAAGGGAAGAGACATGGGTTTGGAGTGTTGATTTATGGTCCAACACTTTCGGAGAGGTGGGAGGGAGAGTGGGAGAACGATATTCGACGTCATATGGAGGGTCCATTGCCGTGGGATTCGTTCTTTCGGCTAAATCATGATCAACAACGTTGTTTAATTTTGAAGTTGAAGGAAAAGCTTACAAATCAGATGTTACAGCCGAAATATTTTCGGATAAAGGGTTATTTGAGAGAAGGAAAAGAAAGAGAGGAAGTTAATGTGTCAACTATTTTGTCAGAAACGTAATATCATTACTATTTCGAAGGGGAAATAGTAATGTTCTTCGGAAAAGAACGGAACAAGTTTAGAAGGTGATATCGAGAGGACTTGGTTCGTAATATGACTTTTCTTTGAGATAACGTGTTAAAATGAGTGTGGAGGCGAACTGATTAACGAGAAAGACATAAAGAAGAATGTCGATTTGAGAGAGATAGACTCGAATTGCCACCAGACCTTCTAACCAGAGATACATTGTCCAAATGATTGAAATAAGATAAATCTTCCATTTTTGTAAGGATATGACGGTGATGGTGATATTTTGGATGGTGTTAATAAGCCATGGTGAAATAACATTGAGAGCGATGGTCATAAGAGTTTGATTTATAATGACATAGAGACATAATAGGAGATAGCGGATCCAGGTATTTATCGGTGTGGAAAAGAAGAGAAGATGTTCTGACGGACCGAAACGGAAGAAAGTGCTATGATAAATGTCCATATAGCCCAAGAGGGCGAGAATGAGAATTATCCATAGGAAGATGGCAAGAGTAATGTACTCGATTTTCTGCATTATTATTTAACGGAAATTCCCATGATGAAATCGGGGCTTCAAATTATTTTAACTTTAACTAAATCTCATAATCTCATGGGGACATTTTTTTGTACTCATGAGATGAATGAATAACGTTATTCAACGAGTTAGACTGGAAGTTGTTCGAGAGGATCTTCAGGATCTCCGACCTCATTAATGATAATTCCATGACTTCTTAAGAGATCTCGGATAAGACAAAGTGTCGGGAGGACACGTTCTTCAGCTTTAATGATTTCAGTTTCAAGATTGAGAATAGTATCCATACGTTCAAGATTTTCGTTTATATCGTCGTTAAGACGATGATATGTGATATTACCTGTTGTTTCATCGACACGTTGTATGTAGAAACGTTTACAAGTGTCACCATCCTCCATTCTTCGTTTGACCTGACCTGATTCCAGAATCTCACGAGTGATAACATCTTTCAGTGTATAAAAGTGGAAGTCCAAGAGAAGACGATTTTCTCGGTAACGGCGATCCGTTTCATTTTGGAGAGTTGAAAGAAGATGATCTTCTCTCCACATATTTTCGATTTCTTTCTTTCCTTCCGAGTCGACACTTTCATATCGAAGAGTTCGAAGGTACTCAAGGTTTCGATTATTGGCTTGAGTGACAGCTGAGATGAGTCGATTTAAAAATTGTAAAGTTCCCTGTGGTGCTGCAAATTTATATTGAAGAAGAGTGTTATTAACAAAGTTCACACGATTGGTACTCATTTCTCCAAAACAAAAAGACGAAAAAACAGTTAAGATTCTATATCATTTTATTAAAAAAAATAAATTCGATCAAAATCTTTAAGATAAAGAAGAAAAGAAAAAGAGTCGAGAAAGTGGCCGAATCAACCGAGAAAGGAAAAAGAAATATTTAAGTAATAAAAAAAAATAAATGGCGACGGATCCATTTAAGGGAGAAGTGGTGGAATTTAGTCATCCAAATGAGGAGGACTACCAAAAGTTTGTTGACTTTCTGTCGAGACATTCGCTTCGGCATACTCATTTTGTTATAACTAATATGAGCAAGGAGGGGCATCCGTGGGAGAGGAGGATATCGTGTAAAGATGCCTTTGCGGTGAATGGAAAGAGAGGGAGGACGATTTTTTTGATTCGAGGACAGAGGTATTTCTTTACTTTTCGGCAAGCGGAGATGCCATTGAGGACGGACGGACCGTTTGAACATCTTTTATGTTTTACGACCGATCCAATGGGAGGGCCCGAGGCTCTTCCCATGACTGGAACACCGGCTCCCTTTGGAGAGTTTAAGACGGTCTCTTTCCGTATTGATGATAAGTTTCCGGAGACCTTTTACTATCAGTGTCATAAGCATCCATTTCTTGGAGGGCCTATCATTGTTCATACGCATATTTTTAAGGAGATGACGAGGGAGAAAACGGAGAGACATCGAAGTCAATCTGAGAAGAAGGAGAAGAAGGAGAAAGAGGAGAATCCGAAAAAGAAAGTCATAGAGTATACGACAGAGTCGATTGGCTCCTCACATGAGAAGAAGGGTCTTCGGAGAGAGGAGATTTCTGACTCCAGTACGGAGGGTAAGCGGAGACATCGCCGGAAAGTAGTTAGGAAGACTCAGAAGAAGAAGTGGAAATAGTTACCGTTCCGATATCCGGAGGATGAAGTGACACATAATCTCCAATTAACCTGGAGCCAGATTTATAAAGGTGAATTGTCATGAATCGATCGTCTGAAAAGAGACAGGTATAGATGATGCCTTTCGAGAGGTGTTTTTGTTTACAGGGTGCGTTATATTCCTGATTCTGTTGATATGAGCCTGTATACTTAAGATGAAGAGAAGGACCGATTATCAGAGTGCCACGGACTTGAGGAAGAAGCGAACTTTGGAACGTACCCAACATTTTAAATAGGCGACTTAATATCTAATCGATGGCGATTAGATATTAGAATTGGAAGATTAATCATCTTCTTGTAAGATTTTCATGAGGTCGGTGTAGTCTTTTTCTGTAATATCTCGAGGATTGATTTTTTCGACACGTTCGACGAATTTAGCGAGACGTCCAGAAAATCCGGAGCGGATTTTGTCATCTCCTGTGCGCCAGTTTTGTATGGTTTTCATAGTATAGGCAAGTTCAAGAAAATCGTTTTTAGCTGTGGTGACTTGGTTTGGAGCGTGCATCTGCTGAGAGGTCCACTTTGGACTCCAAATCCAGCGTTTATAACCATAGGAAAGACGAACCGTTGCGACTCCACCGTAATCAATAAGGAAGTATTTGGCCTTTCCACGGGATACACGTTTCATAATATTATTAGGTTTAATATCATTGTGAACTCCGAATTGGTGAAGATAGGTTAACTGTTGAATAACTTCGGAGGCGACGACGAACTCATTATCATCTTTCGAGAGAGGGTGTAGTTTTTCCATAACAAGAACTGGAGCTTCCCAAAATCGGTAACTTGACGAGAACCAGGGTGTGTCACAGCCCATCTTTCGAAGACGTTTATAAATACTTATTTCATAGAGGGTATCTCGACGGTTGGACTGGTACCATTTAACAACGACGGGAATTTCTCCATCGAGCTTTCCCTGAATGACATAGACGTAACGTCCATGAGTAATTTCCTTTTCAAGAGTGACGGTGTGTCCGCGATGATCATAGCATGAAACATAGGGGAACCATTTTTCATCAAGAAGATCACCCGAGGGAATCGTGCGTAACATGGCGATTCGAT
>FWPU01010086.1_pt1 | contig 14337 bp, 16 predicted proteins | sample 2228361 | NCBI WGS metagenome assembly FWPU01 (sample SAMEA103939777, study PRJEB20133) | metagenome
CTTAAACAGTTCTGATGAAAAACCTGCAGGTTACACTCCTTCAAACATCGTTATTCTGGGAAAACCCACCAGCCAATCTTTACATGTTGGAGGAAAAAATATGGCGCATCGGCCAGTCCACCGATGTAATTGTGCTGCCCGAAATGTTTACCACCGGCTTCACCATGAATGCCGCAAAACTGGCTGAACCCATGTACCTGCACACATTTAAATGGATGAAACAGATGGCCAATCAAACGGGCGCCTTGCTTCTGGGTAGCTACATTGTAAAAGAAGAGGGCAAGTATTTTAATCGCCTGCTTTGGATGGAACCAGGCGGAAATTTTCAAACCTACGACAAACGCCACCTGTTCCGCATGGCTGCTGAACACCAAACATATACAGCCGGAAGCAGCATGCTGGTGGGAGAGTGGAAGGGTTGGCGCATTTGCCCGTTGGTGTGTTACGACCTGCGGTTTCCGGTATGGTCGCGCAACCGGTGGAATAACAGCGCGAAGCGTATGGAATACGACCTGCTGGTTTATGTCGCGAACTGGCCCTCGGCACGGGTGGAGGCCTGGGATGTATTGCTCAGGGCGCGTGCAATAGAAAACCTGTGCTATTCGGCCGGAGTAAACCGGGTAGGTACTGACGGTAATGGTATTGCCTATAATGGCCATTCGGCTGTTTATTCACCCAAAGGTGAAGCCTTGTTTTTTGAGCCCGATACCGAAACCATAGCAACCATTACCTTGGACGCTGAAGCACTTCGTAACTATCATGAAAAATTTCCGGCTTACCTCGATGCCGATGATTTTGACGTCAGGTAGAAAACAATGAAGAAAATCACATCAAGAAGGCCAAGTTTATCCCAAATTATGAAGTAGAAGGCGAATTATGAGCCGAACTAATGCAAAGTAATCAGGACGATCCAGAATTCCCTGAACGAAAAACAAATTTTCAACTAACAATAACAAAGGATAAACAAGGTGAGGATAAAGCCATTATGAGCGCAACATTTTCCGGTAAACTAAAAGGAATAATGGGCAGCCCGGATGTAGAAGTAACGAATGGCAAATTCGAAAATATTGAAGTTAAAGTTTTTACAGAAAAGTATTAAAACTTTTAACTTAACTATATAATATAGCCAATCCTTAAAAACTCTTAACACAGTTGATAAAACATCTTATTCGCGCACAAAACAAGAAGAAGGCCACACGCCTCAGTTTTTAGATAAATACCTGAAAGGCAAGGGGCCGTAAATTTTTTCAGTCAGAACTAGTGAAGTCCGGAGTATGGATATAAAATATGAGCAGCAACTTGCCTTTAAAAGTTTACCCTTATCTTATTTCGGGATTCTTACAGCGCTTCAACCGCTTTCACCTCACCGGGCATGAGGCGCATGAACAGATTTTCTATTCCCGCCTTTAACGTTATCATGGAAGACGGGCAACCGCTGCAGGAGCCCTGCAACCTCACTTTGAGCACGCCGTCTTGAAAGGAGTGGTAGGTTATGGCACCTCCGTCCTGCTCCACCGCCGGACGGATGTACTCATCCAAAATGGTTTTAATTTTCTTTACCGATTCGCTCTCTGCCTGCTCAGTAGCCAAAGCATCTTCTACCGGTTCCAGAATTAAGCGGCCGCTTTCCAGAAAATTTTTAATGTGCTGGCGAAGAGTATCCTGAATTTCAATCCACTCCACATCTTCGCGTTTGGTAATAGTAATAAAGTTGCTCATGTAGAATACGCGCTCCACAAACGGATACCGGAACAATTCCTGCGCCAATGGTGCATGGGCCGCACTTTCGTGGTCCGGAAAATCAAAGCTCATCCCCTCAGGAACCAGCATTTCATTAACTACAAATTTGAGTGAGTTGGGATTAGGATTCGATTCCAGATAAATGTGTATATGCTGCCGTACGTTATTCATAGGTTTCAGTTACAGTTGATAACAATATCAGAAAAAATTAGTTCGTATTACCGGTTTTTTGAAATCCGTTTTCCGAAGTAGCTACAATACTGGCCACCATCATGTCGCCGGTAACATTTACAATGGTACGGCACATATCCAGAGGCCGGTCAATTGCTATAATTAAAGCCAGGCCTTCGGGCGAAACTCCAATAGCTCCCAGCACAATTACCAGCGTAATGAGGCCCGCACTGGGTACAGCCGCTGCCCCCATAGAAGATAGTGTAGCTGTAAGAACAATCATGAGCTGATCGGCCAAGTTTAAATCGTGAGCAAAAACCTGCGCAATGAATACAGCCGATACCGCCTGGTGAATGCTGGTACCATCCATATTGATAGTGGCCCCTAAGGGCAACACAAAACTGCTGATTTCATCTTTTATTCCTAGATTTTTTTCAGCGCATTCCATCGTTACCGGCAGGGTGGCAGCACTGGAGCTTGTGGTAAAACCCATAATCTGGGCGGGCAATGCCCCCTTTAAGAAAGTTTTTACCGGCAGTGAAGTAAAAAGCCTAATACCCGACGGGTAAACAACGAACACCATCGCTGCCAGGCTCATCAACACAGTAACCGCATAAACACCCAAAGCACTGAATAACTCTAGTGCCTGGTGAGGGTTATCGCCTGCCACATCGGTCATCAATGCGGCCAATAGGGCCATCACCCCTATAGGGGCATAGCGCATTACTATATCCACCAGCTTAAGAATTACCTCATTAAGGCCGTCAAAAAAATGTTTAACCGGAAGCCCTTTCTGCTCTGGCACCATAAGTAAAGCAATACCAAACATACAGGCAAAGAAAATTACCTGCAGCATGTTTCGGTTTGCCGAGATGGCACCGAAAATATTGTCCGGAACAATATCTACAATTACCTGCAATGGTCCTGATTCGGTAAGCTTTCGGGCATCGGTAACGCGCAAGTTGGCATCGTTTGCGTAGCGCTGTGAAAGTTCCGTCTGCTTTTCTTTTGAAATAAAGTTGCCCGGTTTAATTGAATTAACGAATATCAACCCAATGGTTATAGCCAATACTGTTGTAATGATATACAACGAAAATGTTCGGCCGCCTATGCGCGACAATTTAGTTATATCGCGCAGGTTCGATACCCCGCTTATCAATGAAGCAAGAATAAGCGGAATGGCAATAAGTTTAAGCAGGTTTATAAATATGGTGCCAAAGGGCTTTATCCAGTTGGTTATTAAACCGCCCTGGTTAAACACGATGCCTAATATGCCAACCGCCAATCCAACACCCATTCCTGCAAGGATTTGGATGTGTAAAGGAATTTTCTTCATACCAGTTAGGATCTGCGCAATTTAAAAGTTTGTTCACGGTAAAAAAGCATTTGCATTGGAAAATCCATAAGCGGGCCATCGGTGTTGACCGGAAGAAGCTTTAAGACTCAAAGCGGGCCACGATAGAAGCTACGGTGGAATCGCCCGTAACATTTACCACGGTGCGTAACATATCCAACGGGCGATCAACGGCCAGTATCAGTGCCAGGCCTGCCGGGTCCAGTCCCACTGATTCCAACACGATAATTAGCATAATAATACCGGCACCGGGAACGGCAGCTGCTCCGATAGATGATAAAACGGCCGTCATTAAGATAGTAAGCTGCTGACCCATCGTAAGGTCAATACCAAATGCCTGAGCAATGAACACAGCCGAAACCCCCTGGTGAATACTGGCTCCATCCATATTAATGGTGGCACCTAACGGAAGCACAAAACCCGTCACCTCCTCTGACAGCCCCAGATTTTTGCGGACACAATCCATGGTTACCGGTAAAGTAGCCGCACTGGAACTGGTTGAAAACGCCAACACCTGTGCCGGTAGTATGCCCCGCAAAAAAACCATATATCTGGTTCGCGATAAAAAGCGCAACAGGAGCGGATACACGAGAAATATCATGGCCGCCAAGGCTATTATCACCGTCAGGCTATATATTCCCAAAGCCCCCATAAGTTGAAGGTCTATATTAAGGCTAGCCAGCAATGCAAAAACGCCTATAGGGGCAAACCGCATAAGCAAATCCACAAATTTTAAAATCACCTCGTTAGCACCGGCAAAAAAATCCTTCAATCCTCTTACCTTATCAGGAGGCGCCATAACCAGCGCAATACCAAAAAGTATGGAAAAGAAAATAACCTGAAGCATGTTGGTATTGGAACTCATGGCACCGAAAATATTATCAGGCACAACATTGATAAGCACCTGTAACGGCCCTTCGCTTTTTTGCTGGTGGGCAGCTGTTATGCGTACCTCCATATCAGTTGCATAAGCCTCACTCAGCTGCTGTCGTTTTTCGGCTGTAAGGAATTGGCCCGGGCGTATAACATGTACCACAAATAACCCGATAGAAACAGCCATGACAGTAGTAAACAAATACAAAGTAATTGTTCGTCCTCCCATCCGCGATAACCTTGAAATATCCGTGAGCCCGGAAACACCATCAATTAGTGAAAACAAAATAAGCGGTATGGCTATCAGCTTCAGCGAATTAATAAAAAGCATACCCCACGGTTTTATCCAGTTAGCAGTAAAATCCAGCAATCCCAAGGGCTCAGCAAAAAATCCCCACACCAAGCCTATGGCCATGGCTATCAGAATTTTGGCGTAGAGAGGAATCCGTTTCATTACCTTCATAGGCTAAAAATAAATAATCCTTCTAACCCGATAAAGTTAAGGCTGTTACACTGGTAAAAATGCTTTGTTTACTCAATGTGTGAGAATAATCTGCGCAACATCGGGCTCAAATAAAGAACGACCACGCTTTCATGTGGCGCATCGTTTTTTATTTAAACCAGCCGTTTAGTTTTGTTTAGTTCAGTTTCTGTAACGTCAGCTTGATTCGGCCCAACGCTTCCAGCAAGTCACGCTCAGATGCTGCATATGAAATGCGCACACAACGCTCATTGCCAAAGGCTCCCCCCGGAACCAACGATACATGGGCCTTTTCTAAAAGGTAAAGACAAAGGTCAACATCATTGTGAATAGTCTGGTCACCATCTGTTTTACCGAAATATGCGCTTACATCAGGAAAGAAGTAAAAGGCTCCTTGCGGATAATTCGATTTAACTCCTGGTATTTTCTTCAGCAGACTGTACACAATTTCCCTGCGCCTTCGGTACTCTTCTACCATCTTGCGCGTTGGTGTTAAGTCGCCCGTTATGGCTGCGAGCGCAGCTCGTTGGGCAATGGAACAGTTAGCCGAGGTAAGTTGCCCCTGTATTTTGTTGCACCCGTCGGCAATCCATTTAGGTGCGCCAATATAACCTACCCGCCAGCCTGTCATGGCAAAGCCTTTTGCAAAACCATTAACGGTTATGGTGCGTTCAAACATCCCCGGTAGGGCAGCCATACTTATCTGTTCTCCGGTAAAGTTGATGTGTTCATAAATTTCATCGGCAATAACCAACAGGTTTTGATGCTGCTGTACTACTGCAGCAATGGCTTCCAGTTCGTTGCGGGTAAACACCGAGCCGGTAGGATTACACGGTGAAGAGTAAATGATTGCCCGTGTTTGTGGGGTAATGGCTGCTTCTACCTGTGCAGCTGTTACTTTAAAATCGTTTTCAAAGGTTCCCTGAACAAATACCGGTGTGGCGCCGCACAGCCGTATTAGCGCATCGTAACTTACCCAGTAGGGAGAGAATACCACAACCTCATCGCCGGGGTTGAGTAGGGCCAGCATGGCATTAGCAATAGATTGCTTGGCTCCGTTGGAAACCACTATGTTTTCAGCCTGGTAAGGCACTCCGTTTTCGCGCCGGTATTTGGCAGCCAGCGCCTCGCGCAGGTCGGCATAGCCGGCCACCGGCGGGTAGGCAAACCATTTTCCTTCGTCAATTGCGTTTTTTGCCGCTTCGCAAATGTGTTGAGGGGTTTTGAAATCGGGTTCTCCAAGGCTTAAATTAATCACTTCAATGCCGCGGCTCTTGTACTCACGTGCCCTGGCGGCCATGGCCAACGTAGCCGATTCTTCAATGGCATTGATGCGCTGCGAAAGGTTGTTCATCATATCTGCAGCCAACAAATAAAAAGATTATTCCCGGAACATGAAACACCCCGCAGGCTGGAAGGTGCCATCTAACTGGCGGTACAAATGTGTAACCCCCCGCGATTCAAAGTTTTGGCTTATGTGAAGGCCGTACGCCCGGTTATGCTTCGGCCCAGGGTTATTTCATCGGCGTATTCTAATTCACCTCCTACCGGCACCCCGCGGGCAATGGTACTAACTCTAACAGGTAGGTCTTTTACGCGTTTGTGAATATAGAACGCAGTGGTATCTCCTTCTAACGTAGGGCTCAGGGCCAGTATAACTTCTTTTATTTCTACCTGCCCATGGTTAAGGCGCTGCACCAGGGATTCAATGTGCAGTTCAGCAGGACCAATGCCGCTAACGGGCGAAATAACACCACCCAGCACGTGGTACAGACCATTGTATTGGGCGGTATTTTCTATGGCCATCACATCGGCAGGGCTTTCTACCACGCAAAGCAGAGACCGGTCTCTCCTGCTGCTGGCACAGATGGCACATACCTCACTGTCGGAAATATTATGGCAATGCCGGCAGAAGCGAATCTGGTCGCGCAGGCGCTGCAAGGCACCGGTAAGAGCAGCGGTAACTTCGGGTTGTTGGCGAATGAGATGAAATACCAGCCGCAAAGCCGTTTTTTTGCCAATACCTGGCAGGCGCGAAATTTCGGTTACGGCTTCTTCTATGAGTTTTGACGGAAACAGCACGGCTATCCAATAATTCGGGCATCAATTCCGGCTTCGCAAATGGCATCGCGCATGGGCCTGAGTTGCTCAAAACTACCTTGCTTTACGGTGCATTTGCCTCTGTAATGAATAATCCAAGTGCACTGTTCGGCCTGTTCAGGGGTGTGGCGGCAAACGCGAATAAGGGTTTCTATCACATGTTCAAAGGTGTTCACGTCGTCATTAAACACCACCAGGTCCACCACATCGGTAGTGTCAATGGTTTCCAGAACTTCTATATCGGGCAGCTCCAGTTCGTGCATGGTTGTTTCTTTGGTGTTTAACTCTACAAAATTAAACATTGTTTCAGAAAACACATGCGCGGAAACGGGTAGGCTGTTTTTTGCATTTCCGGCGGTTAAGCGCATTCTTTGCACCATGTCGCCATGGTTTGTATTATCCATCATAGGGGTGTACTTTCTGGTGCTTATTATTATTTCCCAGCTTACCTCGAAAGGAGCCACCACCGAAACGTTTTTTACCGCCAACCGGCAATCGCCCTGGTATCTGGTAGCCTTTGGCATGATTGGCGCTTCACTGTCGGGGGTAACCTTTATTTCGGTTCCGGGCAATGTGGGTAAAACCGGATTTGCCTACTTTCAGGTGGTGTTGGGGTATGTGCTGGGCTATTGGGCTATTATCGGCATACTAATGCCTTTGTACTACCGGCTTCATGTGGTTTCTATTTACACCTATCTGGAACAGCGGTTCGGTTACTGGTCGCATAAAAGCGGTGCTTTCTTTTTTATGGTATCGCGAACCATTGGTTCTTCGTTGCGCCTGTTTCTGTCGGCCACTGTACTGCAGTTGTTTTTGTTCGATGCCTGGAATATACCTTTTTACCTTACCGTTGCCATTACCATATTGTTAATATGGATTTATACTTTTCGCGGCGGCATTAAAACCATTGTATGGACCGATACTTTTCAAACTTTCTTTCTGGTTTCCTCGGTAGTTATTACCGTGTGGCAGATATCCGCACGTCTTGACTTTTCATTTAGTGAAATGATTCAGGCCATTCGGCACAGCGTTTATGCAAGGATTTTTTATTTCGATAATATCAACTCGCCCTTATACTTCTGGAAGCAATTTCTGGGCGGGGCCTTTATTGCGTTAACCATGACGGGCATGGACCAGGAAATCATGCAGAAAAATTTAACCTGCCGTACGCTTCGCGAGGCCCAGAAAAATATGTTCTGGCTTAGCAAAACCATTGTGGTCATTAACCTGCTTTTTCTTGCGCTTGGTGCTTTGCTGTACCTGTATAGCGCCAAACATCAGATTCCGCTACCTGCCTCTTCCGATGAATTGTTTCCGCGATTAGCGCTGAATGAGTTTAACCTTACGGTAGGTATTTTTTTTGTACTGGGCATTACGGCCTCATCGTACGCCAGTGCCGATTCTGCCCTGGCCGGATTAACAACTTCATTTTGTGTTGATTTTCTGAACTTTAAGAACAAACCAGAAAAACAAAAACAACGCGAAAAGTTTTTGGTTCACCTAGGGTTTTCCCTGCTTTTTTTAATTATCATCTTGGTATTTAAAGAGATCAACAACCGTGCGGTTATTGATGCGGTGCTTACCCTGGCAGCCTATACCTACGGGCCTTTGCTGGGTTTGTTCGCCTTTGGCTTGTTTACCCGAAGAAAAGTACGCGACCCGCTCGTGCCTGTTGTTTGTCTGCTTGCGCCTGTTCCATCGTATTACATTAGCCAACATACCCCGCAATGGTTCAATGGCTATGTACCCGGTCTGGAAATTTTTCCCATAAACGGTTGCCTTACGGCGGCCGGTTTGTGGTTGCTTTCTATTGGGTTACCTGAAAAGGAAAAGGCCGTCCCGACTTAGCAGAACGGCCTTAACCCGATTAAAACCAACCCCACGTTGGTGTTTTCGTTAATAAGCCTTTCGGCAGATTATTTCTTTACGTATGTATATTCCAGAACCTCGTCACCCTTCCTGATGCGGATGGTGTATTCGCCACACTTCACATCGCAAAAATCAATGATGATTTTTCTGCGCTGCAGGCGCTGGGCGGTAACCACATCGCCATTGGAAGCCACCACCTGTACCAGCGCCCCGAGGTATTTGCGCTCTGTGCGGATAATAAACAGGTTAGGGTGGTGGCTGTTCAGAATATCCACTGCCTCTTCCGTACACCCGGCCGATAACAAGGGCGCAGCCGAAAGGGTTGTAACGGCAGCCAGCAATAGCGTGAGTGCGGCAAGTAAAACAAGCTTTTTCATGTGGGTTGTTTGATTTACCCCCACATTTACCAATGGCATGCCATGTAAGAAATCGGCCTGTTTTGTCGTTTTTTGGCCGTTTCAGGCCGGGGCCAGTCTTATTTTGGGAACAGATTTTCCCGTTTTAGGGAAGTTCAGTGGCAGGATTCCACAAAACCCGGTGGAAATCCACAATCCTGTCGTTTTCTACGCGTATGCCCTCCGTTTCCAGCAACTGCTGCATGGTACGCGGTGTCGGAAAGTGGTGCTTGCCGGTTAGCAGGCCGTTGCGGTTTACTACCCTGTGGGCCGGCACGCCGGGCGGGGCTGCGTTCATGGCCCAACCCACCATGCGGGCGCTTATTTTCGTGCCCAGATATTCGGCAATGGCGCCATAGCTGGTAACCCGACCCGGCGGAATAAGTTTTACCACTTCATACACATCGCGAAAAAAATCCGGGCGGGTTCTGCTGCGCGAAGTTTTTTTGTTAGTCATTATATGTTTTCAAACAACTGTACACTTTCCAAATATTGAGGCACCACCACATTCCATTTCAGGCGTTCGCGTATGGACCTGGCGTATGCTTCAAGATCTTCTCCTTCGCCATGAACGGTAAAAACCACCTTTGGCCGGTTGGTGAATGTGCTCATCCAAGCAAACAGCTCCTCGCGGTCGGCATGGCCGCTCATCGCACTGGTATAGGCAATGTGGCATTTTACAGGCACCTCTTCGCCAAAAATTTTTATGGTCTTTTCCCCATCCAGAATGCGCCGGCCCCGGGTACCTTCTGCCTGATAGCCGGTTATGAACAGGGTATCTTCTTTACGTCTGAGCCTGTGATACAGGTGATGCAGTATCCTTCCGCCGGTCATCATACCACCTGATGATATGATAATGGCTTTGCTTTTAATTTGGTTAAGCAATTTGGAATGTTCGGCCGACCGAACAAACACCAGCATATTCGTTTCGGTTTCGCGGGCAAACTCTTTCAGGTTAAAGGTATTTTTAAGATAGCCGGCATGTTGAAAGAACAGGTGGGTTGCCGATATGGCCATGGGGCTGTCGATATAAACCGGCACATCGGGCATGCGGTTTTCTTTCATTAGCTTACGAAACAGGTATAGCAACGTTTGGGTTCGCCCTACCGAAAATGCGGGAATAAGTAATACACCGTTTCGGGCAAATGTTTCGTTGGCTACGTGGGCTAATTCTTGCTCCGGGTTTCCCACCGGATTGTCCCGGTTGCCGTAAGTGCTTTCAATAAACAATACATCGGCTTCGGTTATTTGGGCAGGCGCATGCAGCATTTCGCTGTGGTAACGACCCAAATCACCTGAGAATACTATTTTCTTTTGTCCTTTATTTCCTCTCACCACTACTTGGGTAATGGCCGAGCCGAGCAGATGCCCTGCATCGAAAAAGGTAACTTTAATATTTTCGGTAAGCTCGAAGGTTTCTTTATAGTTAAAGGTTTTCAGCAGTGGGAACACGGTCTGAGCATCGGCCTCGGTGTAGAGCGGCAAAGGATGCGCATGCCGGGAGTAGCCCTTTCGTATGGCGTAGTCGGTTTCTTCTTCCTGCAGCCTGGCCGAATCGATTAACATCATCTCCAGCAAATCGGCTGTTGGGGGTGTACAGTAAACGGGTCCGGAAAAGCCTTCGCGCACCAGCCGGGGCAGGTAACCGGAGTGGTCAATGTGGGCGTGACTCAGCACCACTGCCTGTATGGTGGCCGGGTTAACGGGGAAGGGATCCCAGTTGCGCAGCCGTAATTCTTTAAGCCCCTGAAACAGCCCGCAATCGAACAGAAAACGGTATTGGTCGGCTTCGATCAAAAATCTTGAACCGGTAATACTGCCTGCTCCGCCCAGAAATTTCACCCGTACATTCATGCACGCACAATATCGAAGGTTTTGTAGTGCATCACAGGGCCTTCTGTTATTTTCACATCTAGCACCCGGGCACGCGGCGGTCCCTGCCGGCACCACTCCGTAAAAGTGCTCAGGGCATCTTCGGTTCCTTCGGCTTCAATATACACACTGCCATCGGGCTCGTTGCGCACCAGGCCGGTTATGCCCAGCCTGCGGGCCTGTTCGACAGCCGAAGCCCGAAAGTAAACGCCCTGAACATTGCCGGTTACCCGAAGGGAAATGTGTTTTTTCGTCATATAATGTAATCCGTACTTAGAAATACCGATTCGCGGTTGCGGATGATGGATGCGATAATTTGTTTGTTTTCATCGGTGGCCTTGGTAGCCACTACCGTGCGAATGGAAAAAGCCCGCAGGGCATCGGCTACTGAAAGGGTTCCTTCGGCCGAATCTTTTCTTCCGTTAAACGGAAAGGTATCGGGTCCGCGCTGGCACTGGGTGTTTATGTTTATTCGTCCCACCTGGTTGGTAAAAGCGTCGATATAGCGGGCCAGCACCTTACCGGATTTACTGAATACGCTAACTTGTTGGCCGTAGTTGGAATTAACCACGTACTGAATGGGCTCTTCATCATCTTCAAAGGGCACTATGGGCACTACCGGCCCGAACTGCTCTTCCTCGTACACGCGCATACCCGGCTTTACAGGGTACAAAACCGCCGGATAGTAAAAGGTTTGAAAAACCCGGCCTCCGTTTTCATTCATGATGCGTGCCCCCTTGCTTATGGCATCATCTGTGAGCTCCTTCAGGTATTCTGTTTTTCCAGGTTCCGGCAAGGGGGTAAGGTACACGCCGGCATCCCATGGCATACCGGCTTCAAGGGCTTTAACCGCTTCGGTAAACCTGAACAGAAATTCGTTTACTGTTTTTTTATGAACAAACAGAATTTTCAGGGCGGTACAGCGCTGCCCGTTAAACGATAAAGATCCTGTTATACATTCGGTTACGGCATTATCCAGGTCGGCATCGGGCAACACAATAGCAGGATTTTTAGCATCCAGGCCCAGTATAGCTTTTAGCCGGTTGGGTTTAGGGTGCAGTTTTTTCAATTCGTTTGCACCCTTGTGGGTACCGATAAACGCAAAGGCATCGATTTTTCCGGTTTCCATAAGCGCGCCTACGGTTTCGCGTCCTCTTCCGTACAGAATATTAATGACGCCCGGCGGAAAGGCATCGCGAAAAGCTTCAAGCAACGGGCGGATGAGCAACACCCCGTATTTGGCGGGTTTAAACACCACCGTGTTGCCCATAATGAGTGCCGGAATAAGGGTACTGAACGTTTCGTTAAGCGGATAGTTGTAAGGCCCCATGCACAGCACCACCCCCAAGGGCACACGTCGTATCTGGGCCATAAAGCCCTGTTCTTCTGTAAACTTGGCCGAGTTGCGGTCCAGCTCTTTCAGTGCCTTAATGGTATCGGCAATGTAATCGCAGGTGCGGTCAAATTCCTTTTCAGAGTCTTTTCGCGATTTGCCGATTTCCCACATCAGCAGGTTAATCACTTCGTTGCGCACGGTTCGCATTCGCGAAAGAAAATGCTCTACGTGGGCAATTCGTTCGGCCACCGATCGGGTAGGCCAGAATCCCTGTCCCAGGCGATAGGCTTTAACAGCGGCCTCCAGTACCTGCAGGGCCGTGGCAGAATCCATTAACGGAGTTTTGCCAATAACCTGGCGTGTTAGTGTACCATCGGGTTGTTTAATGCATACGGGACTTACCACTGGATTCAGATCGCCCGCCCACTCGCGCAGCTCTCCGTCAATCAGGTATTCGCGCTGTTCGGTGAAAGGCACCTTTACATCCGGGGGCACCTGGTCAATTTCGGGAAAAAGATGTTCAAAGAAATTTTCCATAATTAAGCTTAGGCATCGGAGTTAATGATAGCAATTCCTGACGAGGTTCCCAACCGGTCGGCTCCGGCGGCAATCAACTCTTCGGCCTGCAAACGTGTTCGGATGCCTCCCGATGCCTTGATGCCTACCTGTTCCGGAAGATTTTTTCGCATTAACCGGATGTGTTCGGCCTTGGCACCGGCAGGTGCAAAGCCGGTAGAGGTTTTCACAAAATCAGCTCCCGCGTCGGCACACATTTTACAGGCTCGTGCAATCTCTTTCTCAGAAAGCCAGGCGGTTTCAATGATTATTTTCAGCAGCTTTTGATTGTTGTGCAGCAGCCGGGCGCATTTGGCTATTTCTGTTTTCGTCCATGGCAAACCCGTCTTAAAAGCCGAAAGGTTCCACACCAGGTCTACCTCATCCGCCCCGTTATCCAGTGCGCGCTGTATTTCATCCAGCTTGGTTTCGGTCATGTGGTATCCCAACGGAAAACCCGCCACAGTAACCAACGTAATCGGGCGGGACCCGATTTCGCGTTTTGCTCTTTTTACCCAAAAAGGAGGTACGCAAATGCCGAAAAAGCCATAACGTACTGCCTCTTCCACAAGCCGGTCGATATCGCCAATGGTAAGCGTGGGCGACAGGTTGGTGTATTCAATACGCCGGGCCAGGTCCATTATACGAAGGTATTTATTTTATACCTGATTACCTCAGCTGGTACTGCAATGCAAATGTCCTGATCAGGTTTGCAGGCTTTCTACTTCTTTCAATGCCTTATTCCGCATACTTTACAGTATTTCATTTTTTCAGGAGGCCGTTTTTTAGGCGGGCGTTTGTGACCAAAGTACATGGGATCGGAGTATTGCGGTTTGGCCATGAGTTTTTCATTTTTTCGTCTTTGCTTAGCCACCTCTTCCATGCGCTCGTAAAACCTTTCGCGGGCATTGTAGGTAATGGGTTGTTCTTTTTCGCGCCGCGACTTTTTTTCCTGCTTCTCTGGTGCGTAATCTTTTTCAGGCAGGAACGGCCGTAAGGCAGTAGGGGCTTCGGGAGAGGTTGGAGCAGGCTTTTCCTTTGTTTTACGTCCCTGGGCAAAAATGCCTCCTGCCATTACCATAAATGCGCATAATAACACCAACTTGTGCATAGCGACAAATATACTAACTTAAAAAGGGCAGCTAAATTGTCCTGTATCGGTTAAAAGCCGCGCCTGCCGGTAAAACAATGCGCATAGTGGTTAAACTGTTGGCACATTAACTGTTTTTAGGAACCATCATGCTTTGCTGCCTGCGGTAAGTCCACGGTGGCGTGGGAGATTCATCGGTCCATAAGCCACGTTTTTCGCTTTTGGCCTGTTCCTGCAGTTGCGTTAGTTCAGGGTGGGCGCATTTTTCAGCAACCCAAGCCAACCCCTGGCTGAGCAGATTCAAACGAATGTCGTTACCTTTTTTGTCGTAAACAATGCCTATATAATTTCCCCAACGGTCTTTTCCGGAAATAGTAAGCGTTACGTTTTTATTTAACAGCCATTGAACTACCTGCATTTTAGCTTCTTCGGAAAAGGGCTGGCCCGGTTCTGGGCTGTCTATATCCAGCAATACGACCCGGTAGGTATCCCGACCTGATT
>FWPU01010089.1_pt1 | contig 14330 bp, 11 predicted proteins | sample 2228361 | NCBI WGS metagenome assembly FWPU01 (sample SAMEA103939777, study PRJEB20133) | metagenome
CAGCGTGACATGCGGCAATGGGTCAAGAGAAAACAAGAAGAATCTGAACGACTATCTTAAATTACTTTTCAAACAGTCCACTAGCGACATCCCGTTGTTTTATGATATAGGAGAAGAAGTAGTCAAGTTTGGAGGGGAGCAAATTACTGACTTGGCAAATTTGATACGGTCGGTGTGGGAGAACCAGAAGTTACAGCAGTGGGTCGTGGAACGCGCTTTGAAGCGTGTGCGTAGCGAGACGTGGGCACAAGTCGCAAAGCAGTTGTTGGCAGTTTATGAACGGGTTGCCGCTATGAATGATGGCATGAGACAAGCGTAGCCAGCGCCAGTATGGGTATGAGACTAAGAAATCTCCGTTGAGCATCAATCGTTAATGGTTGATGGTTGATGGTTGAGCCATTAACCATCAACCATCAACCATAAGCAGTTCATGCGTTCTGTTCTCGTTGAAATACCGCAGTTGCCGTCCATGTTAGCCTACGTGCTGATGGGCGTCGTTGCCGTCCTGTTCGTTGTGCGATCGATGACGGCGTGGCGTTCGTCGGAAGCGCGAAAAGAATTCCCTTCGATTTTCATCCTGTCCGCGCTGATGGCGGCGGCGTTCATTGGGTTGCTGATGTACTGGCGCGGGAATCCCATCATGGTGCGCTCCTACGGATTCATGCTGATGCTGGGCTTCGCGGCGGGGACGTTCGTGACGCTGCGCGAGGCGAAACGGCGCGGCGTGGAGGCAGAGGTCTTTTTAGACTTTGCGATTTGGGCGCTGGTGTCCAGCATCGTCGCGGCGCGGCTGGTGTTCGTGATGCTCAACTACGCCGACTACGAGGACGACTCCAACAAGATCTTTCAACTCTGGGGCGGCGGGTTGAGTTTTCACGGCGGACTGGCGGGCGGCATCATCGCTCTCATCGTGTTCTGCCAGCGGCGCAAGTTGTCCTTTCTGACGATGGGCGACATCATCGTGCCCTCTCTGCCGTTGGGTTACGCCTTCGCCCGCGTGGGCTGTTTCCTGAACGGCTGCTGCTACGGCACGCCGACGAAACTGCCGTGGGCGGTCGTGTTTCCTGACGAACACCTCACCGGAGCAAAAACGCTGCCCAGCCACCCGGCGCAGATTTACTCGCTCATTCTGAGTCTCGTCATCTTCGGCATTATGTGGGGCGTGAGGACGCGCGCGAAGTTTTCGGGGCAACTCATCTTCCTTTATCTCATTCTCTATTCCATCGAACGTTTCATCATCGAGTTCTTCCGCAAAGACGTGACCGCCGCTCCCTTCATGCGCACGCCCCTCACGCAAGCACAAGCCGCTTCGATTGCCCTTATCGTTTTTTGCGTGTGGTTCTGGCGCGTTCTGGCTCGCCGCGCCGCCCGAGAAAAAGCCCGCGCGGAGCAGGCGCAGCAGCCGTCGCCGGTGCGCAAGAAGAAGCGGGAGAAGGCGGGGGCGAAGAAGTGAAAAACGTCGTATGGGAGTATGGGAGTGTGGGGGCGTAACGTTCACCCCACACTCCCATACTCCCACACTCCCATACATGCATGTCACTTTAACCGTTCCTGCCAAATCCTCCGGTCACCGCCTCGACGTTTTCGTGGCGAGCCACTACCCCGACCTGTCGCGTTCGCGGATTCAAAAACTGATCAAAGAGGGGCGCGTGCGCGTGGACGGCGAGACGGTCAAACCCAGCCATGAGGTGAGGGGAGGGGAGACCGTCACGGTTGAAGTGGAAGAATCCATGACCTCACCGCCGACGATGACAGGCGAGGAGATTCCGCTGGAGGTTCTGCACGAGGACGACGATTTGCTGGTCATCAACAAGCCGCGCGGCATGGTCGTGCATCCGGCAGCGGGCAACTGGTCGGGCACGCTGGTCAATGCGCTCTTGGGGAGGGGAGAGGCTTTTTCCAGCGCGGGCGGCGAAGACCGACCGGGCATCGTGCATCGCTTGGACAAAGACACGTCCGGCGTGATGGTCATCGCCAAGAATGACCGCGCTCACTATAAGTTGGCGAAGCAGTTTCAGGAACGCAAAGTCGAGAAGCGTTATCTTGCGCTGGTGTGCGGGGAAGTCAGAGAATCGAACGGCATCGTGCGCGCGCCGATTGGACGGCATCCCGTGAACCGTCAGAAAATGGTCGTGTTACCGACGGGGCGCGACGCCATCACGGAATACTTCGTGAAAGAGTGCTTTGGGGATTTTACGCTGGTGGAGTGTCATCCCATCACCGGGCGCACGCACCAGATTCGCGTGCATCTCAGTTACATTCATCACCCGGTCGTTGGCGACGACGTTTACGGCGGCAGAGCGCGCGCCTTGCAAGCCGCGCAGAAGGACGCGCCACTTTCGCGCCTGATTGCCGCCGTGAGTGGACAGGCATTGCACGCTGCATCGCTCTCTTTCAACCACCCGACGGGCGGGCGGCGCATGACGTTCGCGGCGGAGATGCCGCAGGACATGGCAAGTATCATCGAAAGACTAAAAATCCGAAATTCGAAATCCGAAGCACGAAACAAATCCGAATGACAAAAAAGCCAAACTTTCAAGTGCGAGCAAACCGTTTGAGACATGGGGTATTCTGTCATTTGAATTTGTTTCGAATTTCGGATTTAGGTAATGGGGGAACCGACAGAGTGAAGACCGATGTAACTTGGGATTTGTCCGATTTGTATGCGGGGGTGGACGACCCGAAGATTGAGAGCGACGTGACTTCCGCGAAGAAGCGGGCGAGGGAGTTTGAAGGGAAGTATCGCGGCAGGATTGCCGTCAGCGATTTGACCGCGGCGACGCTGCGCGAGGCGTTGGATGAATACGAATCGCTGCTGCGCGATGAGCAAAAGCCGGGGGCGTTCGCTTACCTGCACTTTTCCACCGACACTACCGACCCGGCGCGCGGCGCGCTGCTGATGAAGATGCAGGAAGCCGGGACGGAGATTGCCACACACCTGATTTTCTTCGACATCGAAATCGGCAAGATTCCACAAGAGGCTTTCGACCGCATCATCGGCGATGCCGCGCTTGACCCGTATCGCCACTACTTGGAACATCAGCGCGTGTTGGCGGCGCACTACTTGAGCGAAGCGGAAGAGAAAGTTCTGGAAGAGACTGCCAACAGCGGACCGCGCGCCTTTGGGCGTTTGTTCACGGAAATCACTTCGCGGCAGAAGTTCAAGGTGACGGTGCGCGGCGAGGAACAGGAACTCACGCAAAGCGAGATACTGGCGCTCCTTTACGACCCGGACCGCGCGGTGCGCCAAGCCGCCGCCGAGAGTTTCACGCAGGGGCTGAAGGATAATCACCACACCTTGCACTTCATCTTCAACACGCTGTTGCACGACAAAGCCGTGAAAGACCGCCTGCGGCGTTACGCCGAGCCAGAAGAGGCGCGCCATCTGGACAACGAACTGTCGAAGGACATCGTGCAAAACGTCGTGGACGTATGCGTGGAGAATTACGGCGTTGTCGCGGACTACTATCATCTGAAACGGCGACTCTTGGGGTTGGACGAACTCACGCACTACGACCGCTACGCGCCGATTCTGGACGGACAGGCGGAGATGTCGTTTGACGAGGCGCGTGACATTGTGCTGAATTCCTTCCGCGAGTTTTCGCCGAAAATCCACGACATCACCGAGCCGTTCTTCTCCAAACGTTGGATTGACTCGGTGGTGAAGCCGGGCAAATCGGGCGGCGCGTATTGCTCCTCCGTTTCCCCGGACTGGCATCCCTACGTATTTATGAACTATACAGGCAAGCCGCGTGACGTGATGACGCTCGCGCATGAATTGGGACACGGCGTTCACGGCGTGCTGGCGTGCAAGCAGAATCTACTCAACTACCATTCGTCGCTACCGATGGCGGAGACGGCGAGCACCTTCGGCGAAATGCTGGTGTTTGAGGCATTGCAGAAAGCGCTGACCGGCCCGAAAGAAAAACTCGCGCTGCTGGCGGAGAAAATCGAGGACACCTTTGCCACGGTGTTCCGTCAGGTAGCGATGTTCCGCTTCGAGCGGCAGGCGCACCGCGCCCGCCGCGAGCAGGGTGAGTTGACCGTGGAGGCGGTCAACGACCTCTGGCAAGCCAACATGCAGGAGATGTTTCAGGACTCGCTCAAGTTGGGCGACGACCACGCGTGGTGGTGGCTCTACATTCCGCACGTTTTCCAGTCGCCGTTCTACGTTTACGCCTACTCCTTCGGCGAACTGCTTGTGCTCGCGCTTTACGCCCGCTACAAACAGGAAGGCGAGCCGTTCATCGAAAAGTACATCAACCTGCTCGCTGCCGGAGGCTCGGACTCTCCGCCCAATCTGCTGCGGGCGATGGACGTTGACATCTCTGACCGCGCCTTCTGGCAGGGCGGCATCACCATAATTCGGCGGATGGTAGAGCAGGCGAAGGAACTCGCGAGGTAGTTGGTAGTAACGCACGTAACGCAGTGGAGTGCGGTTTTTACGGCACTTCGCTGCGCTCCCTGACTAAGGAGCAACGACCCATGAAACGAAAAGTCAGTGGAGTGCGGTTTTTACGGCACTTCGCTGCGCCCCGTGCCTGACTACCAACGTGCAATCTTTTTTGAACAAACCACCCCCTCCACCGTCTCTTGGAGCAGACCCAATAAATCACTGAGGAGGTATGTCTATGTTCAAAACAAAACTGTGGATGACGGTTGCCCTGGCGGTAGCGGTTGCCGCGCCGTCGTGGGCGCAGGGACGGGGGCAGGGACGGGGATTTGGCGGCGGCATGATGGGCGGACCGCTGCAAATCCTGATGATTCCCGCCGTGCAGGACGAGTTGAAACTGACGGAGGAGCAGAAGACGAAGTTGCAGCAGGTTGGACAGGAACTCATGCAGAGCGGACGAGAATTCTTCCAGAGTTTGCGCGACCTCTCACCGGAAGAACGGCAGAAGAAAATTCAGGACTATCAAGCCGAGAGCAACAAGAAAATCAATGCCGTTCTGAAGGAAGACCAGCAGAAGCGTCTGCGTCAGTTGGTGCTCCAGCGTCAGGGCGTCGCCATCATCACTCAAGACGAAGAAGTTGCCAAGCAGTTGAAAATCACGGACGACCAGAAATTGAAGATTCGGGACATCTCACGCGCAGCCCGCGAAGAGATAAACGCGTTGCGACAGAGCGGTGGCGGTGGGGGTGGATTCAGCCCAGAGATGTTCGCAAAGATACAAGAGATTAACAAGAAAACCAACGAAAAGATTGAAGCCCTACTGACGGACGACCAGAAGAAGCAATGGAAAGAACTGTGTGGCGCGCCGTTCAAGTTCCCAGAACGCAGAGCGGCGTAGGAGTCCGTGAGCAAAGCGGAAGTGCTGATTTGCCCAACAGCCCAGACAATCTATCGAATGTCTGGGCTGTTCTTTTTGCATTTGACACCGCCGCGTTCGTATGCAATACTTTGTGCCAGCGAAATCGGGAGAAGGGTTCATGCTCATCGAAGAACTCAAAGCGATTCAACACAAACACGGCTACCTGCCGCGTGAGGAACTATACGCTTTATCGGAGCGCGCGAACGTGCCGCTGTGGCAGATTCACGGCGTCGCCGGTTTTTATCCGCACTTCCGTTTGCAGCCGCCGCCGAAGGTGGAGGTGAAGGTGTGCGCGGATTTGTCGTGTCATCTGCGCGGCGCGTGTCCGTTGAGTCGTCAAGTCGCTGAGGAAGTTCAGCGGCTGGGGCTTGAGAGCGTGGAAGTGAAAGAGGTCTCCTGTCTGGGACGCTGCGACGGCGCGCCGGCGGCGGCGGTCAACGATGAGATTTACACCGACGTTATCGCCGACAAGTTGCACAAGTTGCTGTTAGCAGCCGCAGAGGGCAAATCCGTTCGCCGCCAGCGCCGGCAGAGACGCGCGGTCACGTTCACCATCAACCCTTACGACGACAAAACGCCGCCGTATTCGACGCTGCGACGACTGATGGAATCCGGCGACTTTGACGGCGTGATTCCAACGCTGAAAGACAGCGGCTTGCGGGGCATGGGCGGCGCGGGGTTTCCGGCGGGTGTGAAATGGGAGATCGTCCGCAACGCCTCAACGCGCACACATCCGCTTGACCCCGAACCGCACGTCACGAAATACGTCGTCTGCAACGCCGACGAAAGCGAACCCGGCACGTTCAAAGACCGCGAGATTCTGCGCACCATGCCGCACCTCGTTTTGGAGGGTATGCTCATCGCCATGCGCACCGTCGGCGCGCAGAAAGGCATCTTCTTCATTCGACACGAATACTACCGGGAGCGGGAGATACTGGCGCGGGAGTTGAGAAAAGCAAGAAGGGTTCATGGCTCATCAAGCGTTAAGCATAAACCATTCACCATCGAAGTGTTTGAATCTCCCGGCGGATACATCTGCGGCGAGGAGACCGCGCTGCTGGAGGTGTTAGAAGACAAGCGCGCCGAGCCGCGCAACAAGCCGCCGTTTCCGGGCACGCACGGGTTATGGGGCAAGCCGACGCTCATTAACAACGTGGAGACGTTCGCGTGGGTTCCCGTGATTCTGTCGCACGGCGCGGACTGGTTCAAAGCGCAGGGGCAGAACGGTGCGACGGGATTGAAGTTTTTCGCGTTGAGCGGGCACGTCCGTCAACCGGGCGTCTATGAAGTCCCGCTGGGCATCACCGCCGGGGAACTTATCTTCAAGCATGGCGGCGGCATCAACGGGCGAAAGAAACTCAAAGCCTTCTCGCCCGGCGGCGCGTCGTCAGGATTTTTGCCCGCGAGCATGGCGGACGTTCCGCTGGAGTTTCGTTCGCTCGCGCAAGTCGGCTCCATGCTGGGCAGCGGCGCGGTCGTCGCTGTCGCGGAGGGGACGTGCATGTTAGACCTCGCGCTCAACGTCGTGCGCTTCTTTCGCAACGAGTCCTGCGGCAAATGCGTCCCCTGCCGCGAGGGCAGCCAGCAAATCGTCAACGTTCTGCAGAACATCCAGCGCGGCGCGGGCAAGCGCGAAGACCTTGACCTCATTGCCGAAATCGCGGAGGCGATGCAACTGACTTCGATCTGCGGTCTGGGACAAGCCGCCCCCCTGCCGATTCTGTCGGTCATCAAGCATTTCAAAGACGAGATTGACGCGCACGTCCTGCGGGGCGAATGTCCGGCGGGCACATGTGGGAGGTGAACGATATGGTGACTCAGTTGGCGCAAAAGAAATCAAACAACGTTACCAATGGTTTAATCACAGCCGACGAATTGCTTCGTAGGGTTGACATTGGACGATGCGAACTTGTGAAAGGGGAAATCATTCAGATGACCCCACCGGGCTGGGAACACGGAGACGTGGCAATGGAAATTGGGCGATTGCTGGCGAATCACGTGAAATTGTATAGGTTGGGCAAGGTGACTGCTGCTGAAACGGGTTTCATCATTGCCCGAAATCCTGACACGGTGCGAGCGCCTGCTGCCGGTTTCATTGCCAAAGAGCGCGTTCCCCGACAAGGCGTGCCGAAACATTACGTGCCCTTCGCCCCTGACTTAGCCGTTGAAGTCATGTCGCCCGATGACCGTTGGAATAAGGTGAAAACCAAAGTGCGAGAATGGTTAGATGCGGGCACGCGCCTGGTCTGGGTCATCAACCCGAAACGTCGCACCGTCCACGTCGCTCGCCCCAAGCAGCCTGAGCGCGTGCTGAGGGAAAATGACATACTGTCCGGCGAAGACGTCGTGATTGGATTTGAAGTCACAGTCAAAGAACTGTTCTCAGAATAAGGGGGAAATTTATGGCCACTTTCAAAGTCGGATTCATCGGAACAGGTAAGAAACCCGTCAAAGCCGGACCGCAGGGTTACGGCATGGCGCACCAGCACGCCGTCGCATATAAGGCTCTGCCGGATTGCGAAATTGTAGCGTGCGCTGACATCGTGGAGGAGAACGCGAAAGCGTTCGCGGAGATATTCGACGTGCCGCGCATTTATACCCATCACAAGGAGATGTTGGCGAAGGAGGAACTGGACATCGTGAGCGTCTGCACCTGGCCCCACCTGCACGCGCCGCTGGTCATTGACGCCGCCGTGGCGGGTGTGAAGGCGATTCACTGCGAGAAGCCGATGGCGGACACGTGGGGCGCGTGTCGCTTGATGGCGCAGGAATGTGAACGGCGGGGCGTGCGGTTGACGTTCAACCATCAGCGGCGATTCGGCGCGCCGTTTCGCAAGGCGAAGGCGATTTTGGATGCGGGCGACGTCGGCGACCTCGTGCGCATTGAGTTCGGCGCGGGCAACCTCTACGACTACGGCTCGCACAGCTTCGATATGGCGAACTACTTCAACAACGAAATCACGGCGTCGTGGGCGATTTGTCAGATTGACTACCGCGATGAAAACCTCGTCTTCGGCACGCACAACGAGAATCAGGCGTTCGCGCTGTGGCAGTATCGCAACGGCGTCTTTGGCGTCGCCTCTACCGGCATCGGGGCGGGGTTCATCGGAGCGCATCACCGCATCGTTGGCACGAACGGCATCATAGACATCGGCGCGACGAATGCGCCCGTGCTGCGCGTGCGGCGTTACCCCCTCTCTTCCTCTCCCCCTTACAAAGGGGGAGAGGAAGGGGGTGATTGGGAAGTGATTGACTGCGGCAATGAGGGCTTGCACGGACCGGGCTACATCGAGCGGGCGATTGCAGACATCGTGAGGGCGTTGAAGGAAGGCGGCGAATCGGAACTCTGCGCCCGCAACGCGCTGAACGCGACGGAAATCATCTTCGCCTGCTGGGAGTCCGCCCGTCGCCGCGCGCGGGTGGAGTTGCCGTTGATGATTCAAGACAACCCGCTCAACGATTTGGTGGAACGGGGAGAGTTGAAACCGAAGCCGAGAGGGTAATCACGTAGCCTGCCTTTAGGCGCGGAAGCCCACCCCTTTTGAAAGGGTGGGAGGAAGCGCCTTGCTTTAGCGGCTTTAGCCGACTTGACAGCGTTGAGAAGCTGTGCTATTCTATGTTCATGCATAGTACGGAATATATCGTGATCAAGATAATGCAACCCAACCGGCGCAAAGCTCAATGGCTGGATGCGATGGCCGACCGGTTCGGCCAAGCCGTGCAACTTGGTCTTGATGTGACGCAAGCAGAACGCACCAGCAGCCGAGCCATACTGCACAAAGCAGTATATCAGTGCTCCCGCCAGCAATTCGGCTTGCCCGCTGATTATGCACGTATGGCCGTCAACGCGGCGGTGTCGCTGGCTCGCTCCTGCTATAGCCTGCGCAAGGCCAAAAAGCACACTTCTTTCCCGAAGGTCAATAGCAGTCAGGGGATTGGCCTGGGCGTGAACGCCTATGCCATCGTGCAAAATGGCGAGCGCTTCGTCCTGCGCGTCTCTACGGGCGTCCGTGGCCAGTATATCTGGTTGCCATTGTGCGTGCCCGCTCGCTATCGGGATAGCGTCGCTTATGCGCATGGTGACGCCAAGTTGTTCAAACGTCGTGGTCAGTGGTATGTGATGTTGCCTCTTCGCATCCCTGAAACGCCCACCGGATGTTCCGGGGAACCCACGTTCATCGGCGTTGACCTGGGTGTGGTGCAACATGCAACCGTCGTGCCCCCTGACCGCACGGTGTTCTTCGACGGCAAAGAGGCCCGCCGCCGGCGGGAACACTTTGCCGACCTCAGACGGCGCTATCAGCGCCACCATCGCACCGACCGAGTGAAAGACCAGAAAGGCAAAGAGTCTCGGTGGATGGCCGACATCAACCACAAAGATCAGCCGCCAAGTCGTAGACCTTGCTGCCCAGTATCCGAATCCGGTGATCGTTCTTGAACGGTTGGACGGTATTCGCTACCGCACCCACGGCTCGAAGCGTTTCAACCGTATGATGGCAAACTGGGCTTTCCGTGATCTTGTGGATAAGATCAGGTACAAGGCTGAACGGATTGGGGTTCCGGTCGTCTTTGCTGACCCTCGCAAAACCAGCCAGACTTGCTCTCGATGTGGGCATACCACCTGCTACAACCGTCCAGAGCAGGCCATCTTTCGATGTGTTGCTTGCGGCTACCGCACGAACGCTGACAGGAATGCCGCTCGCAACATCGCTGCGGCAGGAGCATGTCTCCTGTCGCAAGGGGCGCCTGACACGCCCCGGCCCGATGAGGGCCAGACTGGGGAGACTGCTCCCCGGCCCGATGGAGTACAGGGATGCGATTTGTCGCATTCAGACTCTAACCTCGCAAGTTCCATGTTGGAACCCCACAGGCTTTAGCCGTGGGAGGATGTCAGACACCGTAGTAACGACACTCTGTTGTCCCCGAGTAGAATTCGGTGCCTACGACGCCTGAACAAAAGTCCCGATGCATCGGGACTCCTGCCTTTCTCCAGTCCCGATTCGTCCCGATACATCGGGATTCATCGAGGCTTTCCCGCCGTTGTAGACGCCGAACTCGACTCGGCGGTAAAAGGGCGGGGCGGGACGAGAGAGCAGGGGCGGCTGAACCGCAAATGAGTCTGCTTCAGCAGACTTTCGTTTCGTCGTCTTAGACACCGAATTCGATGCGGTGGCAACAGGGCGGCAAATTCCGCGTAATGCACCCGTGCAAATTCTGCGTAATGCACACCTTCAGTCGTTACGTTAATGAGCGACTGAAGTCTCCACTACGGTGTGGATTCTTCAGACCGATAAAACTTCATCTGCGCCAGCGTCACCACAAAAATAATCGCAAAAATCCAGACGGCAATCGCCGCCGAGTAGCCGAGACGGTTTTGGGTGAACTGAGCGTAAAGGTGATTGTTCAGCACATTGGTTGCGTTCGCTGGTCCGCCGCCGGTCATGATGAACACAATATCAAACACCTGAAACGCGCCGATGAGTCCGGTGATGAGCAGAAAGAAAGTGTGTGCTGAGACCAACGGCCACGTGATGTGCCATGTCTGCTGCCAGCCCGTCGCGCCGTCTATGCTGGCGGCTTCGTGGTAGTGCGCGGGGATTTGCTGAAACGCCGCGAGGTAGATGATGAGCGAGAAGCCCAACCCGCGCCACACCGACACCATCACCACGCACGGCATCGCCCAGCGCGGGTCGCCCAGCCAGCCGACGGGCGGTAAGCCGAATTTGTCCAGCAGAGCGTTCATCAGTCCCAACGACGGATTCAACACCCACTGCCACACCAGCCCAATCGCCACGATGGAAACGACGCTGGGGATGAAGTAGACTGCCCTCAGGAACGAGCGACCGACGAACCAGCGGGCGTTCAGCAGCAGCGCAAACAGAAACGCAAACAGAATGGTGAGCGGCACGGTGCTGACGGCGTAAACGAGTGTGTTTTTCGTGACCTGCCACAGCAGTGGGTCGTGGGTGAACAACTGAACGTAGTTGTCAATTCCGATGAGGCGCGGCGGTTTTTTCGGCGAGCCGTCGTAGTCGCAAAAACTCAGCGCGATGCTGCCGAGGGCTGGAATGACGTGAAACACCAGCAGAATCAGGCAGGGAAAGGCGATGAACAGATAGGGAGAGAGGATGCGGCGGAGAGCAGTCAAGGTCGAGTGTGGGAGTGTGGGGGTGTGGGAGTGTGGGCGAGAGGAGTCGTTACTCCTATCCTCCCATACTCCCACACTTTCATACTGCCGTTCACTTGCCCTTCTTCTTCGGCGCGTCCAGTGCTTTGAGGGCGCGCAGGGCTTTGTTCGCGTCCGCCGCGCTGTCGAAGACGAGATAAGCCACGAACTTATTGCCGATGGCAGCTGCTTGCACGGCGCGCAGATTGATACCGGCATCGCCAACGGTCTTTGTCAGTTGCGCCCCCACGCCGGCTTTGTTCGTGCCGGTCACCTTGAGGGCAGCGAGACTGGTGGAGCGGTGCAGACCGACCGCTTTCGCCGCTTTCGCCGCTTTCGCTCCCGTGATGGGACCGCCAAACACAACGCCCGTGCCGGGCTTGTCGGGTTGCCGCCGCGCTAACAAAGACTCCAGATTGACTCCCGCATCCGCGAGCGCCGTGAGCACTTCCGCCAGCGCGCCCGGTTTGTCCTGAATTTCTCCGACCCACACGTCCACTTTACTCACTTCGTACGCCACGATCATCACCTCCTTGAGACTAATTTTTTCTGCGCCTATTATAGCACAATTCGTGGGGGGCACTATGGGGAACTTCCCCGCCACCCCAGCAGCGACCACAGCACGCGCCGTTCGGCTTCCGCTTCCGCCCAGTCATTGCCGTAGCCGGGGGTCATGCCGTTCAAAATGACTGTGCCGTTGCCGACGGAGTGCGCCACCACGACGGGCGCGCCGTTTTCATTGGCTTCGCGCACGAGAACCGTCGCGCCCTCGGCGGGCAGGATGCGGGCGTGGTCGGCGTAAGAGTGCGTGAACGCCAGACCCGGCGCAATGTCCGGCAAATCGCTGACCGTGATGAGATGGCGCTGTCGGCTCAACTCCGTTCCATAGCCGACTTCGGGGAAAACGTTCGGGTGCCAACGCATTCCGACGGCGTCGTGTGTGAGGATGAGCGTGCCGCCCCCCGCGACCCATTCGCGCAGCGCGGCGACGGCTTCTTCCGTCAGGTCGGCTACGTCCGCGAGTTGCGGGAGGATGACCACGTCCGCCACCCGTAAATGGTCAGGGCGCAAACGATGCAGAAAAAACGCCACCACCTGCGGCTTTTCGCGCAGCCATTCCATGAGACCCTCCGCGCCCAATCCACCCGCGAAAATGCCGACGCGCTTGCCGCCTTCGGCGATGGCAGCCGCATTTTCTCGCGCTTTGAGTTCGGCAATCGCCTCCGCCGTCATGCCTTCCAGCAGCGGACCGCGCACCGCGAACGGTTTGGTCTTACCGCCCTTGAAATACAGCGTGCCGCGCAGCACGGGACGACAGACGCCGTTGGGAATCGTCACGGACACGGCGTAGTCTTTGGTTTTTGGCACGTTGACCGTCGTCAGCGTCGCCAGCCGCTTGCCGTCCGTATCTTCGAGGAAAAGTTGCCCTGTCACCTTCTGCGGCGAGTGGTCAAATCCGCCTTGCAGCACACGCATCGAAAGCTTCGTCTGCGAGTTGGCGACAACGGCAAGCGGCGCGTCTTTCAGCGGCACGGCGTCGGCGACGTCGAAATCTACGTAGGGAATCTCGTAGGCAGGATAGGTCGGTTTGGATGTCGCCCCCGCTGAGAGTAAAGCCATCTTGGGGTTGAGACCTTCATCGTTCCAACTGAACCACACGAACCCATCCGCCCCGGCGCGGCGCGCGATTTCGACCTGCTTCACCATGTCCTCCGGTGTTTTCAGCAGCCAGCCGCCGATACCCGCCGCCAGCGGCACCTTGCCGCGCACCGCGCTGACCTGCGCCCGCACGGTGGATGAGAAGGTCTCATGGTCGGGCGTGTAGTCCATCGGCACGAGGAAATCCACCCAGCGTTGCTCCGCCCACAGCAGCCAGTCCTGTTTGATGACGGCGCGGTAGCGGCGATGGTTGCGCCAGACGGCGGCGGAGATTTTGACCCACGGCTTGAGTTGCTTCGTCGACTTGTAAACGCGGCGGACGATGGTATTAACATTCTCGCGCTCCCAGTTCTCATACCTGATTTTCAGCGAGCCACGCCGCACGTCATCGGGCCAATTCTTCACCGGACGCCCGATGAACTTCTCGAACTCGCGACGCGAGATGTTGCCGTAGTCATAATCGTAGGGGTCATCGTAAAGAGAGTCGTCGGGATAACGAATGTAGTCAAAGTGGATGCCGTCCACATCGTATCGGCGCACAAGTTCCATCATCACCTGATATTCCAACTCGCGGTTGCGCGGGTCAGCGGGCGTCAGCCAGAAACTCTGCCGGCCTTTGGAATCGCGCACGAGACGGTCCTCTGCCATCATCTTCTCCCAGAACGCCGCCCGCGCTGGTCCGATGGTGCGGTAGTATTGTTCTTTCGCCGACAGGTTGCCATCGAAAAACCCAGCGGGCGGTTTGCCGAGGTGGTGGTTGACTTTCCATGCATGGAACGCAATCCCGTAACGATGCGCGGCATCAATCGCCCGTTTCAGTTCATCTCCCCCCGCGTCCTCCGCCCACTTCTCACGCGGCAGAAACGCGCTGGGATAAATCGCGTTCGCTCCCCGCGCCACGCGCACAAAGATGCAGTTGAAGCCGTTGTCCTTCAACTTCTTCATCACTGCGTCCCAGTCGGTCGGTCGGGAGGCAAAATACCACACCCCGCGAATTTCCGCCTCGCGGGGAGAAGCCTTCCCATTTTGCGCGTGACTCACGGAGACGTGAGCCAAAAACATCAACGTTGCCAGCCAAAGTTTCAAACGCATCAGTTCGTTCAATTACTCCCTCGAAAATCGTCGGCATAGGATGCCGAACTGGTCTATCGCCCCCCTGCCCCCGTTGACGGGGGCTGTCCCCCGCCAGCGGG
>FWPU01010090.1_pt1 | contig 14329 bp, 11 predicted proteins | sample 2228361 | NCBI WGS metagenome assembly FWPU01 (sample SAMEA103939777, study PRJEB20133) | metagenome
AACCGATCCTGCGAGGACTCGATGATCACTGTGCTTGCCGACTTGCTCCGAAACACCAACTCTTCAACGGCCTGCTAGGCGGCGCGCCGGGTCGGCTCGCGGACCAGGCTTCCGCCGGAGAGCAGGGCGAGGAGCGCCTTCTCGCAGCGACGGAGCGTGGCTGCGTCCGACGCGACGAGACGCTCGACCGAGTCGAAGCGCGCGTCCATCACCCGCCCTCGGCGAAGCGCTCGACCACGCGCGGCGAGACGTAGGAGGAAGCGCCGTCCCATCGCCTCCTTGAGGTACGCGTTGAGGTGCGAGCGCCGCACGTCGACCGTCGCGCCATTCTCGTCGACGAACGCGAACACCTCGCGCCCGGGAAGCGCGAGGAGACGCGCGACGATCTGCGCGACGCGCCTGTCGCGGACCTCGGAGACGTGCAGCTTGCCCGCATTGGCGGGGAACTCGAAGTGGACGACGTTGCCACGGACGCGCACGTGCCTCCGGCGGAGCGTGGCGATCCCGAAGCTGCCGTTCTCGGCGGCGTACCGCTCGCTGCCGGGGCGGAGGAAGGCCGTGGAGAGGATCCGCACCATGCAGGCGAGGACGGCGCGCCGCCCGAGTCCATCCTCGCGCAGGTCGCGCTGCCCGTAGCGAAAGCGCGTCCGCGGGGTCCCGCGCCGCCGGATCCCCGTCTGCTGGAGGCGCGCGACGATGGTCATGGCTCGACGCGGACGACCGGGCGCATGTCGCGAAGGATGCCCAGCGCTGGCGGATCAGCCCGCCGCCGCGCGCTCCGCCTTGCCGCCGAGACGGCGCAGGATCGCCTGCGAGAACGCGTCGAGATCCTCGGGCTTGCGCGAGGTGACGAGGTTCCCGTCCTCGACCACCTCGCGGTCGACCCACTTGGCGCCCGCGTTCTCGAGGTCCTTGCGCACCGACGGCCACGAGGTGAGCGTCCGTCCCGCGACCGCGTCCGCCTCGATGAGGAGCTGCGGCCCGTGGCACACCGCCGCGACCAGCCGCCCGGATTCGCAGAAGCGGCGCACGAAGGAGACCACGTCGGGATCCATGCGGAGGTGGTCCGGCGACTGGCCGCCCGGGATCACCAGCGCATCGAAATCGGCCGGGTCGAGCTCCGCGGCGGTGCGCTCGATCGTGACCTGCACCTGGCCGCGCTTGCCCATGACGGTCGCGCCCTTCTCCGAGCCGAAGACCACGACCTCGTGCCGTGCCTTGGCGAGCTGCTCGAACGGCTTCGTGTACTCGCTGTCCTCGAACTCGGGGCCCAACGGCATCGCTACTCTTGCCATGCAGTTCCGCGGAGCAAGCGCCGTGCCCCGGCCTCGACGTTGCGCGGACGGAGCGAGCGCGCGCGACCGCTTGCAAGAGCTACGCGGGCGTTCCGGTGCTCAGTAGATGCCGAGGCTCACGCCCGCGGCGATCGTCTCACCGAGCTCCTCGCAGCGCGTGAGGTCGTTTGGGGAGATGTCGCCGCGCACGACCAGCGGCTCGGCGACCTTCTTCAGCGGATAGCCGCGCGCGATCCGCTCGATGCTCGTCACCGCCCCGGTCCCGTCGTTGCCCGCCTTGACGAAGACGGCGTACGGGAGCTGCCGCACGCGGCCCTGCGCCGGGTAGAACGTCCGATCGAAGAAGTCTTTCAGCGCGCCCGACATGTAGCCGAAGTTCTCGGGCGTGCCGAAGAGCACGGCGTCGGCCCAGAGGAGGTCGTCGAGGTCGGCCTCGAGCGCGCGGCGCACCCGCACCTCGACCTCCTCGACCCGCTGCGCGCCGCGCACCACCGCGTCTGCCATCCGCTCGAGGCTGCCGCCCTGCGAGTGAAAGACGACGAGCACGTGACGCATGACGGCCAAGCATGCCACGCCGCCGTGCGCGAGACACGGCCCGGGCCCGGCTCAGCGCGCCTGCGCCACCAGATGGCCGTCCTTGCGGCTCCCCTGGCCCGCACTCCCTGCGTCGTTGCGCCGGATCGCCGCGGGCTCGTAGCTCGCGCCCCAGCATCGGCCGCTGTCGGCCTCGTGGAGCTGGACCACGATGCCGCTCGAGGCGTCGAGCGGGAGGTACGGCGCGTCGAGCAGCTCGCCGCCGCCGCGCACCAGGATGCGGCGCGTCCCGCTCGAGCGGGTCAGCGTGACGCTCGTCAGCGCACCCTGCGAATCGAGCAGCTTGTACGCGGCCGTCCCGCTCCGCCAGCACGGCCGCTTGCCACCGGCGCACTCGGGTGCGCCGGGGAGCGCGACGTCGAGCGCGAGCCGCCGCTCGCCGCTGCCGTACACGCAGAGGTGATAGCTCGCGTCGCCGGAGGTCGGGTCCGGGAAGGTCGGTGACCCAGCCTCGCCGGCCCAGCGCCAGAACAGCCGGTCCGGATGGATCCCACCCGGCGGACGCTTGCGCAGGCGGAGGAGCGAGCGCACGGCGGGAGCGCAGTCCGCCGGCTCGACGGGGCACTCCGCGAGCGCGCGGCACCGGCCGCGCCGGTCGCACGTCCACTCCTGCGCCAGGATGTCCGTCCCGTCGTTCGGGTCGTCGGCGGCGAGGTTCGTCGAGCTCGAGCGGTAGACGAGGATCTTCCCGTCACCCGACAGCGCGGGCTCGACGCTGCAGCCATCACCCTCCCAGCCGTTCGGCTCGACCGAGAGGCGGCGCAGCCGGCCACCGACCCGGTCGAACAGGTAGACCTGGTCGCCGTGGTACAGGTTCGCGGGAAGCAGGCTCGACGCCCGGGTCGCGAAGGCGACGAAGCGGCCGTCGTCGGAGATCGCCGGGCTTCCGTGCCACGCCCACTTGCAGGGGAAGTCGGTGCCCGGACGTCCGCAGTCGCCGACGGCGTCCTCGGCGCTCACCCGCGTCGTGGTCCCCGCGATGCGGTCACGGAGGTAGACGTGCGCGCGGTGCGCCGGGTAGGGCTGCACGAGGTTCCACGCTTCGCTCAGGAACGCGACGTAGCGGCCGTCGAACGAGATCGCCGGTGCGAAGCTGATGCCCTGCGGCGAGTACGGGTAGTCGTCGTGCGCGTTGATGCTGACGGCCTCGCAGTCGCCGGTCTCCAGGTCGGTGACGAAGACGGCGGTCGTGAAGGGCAGCAGCGGCGCCTGCTGTGCGGGCGCCGGCAAGCGCAGGTTCGAAGCCCAGCTCTCGAAGGCGACGAAGCGCCCGTCGCCCGAGATCACCGGGTTGAAGCTCGCCCCGTCGGCGTCCTTGTCATCCGGCGTCGTGCTGACGCGCCGCACCTCGCCCGTCGCAATCTCCACGACGAAGACGTCGAAGTACTCGTTGTTGTCGTCCTCGACGAGATTCGTGGCGTAGCTGTGGAACACGACGCGGCTGCCGTCCGCGGAGATGTCGGGACAGCCGCTCTCGAAGTCCGGTTCACCACCGTCGACGGCGACGCTCAGGCGCTTCGTCGTCCCCTCCTGCCGATCGTGCACGTAGACGTCCCAGCGCGGGTTTCCGAGGTTCGCGCCGCCCGGGTACAGGTTCCAGGCGCGGCTGCGAAAGGCGACGAAGCGCCCGTCGCCCGAGATGGCCGGACATTCACTGTCGTCTCGCGCCTCCATCCCGTTCCATGCGACGCTCACGCGCTGCACGACGCCGGTCTGGCGGTCGCGGACGAAGATATCCGTGTCCTCGTTCGTGTCGCCCGGGACGAGGTTGCTCGCGTCGCTCTGGAAGGCGACGAAGCGGCCGTCCGCCGAGACGTCGGGCGCGGCGGAGTTGCCGAGCGCCGGCGTGCCGTCGGCCGTCGCGCTCTCCCGGACGATCGTCCCCGGCGTCTGCGCGAGCGCGGGCGCGGCGGCGGCGAGCAGAATCACCAAGGCACGGGTCAAGCAGCGAGCGTCCATGTGCTCCTCCTAGAGTGACTCGATGAAGGCGATGAGCGCCGCCCGGTCGTCGGGCGCGAGCGCCCGGAACCGCTCGCGCGCGGCCGCGGCTTCGCCGTCGTGCAGGCCGATCGCGTCGAGCAACGTGGGCGCCCGACCGTCGTGCATGTACGGCGCGCTGTGCTTGGCCCCCCACAGCGGGGCGGTGCGGAACTCGCGTCCGCTCGCCGTTCCCGCAACGACGCCGTCGGCGAGCTCCGCGCCCATGTCGTGAAGCAGAAAGTCCGAGTAGGCGGCGACGGGAGCCGTGTCCCCGCCGCCGAGCGTCTCGACGTGGCAGCCGGCGCAGCCCCTCTCGCGGAACAGCTTCTCGCCGCGCGCCTCGCGCTCGCCGCGCTCGCCCGCGGGCAGGGGCGGCAGCATGCGGACGCAGCGGACGAGCGCCGCGAGGTGGCGACCGTCGTCCTCGGGGTCGGCCACGCGGTCGCAGGGCGTCTCCTTGCCCATCGCGCGCACCTCGTCCGGGTGGACGGGGCTCGTGATGCCGATCTCCTCGAGCAGCGACTTCGCGACGAACCCTTCGAGCGTCGGCTGCTCGGCCTTCCAGCCGAAGCGGCCGACCGCGCCCTCCACGCGGTTCGCGCGTCCGGAGATGCCGTCGCCGTCGCGATCGTCCGGGTCCTCGTTCGCGAGGATCGCCGCGTCGGGCAGCGCCGCGATCAGCCCGAGGCCGTAGAGCGGCGGGGTCTCGCGCCGGCTGATCGCGGCGTCGGGCGGCACGGGCTCGTTCGGCACGGAGCAGCCCGGCGTACGGATGCCCTGCGCCTGGATGAGCGGGCCGCCGTGCTCGACGAGCGGGTCGTACGCGTCGCCGCCGCGGCGTGCGATCAAGGTGACCACGCGCTTGCTCGAGCCGCCGGCTCCCGGGCTCGAGTGGCACTCCGCGCAGCTCGCGCCGTTGAACACCGGCCCGAGGCCGGACTCCGGCGTCTCGACGCGCGTGAACGCGAGCACCGCCTCGCGGAACGCCACCTCTTCCTCGGGCGAGAGCCCGGCGGGCATCGGAACCCCGCACGGCGCGACGCCCTCCTCGTCCTGCTGGGGATCGGGGAAGCTCGGGCAGCGGTCGCACGCGTCGCCGACGCCGTCGAGGTCCGCATCGGCCTGATCCGGGTTCGCTCGCGTAGGGCAGTTGTCCACCGGGCACGCGCCGCCCGGCGCGCCGAAGCCGTCGCCGTCCGTGTCGAGGCAGGAGTCGCACGCGTCGCCCTCGCCGTCGGCGTCCGCGTCGCGCTGCGCCGGGTCGGGAACGAGCGGGCAGGAGTCACAGGCGTCGCCCACCCCATCCCGGTCGGTGTCCGCCTGGTCGGGGTTCCAGACCGTGGGGCAGTTGTCGAGCGGACAGGTGCTCGCCGGGAAGCCCGGGTCGCCGAAGCCGTCGCCGTCGCGGTCGGTGCACGGGTCGACGGCGTTCGCGATGCGGTCGGCGTCGAAGTCGTCGTCGACCTCGACGAGCTCGAGCACGTTGTTCGTCGGCTCGCGTCCCGCGTAGGCCTTGGCGGTGAACGGCTTGCAGCCGTGCGCGAGCACGCCGCGCGCCCGGTTGTCGTGTGCGCCGTGGAAGCGGAAGCAGAACTTGGGGCTCGAGATCGAGCCGCCGACGATCTCGTTGTGGTGCGGCACGCGGACCCAGCCCGGGTCGTGCGCGTAGCCCTCGTTCGTGTAGCCCTCGAAGACGTACGCAGAGCCCTCGAGCACGTTGCGCGCGAACAGGTTCTCCGCCGACGTGCCGCGCACGTGGACGATCGAGCCACGGACGACGTTGTCGAGGTACTGCGCCCGGCTCGTGTGCTTGTGGTAGATCGCCGACGTCCCGGCGCTCTCGATCACGTTGCGCGCGACCACGCAGTCGGTGCACCAGAGGAGGTAGAGGCCCTCCTGACCGTTGCGCAGGATCTGGTTCTCGAGCACCTGGGTGCGCACGCTGCCCGAGCCGACGTGGATTCCGTCCTGCTCGCTGCGGGTCACGAGGTTGCGCTCGATGCGGTGGTCGATCGCCTCGCCGCTCTCGGTGTTGCCGGCGACCTCGATGCCGATCGTGTTGGCCTCGAGCGTGTTGCCCTCGAGGGTGACGCGCTCCCCGCCCCGGATGCGAATCCCGCGCTTGAAGCCGCGGATCTTGCAGTTCTTGACCGTCGCGTCTTGCACCGCATCGAGGCGCACGCCGTAGGTCGACACCTCCGGTCCGCGACCGCGGATCTCGTGCCCGGCGCAATCGAGGACCGCGCCGGAGGTCATCCGCAGCCCGACGCGGCCGCAGTCGACGAGATCACCCTCGAGCTTCGCCGTGCCGCGAACGACCGCGTTGCAGCGGCACGCGACGCCCTTGCCGCAGACCTTCGACTTGCCCGAGCGCTCCTCGGCCGCGTGCGCCGCCGTGAGCCAGGAGCCGATGAGGAGAGCCGAGAGAACGATCGTCGCCGTCTTCGTCATGCCGAAAGTGCCGCTGCGAACAAAATCCGCCGGGCGCTTTGGACGAGGACGACGGGGGAGGCCGCCCCAACGGGCCTCCCGGTCTAGCGGCCGCGTCACGGCGCACGCAAGGAAGAAATCGCATGCGCCGGACGCGGGCGGTCAGCCCGCGCCGTGCGGGTCGGCCGGGTCGGCGCGCAGGACCGCCTCGCGCGCCCGCTCGACCTCCTCGGCGGACGCGACCCGGTGCTCGAGCACGAGCCGCTCGAGAGCACCGACCCAGCACTCGTAGTACGGCGCGTCCGGGCGGGTCGCGATCTCGTCGATCAGGTGCTTCTGGAAGGCGCTCCACGGACGCCCGAGGCACCGCACTAGGGCCAGCGCAAGCCCGAAGGCGCGCCCCTGCCAGGGCGCCTCGAACACCAGCTCGCCGTTGCGCCGCGGCAGCGCGGCGGCGCCCGACATGGCGGTCACCTCCGGGCTCACCTCCGCGGGATTTCGATCGCCGCTCACGGCCGCGCCGTCCCGATCATCGCGTCGCGCGTCACGAGCTTCGCGAGCTGCTCCTCGTCGAGCCCCTCGGTGCCCGCCGGGCGCTCCGGCAGCACCATGTACCGCACCTCGGCGCTCGAGTCCCAGACCCGGATCTCGGTGTCGGGCGGAAGCTCGAGCCCCATCTCGCGCAGCACGACGCGCGGCTCGCGGACGACCCGCGAGCGGTAGGCGGCGCTCTTGTACCAGGTCGGCGGCAGACCGAGGACGGGCCACGGGTAGCAGGAGCAGAGCGTGCAGACGACGACGTTGTGCACGCCCGGGCGGTTCTCGACGACGACGAGGTGCTCGCCTTCCGGGCCGCCGAAGCCCAGCTCCGCGATCGCGGCCGTGCCGTTCTCGAGCAGGCGCTGCTTGTAGTCGGGATCGCACCAGGCGCGGGCGACCACCTTGGCGCCGTTCAGCGGACCGATGTCGTTCTCGTAGGCGGCGACGATCGTGTCGATGACCTCACGCTGCACGACACCCTTCTCGACGAGCAGGTCCTCGATCGCCCGAGCGCGCGCCTCGACCTCGCCGAGAGGGGCGGGGTGGTGCCCACCCCCGTGCAGCGCGTGGCCGTGCTCGTGGTCGTCGTGCGCGCTCATGCCGGCTCGAGGTAGGACTCCCAGAGGTCGACGTGGATCGTGTCGTTCGGCGAGGCGCTCTCTCCCCACAGCTCGCGCGCCGCAAACCGCACGCCGTACGCCCATTCGTTCCGGCGCTCGCCCGCCCGGTCGCGCGCCGCGACGTCGGGGAGGGCAAACGCACCATCGACCCGCACGATCGTCCCCAGCTTGCTGCGCACGTAGCGCGGGCAGCGCGTGTGGCCCGCGGGTGGAGGTTGCGCACCCGGACCGTGTCGCCGATCGCGAAGCGCGGCTCGCTTCCGGCTACGGCGGGCGAGATCGGCTCCGGCGGTGCGGCCGGCCGCGCGAGCGGGAACGGCGCGCCGGTGCGTTGCTCGAGCTCCTCGCGCGTCAGCACGCCGCGCTCGACGAGACGCGTCGCGAGCCCGGTCAGCCAGCGCTCGTAGTAGCTCGCGGTCAAGTAGTGCTCGGGGGCCATGCGCTCCGTCGCGAAGCGGAACGCGTCCACCGGTCCGAGCCCGCCCGCGATCGTCGCGAGCGTCGTGCCGAAGACGCGCGCCTCCCAAGCGTCATGGAAGACGGGCTCGCCCACCTCGACCACGACCGGCCCGAAGCCGTCCATCCCACCCATGTCGTGAATGCCGTTCATCGCGGCGGGCGCCGGCTTCTCGGTACGGCGGTCGTCGAGCGCGTGTCAACGCGGCCCGCGAAAGGGGGCTACACGATGTAGCGCATCAGCAGGAGCGCGAGGCCGAGGAAGGCGGCGAAGCCCACGATGTCGGTCACGGTGGTGAGGAAGATCGACGCCGACTGCGCCGGGTCGCGTCCGAGGCTCCGCAGCATGAGCGGGATGCCTGCGCCAGCGAGGCCGGCGATCGCCATGTTGACCACCATCGCGAGCGCGATCACCAGGACGAGGCCGAAGCGCCCGTCCCACAGCAGCACGGCGAGGCCGGTCACCAGCGCGATCGCGACGCCGTTGAGCACTGCGGCGGTTGTCTCCTTCGCCAGCACGCGCCGCCCGGTGCCGGGCCCGAGCTCGCGCAGCGCGATCCCGCGGATCACCACCGCGAGCGACTGCGCCCCGGTGTTGCCGCCCTGCCCCGCCACGATCGGCAGCAGCACGGCGAGCGCGGTGACGCGCTCGATGATGCCCTCGAACATGCCGATCACGGCGGACGCGGCGAACGCGGTCCCCAGGTTGACCATCAGCCACGGGAGCCGCTTCTTGACGACCACCCGCACGGCGGAAAGCGCCCGCTCGTCCTCGCCCGCGCCGGAGAGCTTCTGCAGGTCGCCGAAGGCCTCCTCCTGCACGGCCTCGATGACCTCGTCGTGCTTGACGATGCCGAGCAGCCGTCCCTCCGCGTCCACGACCGGCAGCGCGATGAAGCGCCGGTCGCGCATCAGCGCGGCCAGCTCGTCGCGCTCCATGGTCGCCGGGACGGTCACGAGCTCGTGGTGGACGAGGTCGGCGATCGGATCGCGCGGCGCGGCGAGCAGCAGCTCGCGCATGTTGAGGACGCCGGCGAGGCGGCCGTCGCGCCCCGTGACGTACAGGTAGTAGAGGGTCCGGCGGGGCGCACGGCGGATCGCCTGGATCGCGTCGCGGACGCTCAGGTCGATGGGCAGCGAGGTCACCTGCGGGTCCATCATCCCGCCCGCGGTGTGCTCGGGGTACTCGAGCAGACTCCGGATCTGGCGGACGCGATGCTCGGGCAGCTCGGCGAGCGTCTCGCCGCGGAGCGGCTCGTCCACCTGCTGGAGGATCGCCGCCGCGTGCCGCGGCTCGAGATGGCCGAGGAGCTCGAGCGTCCCTTCCCGGCCGATCTCGCGGAGGATCGCGCCCGCGGGAGCCGGCGCGATCCGCTCCAGCACGGCGCCCGCCGAGCGCGCCGGAAGGCGTCGCAGAATGGCCCCGGCGTCCGCCGGCTTGAGGCTCTCCAGCGACCGTGCGGCGTCCTCGGGGTGCCGAAGAACGAGCGATCGGACCAGGGACTCGAGCGCGTTGGTCGGCAATGGTTCTCCTCTGTGGCCGGTGCTAACTTCGGCGCGACGTGCTGCGCAAGACGTCCGCCAAGCGGCATCTGACGACCGGCCGGACCCGACGGGCCCTTTCGGTCGGCACCCTGACGACCCAGGTCGGCGGCAGCTACCTGCTGAGCGCGCTCAAGCGCCCGTTCCTCTCGGTCGACGCGCAGCGCAAGGAGCTGCTCGACACGCACCTGAAGAACGCGCTGCTCATCGTCGAGCGCTCGCAGGAGCTCAAGGGCACCTTCTTGAAGCTCATGCAGATGCTGAGCATGCGCAACGACCTCTTCCCGCCCGAGGTGCTCGAGGTCCTGTCGGTGGTGCAGTCCGCGGTGCCGCCGATGCCGTACGCCATGATCCGCAAGCAGATCGTGCGCGAGCTCGGCAAGCCGCCCGAGGAGCTCTTCGCGTCGTTCGAGGAGGAGGCGTTCGCCGCCGCCTCGCTGGGCCAGGTGCACCGCGGACGGCTCAAGAGCGGCGAGGACATCGTCGTCAAGGTGCAGTACCCGGGCGTCGACAAGACGGTCGAGCAGGACCTGAAGAACGTGAAGGCGCTGCTCCACACCTTCACGCTCGTCGCCCGCGACGTGCTCCGCCAGAAGTTCGACGTCGAGGACGTCTACCGCGAGCTCGAGGAGCGGCTCGGCGAGGAGCTCGACTACGAGAACGAGGCCCGCAACACCGAGCGCTTCGCGCGGATGTTCGCGGACGACGACGAGATCATCGTGCCTCGCGTGTTCCCCAAGCTGACCTCACGCCGGGTGATCACGATGAGCTTCGTCGAGGGCTACAAGCTGAACGACATCCTCGCACCGGGCGTCGACCAGGAGCTCAAGGACTGGGTGGCCATCAAGTACTTCCGCACGCTGTGGCGGCAGATCTTCGAGTTCGGCACGCTGCACACCGATCCACACCCGGGCAACTACCTGGTCACGTACCATCCGAAGCTCGCGATCCTCGACTTCGGCTCGATCCGCATCTTCCCCGACGAGGTGCGCGCCCGGTACCTGGCGCTGGCGCGTGCCCTGCTCGACCGCGATCGCCAGGCCGCCACCGTCGCCTGCGTGGCGCTCGGCTTCATCGATCCGGGTGACGATCCGGCGCCGATGCTCGAGATGCTCGACGTCATCTTCGAGCCGATCTACGACGACCGCGAGTACGACCCGCGCGACTACCACTCGGTCGACCGGGCGATGCAGGTCGCGACGATCAGCCTCGAGAAGCGCGTCTTTAAGTCGCCGGGGCACAGCGTGTTCCTGATGCGCGCGCTCGTCGGGCTCGACTCCTACATCCAGCAGTTCGGCACGATCGCGAACTACCATCGCCTGTTCCTCGAGTGCGTGGAGGACGCCGAGCGGCGCACGGCGAAGCCGGGCCGCAGCGCGACACCCGCAACCCGGGGCGCCTGATGGCGGTCGCCTACCTCGACGCGTTCTCGGGGATCAGCGGCGACATGACGATCGGCGCGTTCCTCGACCTCGGCATGCCGCTCGAGGCGCTCGAGAAAGGCCTCGAGCCGCTCGGGCTCGGCGGCTATCGGCTCGAGGTCGGAGAGCGCGTGCGCTCCGGCATCCGGGCGACGAAGCTCACCGTGCACCTCGAGGGCGTGGACAGCCCCGACCCGGGGCCGCTCGTGCACGAGCCGCACGCGCACCGCCCGCACGGGCACGGGCACGCCGCAGGGCACGCGCACGAGCACCACCACCGGCACTACCGCGACATCCGCGCGCTGCTCGAGCGCGCGCCGCTCGCTCCCCTGGTGCGCGAGCGCGCGCAGCGGGTCTTCCGGGCGCTCGCGGTCGCCGAGGGGCGGATCCACGGCGTCGACCCCGAGGACGTCGCCTTCCACGAGGTGGGCGCGATCGACGCGATCGTCGACGTCGTCGGCGCGGCGCTCTGCCTCGAGCACTTCGACGTCGAGGAGCTGCTGGTCTCGCCGCTGCCGATGGGCTCGGGCTTCACCCGCTCGCAGCACGGCACGATCCCGGTCCCGGCGCCCGCGACGCTCGAGCTGCTGCGCGGCTTCCCGGTGCGCTTCGAGGACGGCGCACGCGAGCTCGTCACCCCGACCGGCGCGGCGATCGTCGCGGCGCTCGCGAGCCCGGCGCGCCCGCCCGACGTCGTGCCGCGGGCGATCGGCTGGGGTGCGGGCGAGCGAGAGCTTGACGACCGGCCGAACCTGCTCCGCGTGGTCCTCGGCGAGCGCGCGGCTCCCGCGCCGCGCAGCGAGCCGTCCGCGGCGTGGAGCGGTGTCGCGCGCGAGGACATGGTCGTCGTCGAGGCGAGCATCGACGACATGAACCCCGAGCTCTACGACGCCGCGCGCGACGCCCTGTTCGCATCCGGCGCGCGCGACGTGACGCTCGCGCCGCTGATCATGAAGAAGGGACGGCCCGGGACGCTCGTCCAGGTGATCGCCGAGCCGCGCCTCGTCGAGCGGATCGCTGCCGTCCTGCTGCGCGAGACCACGACGATCGGGGTCCGGACCTACCCGGTCGAGCGCTACGTCCTGCCGCGCGAGGAGCGGACGGTCGCGACGGCCTACGGCCCGGTGCGCGTCAAGCTCGTCACCCTGCCCGACGGCGCGCGGCGCGCGGCGCCCGAGTACGAGGACTGCCGGCGTGTGGCGCGCGAGCGCGGCGTCCCGGTCGCGGAGGTCTACGCGGCGGCGCAGCGCGCGGCGCTCGATCATCCCGCCGGCTGACGGCGCGCGGCGCAGCGGACGAGCACGCCGCGCGCCCGGGCGAGCTCCGCGACCTCGTCCGTGCCCGCGAACGCGTCGCAGACCGGCGCGAGGACGCGGCGCGCCTCGTCTCGCCGTCCGCGCGCGAGGAGCAGCGTCGCGAGGTCGCTCGCCGCGCGCAGCTCCCACCAGCGCGCGCTCTGGCCGCGCGCGATCGCGGCCGCGCTCCGGTACTCCGCCTCGGCCGCCGCGCGGTCGCCCGCCGCCTCCAGGCAGCGGCCCCGCAGGCGGTGGATCTCCGCCAGGTGCCGGTGGCCGACCTGCGGGTCGACGAGCGCGAGCGCCTCGTCGACGAAGCGCAGCCCAGCCCACGCATCCTTGGCGCGCGCCTGGGCCTCGCCGAGGACCGCGAGGAGAAGCGGGCGCAGGTGGCCGCCGCCGTGCACGACGAGCTCCGCGGTGCACGGCTCGAGCTCGGCGACCGCCGCGTCGATCTCGCCGAGCGCCGCGCCGCGCGAGGCGCGCATGAAGGCGCGCCAGAGCGGCAGGTCGTGCTCGGCCGCGAGCGCCGCCCCCTCTTCCGCGACCGCGCGCAGCGCCGGCGGATCGCCGAGCGCGTAGAGCAGCTCGCAGGCGCTCGCGAGCGCGACGGCGCGGGCGAGGAAGTCGGCGCTCGAGTGGACGTCGAGCAACACCTGGGCGTGCAACGCACGCGCGCGGTCCACCTCGCCGAGCACGAGCAGGACCAGCGCGAGCTCGCTGCGGCACGGGGTCGCGAGGTCGACGTAGCCGAACGGTCCGCGCTCGACGCGCCTCTCGAGCGCGCGCTCGAGGGCGGCGCGCGCCGCCGGGAAGTCGCCGACCTGCTGGCGCGTGAGCCCCTCGAGGACGCTCGCGAGAAGCGCGAACGCCGGCATCGGCAGGCGCTCGGCGAGGCGCGCGACGCGCTCCGCCGTGTCGCGTGTCTCGCGCGTCTCGCCGCGGACGTGGTGGTACGTCCACAGGCCGGCGAGGCCGATCACGAGCTGCGGCGTCTCCTCCATCCTCTCGCTGAGCTCGCGGACGCGACCGAACGCCTCCTTCACCTCGGGGTGCGCGAAGCCCTTGGCGACGAGCAGCGCCTGGCCGCGGACGAGGTTCAGGTCCATCGCCACGCTCGCGCGCTCGCGCTCGTTCGGAACGTGGTCGAGCAGGGAGAGCGCGCGGTCGAGCGTCGCGAGCGCCTCGCGGCAGGCGCCGGCCCGCAGCGCGCGGTCGGCTCCGCTTCTCAGATGCGGGATCGCGCGCCGCCAGGCGCGTCCTTCCACCAGGTGGAGCGCGAGCTCCCCCGCGATCTCCGCGGCGCGCGCGCCGTACGCCTGCTCGAGGCGGTCGCCGATGCGCCGGTGGAGCTGCGCGCGCCGCGCCGCCGGGAGCCGCCGGTAGACGTGCTCGCGGTAGAGCGAGTGACGGAACGTGAAGCAGGCGGCGAGCGCGCCGTCGGGCCACTCCTCCTCGCCCGCCTCGCAGAGCAGCTCGCCGCGCCGCGCCCAGGCGGCGCAGCGCTCCTCGACGTCGAGCACCTCCTCCTCGAGGGCCGCGGCGACCGCCGCGGCCGAGAAGCGGGCGCCGGCGACGCTCGCCGCCTCGACGAGCCGCTCCTCGTGCGGCTCGAGGCGCTCGAGCTGCTGCTCGATCATCTGCTTCAGCGTCTCGGGCACGCCGATCGCCTCGTAGCGCTCGGCGGGCACGGCGACGCCGTCCTGCGTGACGAGCCCGCGCGCGACCAGGTCGTCGATCACCGCGACGAGGAAGAGCGGGCTTCCGTCGGTCCGCCGGGCGAGCCACGACGCGAAGCCCGGCGCCCACGCGGCCCCGGGGAAGCGCTGCTCGAGGTAGGCCGCGACCGCCGCCTCGTCGAGAAAGCCGAGCGTGACCTCGCGCCCGAGGCCGCGCTGCGCGAGCTCTTGCTTGACGGCGCGCAGAGGGTGGCCGCGAACGATCGCCTCGACCGGACGGTAGCTGCCGACGATCAGCAGCCGGGCCGGGTCGGGACGCTGCGCGAGGTAGGAGAGCAGGTCGACGGTCGCCTGGTCGCTCCAGTGGAGGTCCTCGAGGACCAGCACGACCGGGCGCTCGGCGGCGAGCGCCTCGAGCGCGCGGGCGAGCACGCGCAGCATGCGCGCGGGAGCCGGGCCGCGCGGCCGCACCGGCGC
>FWPU01010091.1_pt1 | contig 14327 bp, 12 predicted proteins | sample 2228361 | NCBI WGS metagenome assembly FWPU01 (sample SAMEA103939777, study PRJEB20133) | metagenome
TGCCCCTGCCTTTCCCATCCCCCAGGACCGGCTGCTTACCACCATCTACGGCGGCATTGTGGGGGGCATCGGCGGGGGGCTCATCTACCGGGCCGGCGCCACCGCCGGGGGCACGGGCATCCTGGGCCGGGTGATCCAGCTTCGCACGGGGGTGCCCTTGAGCCAGGTCTACCTCTACACCGATGGCCTGATCGTGGTGACCATGGGCATCGTCTTCGGGTGGGAGATCGCCCTCTATTCCATGCTGGCCCTCTTCCTCAACGGCCTGGCATCGGACTACGCGCTGGAGGGGCCCAGCAGCGTACGCACGGCCATGATCGTCACCGACCAGCCGGACGCGCTCACCACCGCGCTAATGGAAGGGCTGGCCCGGGGCGTCAGCCGGTGGCCCATCCAGGGGGGCTACACCGGCCAGACCCGTCACATGCTCCTCTGCACCGTCTACCGGCCCCAGGTGCAGGAGCTCAAACGGATTGTCGCCGAAACTGACGAGCAGGCTTTCCTGGTCATCGGCGATGCTCACCAGGCCCTGGGGACCGGCTTTGTGCCCCTGAAGCGCCGACGCCGACGGGGCTGATGCCGTGGCCGGAACCTCTGCTTGCGGCGAAAAGATCGCCCCTTCAAAAGGGGCCTGTTCAGGTGTAAAATGGGATCGGGTTGTGAATCTCGGCAGAAATTTGCCAAGGGTTTCCACTGGAGGTCGAGGAGAAGGGACCATGGATGTGCGACCATCGCCCATCGCGGGCCTGTGGTACCCTGGCCATCGGGAGCAGTTGGAGCGGGCCGTGGATGGCCTGCTGGCCCAGGCCCGGGTGGATGTGCCGCCTGGTGTCATCCTGGGCATCGTGGTGCCCCACGCAGGCCTGCCCTACTCCGGCGGCGTGGCCGCCCATGCCTTTCGCTGCCTGCAGGGCCTGCGGCCCGAGGTGGTGGCCATCCTCTCCCCCTGCCACTACCCCTACCCGGGCGCGGTGGTGACCAGCGGCCACGACGCCTACGCCACGCCCCTGGGGCTGGTCCCCCTGGCCCTGGATCTGCGCGCAGCCCTGGACGCCGACCTGCGGGCGCGACTGGGCTATGGCCTGACCCCGGTGCGCCGGGACCGGGAGCACGCGGTGGAGATTGAGCTGCCCTTTTTGCAGCGGGTCCTGGGCCCTTTCCACCTGCTGCCCCTCATGTTGCGGGCCCAGGACGAGACGACGGCCATGGGCGTGGCCGAGGCCTTGGTGGATCTCCTGGCCGGGCGTTCGGCCCTGTTGGTGGCCAGCTCCGACCTTTCCCACTTTTATCCCCAGGAGCAGGCCCGCCAGCTGGATGCCGTGATCCTGGCGCGCATCCAGGCCCTGGATCCGGCGGGCGTCATCCAGGCGGAGGAGGCGGGGATCGGCTTCGCCTGTGGCCGAGGAGCGATTGCGGCGGTGTTGTGGGCCTGCCTGGGCCGGGGAGCCGATGGAGCGGCAGTGGTGGCCTACGGCACTTCGGGGGATGTGAGCGGGGATTTTTCCGCTGTGGTGGGCTATGCCGCGGCGGTGATCTGGCAGGCCCCTCAGATGGAGGATCAGGAGGAGATGCCATGATGGGCAATGGCTCGACCCGAGAGATGATTGCGCCCGGCGTGGTGCGGGGAAGCTGGTGGCATGACTTGGCGGACGGGCGCATCCAGTGTGACCTCTGTCCGCGTTATTGCCGGCTGCGGCCCGGCCAGCGGGGCTTCTGTTTCGTGCGCCAGGCGGACGAGGAGGGAATGCTACTGACCAGCTATGGCCGGGCCTCTGGCTTTTGCATCGATCCCATCGAGAAGAAGCCCCTCAACCACTTCTACCCGGGATCCAGTGTCCTCTCTTTCGGCACGGCTGGCTGCAACCTGGGCTGCCGCTTCTGCCAGAACTGGGACATCTCCAAAGCCCGCCAGGACGACCGGCTGAGTGACTGGGCGTCCCCGGAGCGGATCGCCCAGGCGGCCCGCCAGGCCGGCTGCCGTAGCGTAGCCTTCACGTATAACGACCCGGTGATCTTCGCCGAGTTCGCCATCGACACGGCCCGGGCCTGCCACGAGCTGGGACTCAAGGCCGTGGCCGTTACCGCCGGCTACATCACCCCCGAAGCCCGCCGGGACTTCTACGCGGTAATGGACGCGGCCAACGTGGATCTCAAGGCCTTCACCGAAGACTTTTACCACAAGCTCTGTTTCGCCCATCTCCAGCCTGTGCTGGACACCCTGGTCTGGCTGGTCCACGAGACCCATGTCTGGGTGGAGGTAACCACCCTGCTCATCCCGGGGCACAACGACTCTGAAGAGGAGGTCGCCCGCCTGTGTGACTGGTTTGTGGCGCACCTGGGGCCGGATGTACCCTTGCATTTTACCGCCTTCCATCCGGACTTCAAGATGATGGATGTGCCCCCCACACCGGCGGCGACCTTGCGCCGGGCCCGTCAGCAGGCCCTGGCTGCAGGCCTCCATCACGTGTACACCGGCAACGTCTGGGACCGGGAGGGGCAGTCCACCTACTGTGCCGGCTGTGGCCGCCTTTTGATTGAGCGGAACTGGTATCACCTGGGCGCGTGGAATCTGGACGAGCAGGGCTGTTGTCGCTTCTGCGGCACCCGGCTGGCGGGCCACTTTGAGGTCCGGCCGGAGCAGTGGGGTCCGCGGCGAGAGCGTCTGGTCCTGTAAACTTTCCCATCCCCCAACACCCACAAGGAGGCAGCCATGGCCAGACCGGCCATTCATCGACCCATTCATCGACGCCGGGTGATTCTTTTCCTGCTCCTGGCTTTTGGCCTGGCCTGGGCCACAGCCCTGGCCATCTACGGGTTGGGTGGGCTGGACGGCGGCCCGGCCCTGGTGCCGGGTGTCCTCAACCTGGCCACCCTTCTGGTGGCGCTGGTCTACATGCCGGCGCCGGCCCTGGCCCACGTCCTGACCCGGCTGTGGACTCGGGAAGGCTGGCAAGGGAGCGGGCTCCGGCCCCACCTGCGCCGGGCCTGGCCCTACTGGCTGGCTGGCTGGGTGATGCCGGCCCTGTTGACCCTGCTGGGCAGTGGGCTCTACTTCTTCTTTCCCCACCATTTCGATCCCTCCCTGGGCGTGCTGCGCCAGTTGCTGGCGCAGGCCGGCCGGCCGGAGCCGCCCATCTCCCTGCCGGCGCTGACGGTCCTGCAGCTCCTCCAGGCCGTGCTGTTGGCGCCCCTGGTCAATGGCCTGTTCACCTTTGGCGAGGAATTCGGCTGGCGGGCCTACCTGCAGCCGAAGCTTCTCCCCCTGGGCTGGCGGCCGGCCATGGCGCTCATGGGGATCATCTGGGGCCTCTGGCATGCGCCCCTCATCGCCATGGGCCACAACTATGGCGTGGGGTACCCGGGTGCGCCCTGGAGTGGCATCCTGGCCATGGTCTGGTTCACCTGGGTGGTGGGGATCTTTCTGGGCTGGTTGACGGTGCAGGGGCGGAGCGTCTGGCCGGCGGTCATCGGCCATGCGGCCATCAACGGCGTGGGGACCTTCCCGGCCCTCCTGACCCAGGGGGATCCCAACCCCCTGCTGGGCCCCCTGCCGGTGGGGCTGATTGGATCGGCCGGCTTCACCCTGGTGGCCCTGTGGTGCCTGTGGCGTGAACCGACCGGAGGCGAGGGAGTTGCGCAGGATGGGGGGTGGGACAGCTCAGCGTAAGTAGACCGCAGTGAGCACCCATGGAGTCCGGCGTGGTGCGTGGTGCGTGTACCGGTTTACGCACCACGCACCATCTCATTCCTGAACGAATTTTACAACTTCAGGTACGAAGGGGCGAAGCACCCTGGTTCTGCCGTTGAAGAGGGGGCCCGGTTACTGGCTGAAGGGATCGTGGTTGACCGGCGGGACACTCTTCAGGTAGGCGGCGATGGCCAGGGCGTCCTCTTCCGTCAGATGGCTGAAGCTGCGCTCGATCTGGGTGGCCATGGTGCCGACCACCTGGCTGCCGTCGGAGAGCATGCCGGTGCGCAGGAAGGTGGCGATCTCCTCTTCCGTCCAGAGGCCGATACCGGTCTCTTCGTCCGGGGTGATGTTGGCGGCCACCTCGTCCTCGTTGATGGGCTTGCCGGCCAGGTACATATCCATGTTGGGGCTGCCGTCTTCGTTGGTGGGTGTGTGGCAGCGGCTGCAGCGGGCCAGCTTCACCAGGATTTCACCCCGGGCCACGGGGTCGGTGGGGCTTTCGGCCGGGGGCGGCGGGTCTGGGGTGAAGGCCGCGGGTTCAACCTGCAGCTCCCGGGCCGGTACGACATTTTCCACCGGCTCCAGGGAGAGGAGGTAGGCGGCAATATCCAGCGCCTCTGGATCTGGGAGGGCGCTGTAGTCCCGGTAGGGCATGATGGGGAAGAGTTGGGTGCCGTCGGGGCGGACGCCCAGCCGCAGCGCATCGGCGATCTGCGTTTCAGTCCAGCCGCCCAGGCCGGTTCCCTGGTGGGGCGTGATGTTGCGGGCATAGACCACGCCGTAACTTCCCTCGAAGCGGTTGCCGCCGGCCAGGGCGCCCAGGTCCCGGTTGAAGTGACAGCCGCAGCCGCCGGCGATGGTGACCAGGTAGGCGCCTGCTTCAGGATCGCCGTGGGCCACGGCCTCGGCAGTGGGCTCTGGGGCTGTTGCCACGGCCGCGGGTGGCTCCCCTTCGGCCACAGGCATCACCGGCTGGCAGGCGCCCAGGGCGAACCGGGGCACCATCAGCAGGCCAGGCCAGACGGGCGTCCTGCCCAAGGGATGGGGCTGGCGACGGGACGGGCCGGTGCCTGTCCGATAGGAGGTATTGGGGGAAGCAGATGGTACACTTTCCAGCGGGCCTCTTGTGGACATCGGTTCATTCTCCTTTGTACGATGGGATGGTGTGGGTTGGATGCAACTGGGGCCGATGGGCACAACGATAGTACACTTTGTAACGACGCCCAAGGGGTTTTTGGATCTCTCAATTTCATCCAATCTCACCAGAGAGCGCCACTGCGCCTGGGAATCAGAGGGTACGCAAGGATGTTGCCCGGGCGTGTTCATCTACCAGGCCGTAGGTCCGGCCTCCTGGCCGGACAAAGGTATTATCTGCGCCTCCCCTTGAGCTGCCACGGTATATTTGTTCATGGCCTCAACATAGTCGGCGGATTTTGACAGCCTTTTGACAGGCTGTAGACTGTCTGTTGTGACGTATGATCGTCGGATGAAAAAAGTAAATAAATTATTGTCAAATGAAATAAAGCGGTGGCTTTTGTGGCAGCCTCCATCAAGGGCTGGTACTATCCGTCTTGGATGCAAAGGCCGCGGCCCAACTATACAAGCCTGCCGCCGACAGAGGACGGTTATGGACTTGACAGACAAGAATATTTTGGTGGTTGAAGATAACCTGGCCTTCCTGGAAGTCCTTCGGGATGTGTTGGAGATGGAAGGGTACACCGTCCATGAGGCCCTGAACGCGGCCGAGGGGCATTCCCTGATCCAGGGGATACGGGTGGATCTCCTCATTACGGACATGCTGTTGCCCGATGGTAACGGCGCCGACCTGATCGCGACGTTGCAGAAACGCTCTCCGGCTGCGAAGGTCGTGGCCATGTCCGCCAGTACCTTTCATCGGATGGGCCCCGAACAGGCTGCCCAAGACCTGGGCGTGGATCGGGTCCTGGCCAAGCCGTTCGACCTGGACACCCTCCTCAACCTGGTTGCCGAGCTCCTTGCGGCCGGCTCCTCCACCCGTGAATAGCCCGCCAATCTGACAGCTAAATGTAAGCAAAATCGTTTGACATGGGCGATCCTGCTTGATAATCTGTACGTCGTAAACGGTGTGCGGACCAGCGGCTGCGGTGAGGCCCATACCATGACGTTGCAACGTCGTTGAGGCCTGTTGCAACATCGCGGCGCCCGCCACGTGAGATGTCCGCCACGGGAGCGAGTACGGGAGCGCGAGCGCGTCCAAGCGGTCGCCATAGGGCGCCCACGGGCACGGCGCAGGCACAATGGAGAACGGCAGATCCTTCATGCTACGATGGCACCTGATCTACACCAAACCCCACAAGGAAGCCCTGGTCAGCCAGCAGCTTGAAGAGCGCGGGTTGGATGTGTTTTTCCCGGTTCTGCATGTGGACCGGGGGTACAATCGGGGGGTGCGTGCGGAGCCTTTTTTCCCCCACTATCTGTTCGTTCGGGTCGATCTGCAATCGGAACAAGCTACCGGCTTGCGTTGGCTCGTGGGGGTTCGCTCCCTGGTCTATTTTGACGGTCAACCGGCCGTGGTTCCCGACGTGATCGTTGCGGCCCTGCAGGAACGCCTGTCTCCTTACACGGACAAGGTGGTTCCCAGGCATGAGATCCGTTTTACGCCGGGCCAGAAGGTGCTGATCCGGCGAGGCCCCTTCCAGGGGTTTGAGGCCATCTTCCAGAAGGGGCTGCGGGGCAGCCAGCGGGTCCAGGTGTTGTTGAACCTCCTGGGCCAATGGACGCGGGCACAGGTCCATGTGGACGCGCTGGAGCCCGTGTCGGGCAAGGTGTCGCCGGCACTGGCCGCAGTATAAATCTGGGTGTATGTTGGGTGCAGCCGGACGATGACCGTACAAACCGCGTAAGAACCCCCTCGGTCTAAGACAGACCACCGGTTACAACCACCATCCACGAAGCCGATAGGGAGTGGTTCACGCACGGATCGTCCTGTACAGGACGATGCCATAAGGATTTTTTTTGCCTGAAAAAGTCCCCCGAATTGGCGGCCCATGCCGCCGGGATCTGGAACTCGTCTGCGCCGGCCCAATGGAGAGGCCGGGCGGCGAGATCCTTCAGGGGATGTGATACAGACGGTCCCGCTCCTGCTGCAGCACGATGCGCGCAGGAACGGCGGAGCCTGCCCGGCACCGGTTGCCCGATGCGCTGCCCAGATAGCGCCTCCATGCCACGTCGGCTCTACCGAAGAACACGGAAACATGCCCATCCATTCATGCAGATGTCCTCTCTCATAGCGGGCCTCCGGCTTTACATCTCTCGCCAGGCCAGCAGCCTATGGCGCTACTGGCTGGAGCAGCTGATCTTTGCCGTGGCGGGGTGGATCCCCACGGTGGTGGGTATTGGGGTGCGTGCACTGCTCTACCGCCTCATCCTGCAGATGGAGGGGGTGGCCGCCATTGAGCAGGGGGTGCGGATTCGTTTTGCGGATCAGGTGCGCCTGGGGCGCAACGTCTACCTGGATCAGGGGGTCTACCTCCACGCCTGCCCGGACGGCATCCAGATCGGCGACAATACCTTTGTGATGCACGGCGCCGTCCTGCATGTCTATAATTTCCGTGGCCTTCCCCACGCCTTCATCCGTATCGGCGCCGACAGCCTGATCGGTGAGATGAACGTGTTGCGGGGGCAGGGCGGCATCACCATTGGCGACCGGGTCTACACCGCCCCGCTGGTCCAGTTGCTGGCCGTCAACCACGTCTACTCGGACCCTGACCGCCCCATGGTGGAGCAGGGGATCACGGCCGAGGGCATCGTGGTGGAAGATGACGTCTGGATTGGCGCCGGCGCCATCGTGACCGACGGTGTGCGCATCGGCCGGGGTGCGGTGGTCGCTGCCGGCGCGGTGGTCACCCGGGACGTGCCTCCCCACACGGTGGTGGGCGGGGTTCCGGCCCGGGTGTTGAAACAGATTGACGGCTCGGCGGAGGCCGCCCCGCCCCCGGGCCGGCCTATTTATTTTTGACCGGCCTATTTATTTTTGAAAGGAGTCGCACCCATGACCATGCTCTCGGTCGTCATCCCCGCCCTCAATGAAGAAGACGGAATCCAGGACATCATGCGCCGGGTGCTTGCGGTGGGGCCCCAGTTGCAGGAGGTGGGCATTGATGAACTGGAACTAATCGTGGTGGACGACGGTTCCACCGACCGGACGGCGGCCCTGGTCGCCGCCCAGCCCGGCGTCCGGCTCATCCGCCATGCTCGGAACTCGGGCTATGGCGCTGCCTTGAAGACGGGCTTCTCCGCGGCCCGGGGCGCGTGGATTGGCTTCATGGATGCCGACGGCACCTACCCGCCCGAATATTATCCGGCCCTGTGTCAGGCGGCCACAGAACAGCGGGCAGACATCGTCATCGGCTCCCGCATGGCGGGCGCGAAAAGCCAGATGCCGGCCGTGCGTCGCCTGGGCAACCTCATCTTCGCCCGCCTGGTGAGCCTGATCAGCGCCCGGCGCATCACCGATTCGGCCAGCGGTATGCGCATCTTCCGCCGGGAGATCCTGCCTCGGCTCTATCCGTTGCCGGATGGGCTGAACCTGACCCCGGTGATGAGCACCCGGGCCCTGCACGAGCGTCTCCACATGGTGGAGGTGCCCATCCCCTACAGCGAGCGGGTGGGTCGTTCCAAGCTCAGCGTGGTGCGGGACGGCATGCGCTTTGCCCAGTCCATCGTCTGGACGGCCCTCTACTACAATCCGGTGCGGCCCCTGGGGCTCATCGGCGCGCTGGCCCTGGCCGTGGCCGCGGCCATCGGGTTGGGGCTGGTGGCAGCCCGGCTCAGCGGCATCGACTACGTGGGGCCGCTGGGGGCATTCGCCCTGTTTACTGCCCTGGTTTTGGCCGTGGCCGGGGTGAGCATCCTGGCCCTGGGCATCAGCTTCAACTACTTCGTGGCCCTCTTCCACAAACGGCCGGTCCACCAGGGATTGTTCGGCCGGCCCATCCTGCGGGCCCGGCTGGATCAACACTTCGGCTGGATTGGGCTGGTGGCCTTCGGGCTGGGGGTGCTGCTGGCAGTGGCCAGCCTGAGCTTCGGCATGATGGGATGGAGTGTCAGCCGTCTCTGGCTCTATTACCTGGTGAGCGCCTGTCTGGCCCTGGTGGGCATCCAGCTTATGATCGCCTGGATCCAGATGCAAATCCTGGACACATTGCGCATTCGAGACGAACTGGTGGCGGAGGACATGCAGGGCAAGGCTCAGATGCCCGACGACCTGATGGCCGAGGCCGTGGGCGGCGCACCCTTAAAGGTCGAAGCCGTGCCATAGGGCTCACCCAATGGTCGGCAAATTCCCTCTTGTTCTTCTTCGTCTTTCGCCCATATGGACCGTGCAAACGGTAGGGAGGAGTAGACTGTGACACAGCGAGAAGCCAGGGTCCCCAACGTGGACCTGGCACCCGATATCCGAGACAACCTGGGGACGCGGCGCATTCCTCCCCTGCGGCCGTCCCTGTTTCCCGATGCAGGCGTCAGCGTTCAAACCCTCACCTCGTCCCGTCGGCCCGAAGGGTTGGTGGATGTGTTGCTGGTCAACCCCCCTACGGAGGATGGGGGCATCTGGATCCGCAGCCAGCACCGGGTGGGCCGCCGCAGCCGGGAGAACATGATCTGGCCCCAGGTGGAGCTGGCCCAGATGGCGGCCCTCCTGGCGCCGGATTACAAGGTGGAGATCATCGACGCCAACGCCGAGCGCATGGGTTGGCCCGAGTTCAAGAAGCTGCTGGAGGAAAAGCGGCCCAAGTACTACCTGACCCAGGTGACCGCGCCCACCCTCCAGAACGACATGTACGGCGTCTTCCTGGCCAAGTCCCTGGGCGCCCGGACCATGGCCTTCGGCACCCACGTCACGCCCATGACCCTGGAGACCATGCGCCCTTTCCCTGCGCTGGACTTTGTGCTGCGGGGCGAGCCGGAGATCACCCTGCGGGAGCTCCTGGACCGGCTGGAGGGCAAGACGCCCAGCGATCCCCGGGTGCGCAAGATGCTGGCCGAGACCTCCCATCTCCAGACCCGGCGATTGGGCAAAGAGGTCATCAGCGACCGTTTCCCGGTTCCGGCGGAGGAATCGCCCTACGCGTCCATCCTGGGCCTGGCCTGGCGTCGCGGGGATGAGATCGTCATCAACCCGGATCGTCCTTTCATTCCGGACCTGAACGACCTGCCCATCCCCCTGCACGAGCTCCTGCCTCTGGACAAGCAGCGCATGCCCATGATCAAGGGGCCGTTCACCTTCATCGTCACCAGCCGGGGCTGCCCGGCCGGCTGCAAATACTGCATCAAGCACGTGACCTACCAGAACACCGTGCGGGTGCGTTCGGCCGAGAACATCGTGGAGGAGCTGGAATACCTGAGGCGGCTGGGCATCCATAACATCCACATGTATGCGGACCTCTTCACCGTCAACCGGGACCACGTGGTGGAGCTCTGCAACCTCATCATTGAACGGGGGCTGAAGATCCGCTGGACCTGCAACAGCCGGGTGGATTATGTGGATGAGGAGATGTTGCAGCTCATGGGGCAGGCTGGCTGCTGGATGATCTCCTGGGGGATCGAAAGCGCCAACGAGATGATCCTGAAGCGGGCCCGTAAGGGGTACAAAAAGGAGCAGGCGTTTCTGGCCCTGCGCTGGGCCAAGGCGGCGGGCATCAAGAATTGGGGCTATTTTATCATCGGCCTGCCGGGCGAGACCGAGGAGTCCATCCGGGAGACCATTGACTATGCCAAGGAGCTGCCCCTGGACATTGCCCTGTTCCACATCGCCGCACCGTACCCGGGCACGCCCTTCTTCTACGAGGTGGTGGAGAACAACTGGTTCCGCCCCGGCACCAAATGGGAAGAGGTGGACATGGATCAGTCCACGGTGTTAGATTATGAGAACCTGACGGCCGAGCAGTTGGAGTACTGGCAACGACGGGCGACCTGGGAGTGGTCCATGCGGCCGGGCCCCATCTTCACCTTTTTGAAAGGGCTGAACAGTTGGGCCGGCTTTAAGAGCGCCGTGAGCGTGGGCTGGCAGATGCTCCAGTTCGCCCGGGGGTAAGCCCATGGCCGGGCTGTCAACGCACCCGATTTGCCTGGGTGGATGGGACAGGTAGGAGATGATGGCCGGCCGGTTGCATCCGGCGATCCGAAACCTCTATCTCACCAGCGGCGCGCTCTTTGTCCTGAGCGGGCTGGTGGGCGTCTGGGCTGCAGCCGACCGCGACCTGGCATGGATGCGGTTCGCCATGCTCAGCCTGGCCTGGCTGGTTTCGGCGATGCCGCTGGTGGTGCGCCACGGCCGCAGCGGCTTCCTGGCCCTGGCTGGGTTGATGGCCGCGCTGGCTACCGGCCTGGCAGGGGGAAGCCTCTTCCTGGGACTGCTTCCAGGTGAAAGTGTGGCCGCCGCCCTGGTGCCCCTGTTGCCACTCGGCCTGGGCGGCCTCCAGTGGCTCATTCAGCGGGGGCGGCTCGAGTGGGCCTGGCCGACCGGGCTCAGCCTGGTGGTAGGGGTAGCGGCGCTGGCGGTGGCCCAGGAGCGCAGCGCCTGGATCGCCCTGGGAGCCGGCCTGGCTCTGGCTGCCCTGCTGAACTGGCGCCACGGCCCAGCCCGGCTGCTCCGCTGGCCCTGGGCCGTGGACCTGACCGGGTTGGCGGGGATCCTGGGGGTGGCCGGCCTCTGGGTGGGGCTGAGCCTCCGGCCCGGGCTCGTCGCCGGGGTGTGGGAACGTCCGCTCATCTGGCACGACGCCCTGATCCTGCTCCAGGACTATCCCTTGACCGGCGTGGGGCTGGGGCAGACGGCCATGGTCCTCTCTTCGTACGTCTATCTGTTCCACGTGCCCTTTCTCTACCAGACCTACAACCTGTTTTTGCAGATGGCGGTGGAGCAGGGCCTGCCGGGACTCTTCGGCTTTCTGGGGCTGGTGGCTGCCGGGGCAGCAGGCCTCTGGCAGGCCCATGGCCACCCCCGCAGGGCGGTCCGCCACTGGGCCAACTGGGTGGCGGTCTGCCTGGGTGGTACCTTCGCCTATGGTCTGGTCAACGCGGAGCTGTACAGCGGCTGGTTGGCGCCGCTCCTGTTCGTGCCCCTGGGCCTTTCCCTCTGGCTGCCGGCCCTGGCGGCCGGCCCGGAGTTGGCAGCCGGCCTGGATGGGGGGCGCTGGGATATGGGTGGGCTGGGGAGCTACCTGGCGGCCCTGGTGCCGTTGGCGCCAATAGCGGCCCTGGCCCTGCTGTTGACCTGGCCGGGGATTGAGGCCCTGCTGGAGGCCAACCTGGCTGCTGTGGCCCAGACCCGGGCCGAGCTCTCCCTGTACCGGTGGCCCGAGTGGCCTATCCAAGATGAGCTACGTCGGAGCGACCGCCTGGACCTGCGGGAGGCCCTGGCCCGCTACCAGAAGACCCTGGCCATAGAGCCTACCAACGTGACGGCCCATCGGCGGCTGGGGCAGATTGCCCTCTCCAGGGGGCAGTATGAGTTAGCCCGGCGCCACCTGGCCGCCGCCTTTCAACTGGCGCCGGATCAGCGGCCTGTGCGCCAGATGTTGGGCGAGGTGTATGCGGTGTTGGGGCAGGAGGAGGCAGCGGTCAACATCTGGCAGGGGGGCCACGCGGATCCCCACAAGCTGGAGCTGCGCCAGTGGTGGTACAGCCACATCGGTGCCGGGCCGGAAAGCCAGTCCATGGGCCGGGCGCTCCATGCCTTGAAGCAGGCGCTGCAGGCCAACCCGGCCTTCCGTGCTGGGCCGTGAAAAACATCGCCGAGTGGAGTCAATTCCATTGAATTCACCGGCTGTTTGGAACGCGGGAGATCCGGTACAATCGGGTACAATGGCCTTGATGCCACCGGGGTGGGGTGCAGTGCTCCCCCAGGTGGCCTGGTAAATCCCGGCAGAAATTCGCCGACAGTTTCCACTAGAGGTAGTGCCGCCGAATTTCTGCCGGGGTGTTTACGCCAGACTGTACCAGGTCGTTTCAAACAGCAATACAGGAACAGATACGAGTGGTCGTTATGAATCAACAGTTGGCGCAGTCATGGTGGTTGATCGCGGTGTCCATCACGGCCGGTGTGGCCGGCCAGACCAGCATCAAATTGGGGATTGGGCAGGCGTCCCCCCTGGCGCCCCTGTCGGGCATTGCCGGCGTGGTGAACCTGATCCTGTCTTCTCCCCTGGTCCTGCTGGGGCTGATGCTCTACGGCGTGGGCGCCCTCACCTGGATTGCAGTGCTGAGCCGGCTCAACCTCAGCGCTGCCTACCCCTTTCTGGCCCTGAACTTCGTGCTCATTGCCCTGGTCTCCCGGCTCTTTCTGGGCGAGGCCATCCCCACCATGCGCTGGATGGGCATCGCCGTCATCTGCCTGGGGATCCTGTTGATCGCCCGAAGCACGGCCGGAGGGTAGCCCATCATCATGAAGTTGAGCATTGTCATGCCCTGCTACAACGAGCGGCAGACCATCGAAGCCATTGTGGCCAAGGTGATGTCGGTGGATTTGCCCATCCCCCGCGAGCTGGTCATCGTGGACGACTGTTCGACCGATGGTACCCGGGACTTTCTGGCCACCCTGGAAGGCTGTCCGGACATTCAGGTGGCGTACCATCCGGTCAACCGTGGTAAAGGAGCGGCCTTACACACCGGTTTCTCCCTGGCCACCGGGGATGTGATCCTGATACAGGATGCCGACCTGGAATACGATCCGGCAGAATACCCCAAGCTTCTGCGGCCCATCCTGGAGGACAAGGCCGACGTGGTCTACGGCTCCCGCTTTGTGGGCGGCGAGTCCCACCGGGTACTCTACTTCTGGCATGCGGTGGGCAATAAGTTCCTGACCCTCCTGTCCAACATGTTCACCAACCTGAACCTGACGGACATGGAGGTCTGCTATAAGGTCTTCAAGCGGGAAATTTTGGAGCAGATTGAGCTGCGGGAAGAGCGCTTCGGCTTCGAGCCGGAAGTGACGGCCAAGGTGGCCCGGCTGGGCTGCCGGATCTACGAAGTGGGCGTCTCCTACTACGGCCGCACCTATGAAGAAGGGAAGAAGATCAACTGGAAGGATGGGTTGCGGGCCGTATACGTGATTCTGAAATATGGCTTGTGGAGGGCCAGAACATGAGGGATTTGCAGGAGCAGCCGGATCTGCCTGGGGCGGCTCTGGGTCGCCGACCGGGCTGGCTGCTGGCCGTGGCCATCGCCCTGGCCCTGGGGATGGGCCTGTGGAGCAGCGCTCCGGCCCTGGCCGCGCCCGGCGACATCGTGGATTGCCGGCCGCCCTTCAACCTCTCCAACTCGCCCGGCTATGTCTCGGTGGACCCCTTCCTGCTGTCCGATCCCACCGGTGTGGTCCACCTGTTTTGGGCCGAGCGCACCATCGGCGAGCCCGGCGACATCCCCAACGTGCCGGATTCCCTCATGTACTCCCGCTGGGATGGCCAGGAGTGGTCGAAGCCGGTGGACATCTTCATCTCCCCCCGGCAATATTTCAACCGCCGCATCGCCGGCATCCGGGGTGTGATGGACCATGAGGGCTTCATCCACCTGGTCTGGATGGGGCCGGACAATACCTTTTTCTACAGCGCCGCCCGGGCAGACCGGGCCGGCTCGGCCCAGGGCTGGCTGCCCCCCA
>FWPU01010092.1_pt1 | contig 14322 bp, 12 predicted proteins | sample 2228361 | NCBI WGS metagenome assembly FWPU01 (sample SAMEA103939777, study PRJEB20133) | metagenome
CCCAGGGGAAGCATAAGGACAAGTTGGCCACCCTGTTGACCCTCAACTTTCAGGTGGTGGAAAATGAAACTTTGTGACCGTTGGCGGTATATGTTACTAACCGGCCTTGGCGATCCAAAACAACCAGTGCCCGTTCACCGCCATAAGAGAGAGGTGGAAGAGTGAGAGTTTTTTCCTCAACTTGAAAGTATCGTTCGTGGGCACTGGGTACGTCTCGTTCCCAAAGAAGATAAATGTGTCCCTTGCTATCAGTCTTTGTAATTGGAGGTCGTGCCTTCCCTAATGTGAGTTTATCTTCCCACGGCTCTTTATTCTTGGTGCGGTCAATGAGAGGCTGGCCCTTCTCCTTCCCTTTCTCCCATAACCATACCTTGCTCCACGTAAAACGCTCTACCTCAAAGTCAGATTCCCTTATCCAGAGCCTCCCATCAGGTGCCAGGTGGGGAATCTCGCCCTTGCCTATCTTTACATCTAAAACCTGACTTCCGTCACTTCGCATCAATATCCAGAGGATTCGGGCAATTTGACCCTCCTGTCCCACTGCTTCGCCAGTAAACCGTAAGGAGACCTGCTTTGGTCCACCTTCGGGACTGTGCGCTATCCAACTATTTCTCCACTCCAGTCCTCTCTCTTTGAGTGAGTTGCGAATTCTATTGTCTAACTCTTTCGGCACTTTGTTGCGCCAGTCTATTACAGGCTCCTTCTGTCCTTTTCGATAGACGACAATTGGCAAGCCGGGGCGATCTTCGTAATCCCCTAAAAGTCCAGTCCATATATAACCGTCCTGAGTCACTGCCATACCCCTCCCATATCTGGCATGGATAGGACGCCACACTTCACGAAATTGCCCATTCTTGTCAAAACGTTTTAACACGCTTAACTCAGGCGTCAGGGGATCCATGATGTAGACATTGCCTTCCCAATCGGTGCCAACAAGGTCTGGATGGTGAAAATATAGTTCCGATTCGAACACCCCAATCTTGTAGGAGTTGGACGAATCGTCAAGACGCTGTTCCGGTCTATCCAAGACACCCCGATATTGAAGACGCAAGACAACTTTACCTGCTTTAGGCGCGTCGGTCTGTCCGCTTGCTGCCCAGAACACAGCCGTGACGAACCCTACAATGATGGGCGTGGCTATTAAGTAACGGATGAGTTTCATGGCGCAATCCACCTCCGGGGAATGTAAATGTCTATTAACTCATTGGCGTTCCATTTCCTATGGCGCACCCTACCTCTCTCGTTGTCAACCACACGAGGGTCAGCCTCGATGGCATTCACCCAATCGAGGTTACCTGTAGCAGGGTTAAAAGCTGCAATTTCTGCGTAGACCACATGCCCTTTCGACGCCATAAAGTCGCCGGCTCTCAAATGCTGCCAGTTTGTTATCGTTCGCGCCAGGTCGGAGGATGTGTTCCTCATCCCACTCGCCCCCATATCGCCATTACCCAATTGCTCCTGGTGTGCGACTTCACCCACAAACCCACTACAATCAATCCCATACCCGCTGCCACTCGAGCTTGACCCTATGGTGTTAACGACATCAACTCGATGCCATTTTGTTCTATTTTCGCTAGGGTCAATATCCTTCGTGCAGGTAAACTTTTCTGAATCCGCACTCTGCCGTCCGCCATACGTCTGTCCACCCCATGAATAAGGCACGTTGAGAAAACTATGTGCTCGTTCCATTACTCTCTTCTGGAAGTCGCCTTGCGTCCGCCTGCGGGCAGCCCTTTCCGGTTCGGGATACTGGTTGAAAAAAGCATCGTCGTCAGCAAAGGTCACTGCGGGCCAACGCGGACGTCCACTGATACGTCCTTTCCACACAATGGGTTCGTTTTCTGTGGGTTCGGGTTCGTGCGATGGATCCGGCAACCATAATTTCTGGCGTGTATCGCCGCCGGGACCGATTTGCACCCAATTGAACGCAGTATTGGGCGCATTGTTAGCCCGTGACCTCTCCACCCATGTATTGTTCTCTGGATGATACTCTAAGTCTCCGTCTGTCCCGCCTGCCCCTCCACTCGCCAAGGGTGCCCCGCCACCCACTTCCGCATCCGCCACAAAGAACCACGTGCCCAGTTCCTCCGCCGTGTCGGCGAGCAGTTTCCAAGTGCCTTCACAGTGAACCATGTTGCCTTGGGGAGCGCCGGGCGGCATTGTAGCACAACATTGTTAGTTTGCGGGATTCTCTACGGCGCTCCTTGGCGACCCAAGCATCAGGCTTTCAAAGACCTCGCCGCCTTTACCGCGAAAACCGCCTTCGACAAACAAAGCCGCATCGCCGACCCTCTGTTTGTGAAACCCGACGACCACACTTTCAAAACCAACAGCCCCGCCCGCACGATGCAAGTCGGCTGGCTCAACGCGCCGGGAAACTTCTCCGAGTGGATGAATTCGTTTCTGCCGTCATTCCGGTGAAGGGCAACCTATTAGAAATCCCGACGTCTGTGCCGAAATATGTGTTGATGGAAATGGAAACTGGCAGATTTGACTTTTTCTCGCGTCTGCGCTACAATGGGTGTCGCTCAAATAGGAAAGCCGGCAGCCGCATTATTCCAGATGTTGAGGGGGACGTCGGGGTGGCGAAACGTTGGGACGCTTTAGCGCCCATAGCCGTCATTGGGGGGGTGATGGGGTTGCTCATCGCCCAAGCCTATGCGCCTCGCTACGACTCCCCGTGGAAAAGACTGGACAGCCGCATGGGTTGTTTTTTCGCGTTGACGTTCTCAGAGGACGGAGAGCGCATCGTGGGCTTGTCCGAGTTCGGGCGCGTTATTGCATGGACGCGAAGCGCCGACACCTTCACGACCATCAAAGACACAAAAGCCAACGTTTTTGAGACCCCATGGCTGTCGGGCAGAAAGCGTCCTGTGTTGAGCATCTCCGCCAACGCCGAGCGCGTCGCGTGGGCAAGCCTCAACGAAGACAGCACGGAAGGCGACGTCCGGGTTCTGGACGTCGCATCGAGCAAAGAGGTGTGCCGCGTCAAGGCGAACGCACGTTCCCTTGCGCTTTCTCCTGACGGACGCCGGCTTGCCATTGATGCGCCGGGGCTGTTGACCGTCGTGGACACGGCATCACAGACAACCAGAACGATTCCCCTTGCCGACCACAAACTCTCCCTCTACGGCGTCCGCTGGCTGTGGGGCAATCAAGCCGTTCCGCGTTGGGTGGCGTGGTCGTCAAACGGTTCGGTGTTGGCGCTGGGAGCAGGTGACGTCAAACTATTCAAAGTCGTGGAAACGGCAAGCGGTTCGCCGTCTCTGACTTTGTGGAAGCGTTGGTCGCTCGACCAGCGACTCGCCGTATGGATGGCTTTCACTCCTGATGACCGCCTTCTTGTTGCCACGCGTGCGACGCCGGATTCGGACGATGCAAAGATAGAACTGTGGGACGTTGAACGGACACGACGTGAGAGAACCTTCGACGCGCCCGACGCCGCCGAGTTTCAATTGAGCCGCAACGGAACCGTGCTGGCCACAGTCGGCAGTCCGGTTCAGAAAACCATTGCGGTCTGGCAAGTGAGTTCCGGAACGTTGCTGCAAAAGTGGCGTCCCCACGCGGTGATGCCCTTCGCCTGCGCCGTGTCGCCGGACGACAGCACGATTGCCACCGGCAAATTCAAGGGCGAGATTGATTTGTGGAGAACGTCTACGGGAGGATGATAACAATGAGCGCAATGCCGCAACAGCCGAACGTGCCCCCTTCGGGAAACGATTTCTGGTCGGTCATCAAAGAAGGTTTTCGCCGCGCCGTCTCCGCCGCCGGATGGGGCGAGCCGCCCGCCAGCGCGCAGAAGGAGTGGGGTCCGCTCACGCCCCAAGAGAACGCCGACCGCTGCGGCGCCGCGCTCAAAAATGCGGCGTTGGCGATGGTGGTCGGCTTTTTGTTTCCCATCCTGATTGTCCCTTTCTTGGGCGTTATTCCCTTCATGAGTTCAGCGATGTGGGTTCGCGTGGCGGGGATTGCCTGCGCGTTCAGTTGGTTCGCGGTGCTGGTGTTCTCCATCGCCTGCTTCGGCACCAGTGACGCAAAGGTGCGCGGGTGGGGGCTGGTGGGGTTGATTGCATGGGGTATCGTGATTACGATAACGATATTTGGGAACCTGCTGAGTCGTTTGCATACGTAGGGGGGAGGATGCCATCGTGGTGACTCTGTTGGAGTGGTTGACAAAACCGATTCAGTGGGAGATTGAGCGACGCTCCTGCCCTCACTGTCATCGTTTCTTCGCCTACTATTTCCGCATTCCGACGTCTTTGCGCCAAATCATTGACGGCGGCTGGCGGTGCAAAACCTGCGGGCACTACTTCCGCCCTCGCTTCAGTCTGGGTTCGCTGCTCGCCATGATTTTTATGATGTCCAGTTACGGTTATCAGGCGGGCGTATGGGGCGCGAAGTGGCAGGCGACGTGGATTGAAGTCATCGGCGGTTGGGTGATTGTCATTGTCCTGCTGACGCTGCTCCACAGCGACTTTTTCAAGCGCGGACCGGGCGCGTTACAAAGCATCGCCAACAAACCTGCGCTCTGGATTTTTTTCGCGTGGGCGGTCTTACACGAGCTGGTGAGAATTCACGGGGCATGGGCAGTTCACGGCAGCGACGCGGAGATTTTCTATAACCCGACCATCAAAAACGGCATCGAGTTCGGAGGGGTGATGATTCCCTTCTGCGGCGGCGTCCCGCCGCTGGTCGGGCTGCCGCCTTATCCCGTCGACCTCATCAACCTGCTGCCTCCATGGATACGCAACCTGCTGCCGCCGTGGATGCTGCCGGGCGGTCCGGGCGTCGCGCCTCCGATGCCTTCCGACGTCACCGACACGAGAGTGATGTCGGGTTATCCCGCGTTCATTAACGCTCTCACCGGATTGCCGAATCCGCCGATTGTCACGATCACGGACCCAACGACGGGCAAGACGACCATTTACGTCAAACCGCCCGGTCTCGGCGAGGACTGGCCCCCCGGCATCCATGGCGCGGGCTTCCACACAACGACGGTGATAGACCCGGGAACGGGCAGGCCAGTGGAAGTCATTGACCCGACGAAGCCAATTGCATTTGAGCAGGACTGGACGCATCCTACAACGGAGCCAACGACGCAATGGCTGCCCACCGGACAAAACCCCAATGACCGCATTAAAGACCTTCAAAACTTGGGCATCAACGGGCGAACTATCACAGGACCTGACGGGAATACTTACATGGTTCCACCAGAGAACCTTCCAGATAACGTGCCCGGCATCGCCTGCGTAACGACGACTATCAGAGATCCCGTAACGGGGCAGCCGGTGTCGGTGATTGACCCGAATTCGCCGATGATGGTGCAGCATTGGCCGCCACAGCAACCCACGCCCACACCGACTGCGGTACCTATACCCACACCTACACCGACAGCAATGCCGACGCCCACGCCGACACCGATACCCACACCGACGCCGACTCCGACGCCCACACCGACGCCGACACCAACGCCCACGCCCACACCCACGCCGACGCCAACGCCCACGCCAACGCCCACACCAACACCAACGCCCACGCCGACACCAACACCAACGCCCACACCGACACCAACACCAACGCCCACTCCAACGCCGACACCAACACCGACGCCAACGCCAACGCCCACTCCAACGCCCACTCCAACGCCGATGCCAGGACCTTCAGCACTCGCCAGCGGGCTTGTGGATACAGTAGGCACCGCCGACGCTCATGATGCCAATCTGGTTGCTCGTGAACTGGACAGACTGCCGCCCCATATATTGCAGCAAATGCAGGCACAGGGCATTCGCGTTAAGGTCTGCCGGGGTTCCGTCACTGATTACCGACAGGACTTGCGGGGCGTGCAGCCTCGTGGCTGGCCCCCCGGTAGCACGTGGGATACAGTTCCGGGTCTCTCCAGTGGCAACGAGGTAATCATCGCCACAAGAGGGCACGGCACCGCCGCTGGGGCGCACGTTCCGGCGACGGGTGACGGTCACGGAAGTCACAATCTCGTGATTCACGAATCATTCCACTCCATTGATTCAGGCGGTGCGGGTGGGCATCGCTCGACTGGGGCGACTTTCAACACCGCCAGAAACGGGGACGCCGCAGCGTTGGATGCCTATCAGAATCAGGCAGGGGCTGCGGGTCAAGAGGAAACCTACGCAGAAAGCGCGGCGCGATATTATGGCGGTGACCCCAACTATGCGGCGACGCATCCCAACTTACACAACTATTGGAATTCAAATCCTTTACAACCAGCGGGTCCTTAGCGAAGGAGGGGGTAGATGACATGGCGATTGACGAGCAACCTATTGGTATGGCAACAATGATGGAAGATGGCACGGTCGTCTTAGACCTTCGGGCGGAAGTTCCGGGGGGAGGAAGAGGTATCGGTCGGTTGACCTATCCACCATCCCATCCACAGTACCCAGAGATTTTGAGCCACCTTGGCGGACTGCGACCGGGTGAACAAAAACTGGTGCCGCCGTGGAGCGATGAGGAGATTACAGCCGAAACGTTGCCAGAACCACCTCCGCCGACCAGCGTTCGATGCCTGTCGTGTGGAGCAGCCAATCCGTCGGGCAGCCGATTCTGTAACCAGTGCGGGGCGACTCTCGGGTGTCCGTCCTGTGGGGCAGAGAATCCGCCGGGCAGTCGCTTCTGCAACCGGTGCGGCGCGTCATTGCGGGGTGGTTCTCCGTGAGCGTCGCCGCGCCTTATGACAGGACTTTCTTTGACTATCTTGAGTCGGCATCCGCCCCATCCGCCCCGGCGATTGTGGCATCAATGGTCAGAGAATTCCAGCCATCCAGCGCGGTAGATGTGGGCTGCGGCACGGGTGTCTATCTCGAACAACTCCAATCTCGTGGTATCGAGGTCATGGGTATCGAGAACGCTCCGGATGCGCTCGAAGGCTGTCGCATTGGGCGCGATTATCTTCTCGTTCACGACCTGCATGAGCCTCTCGCTCTTGACCGCCGCTTCGACCTCGCCATCTCCTTTGAAGTCGCTGAACACCTCGAACCTGAATACGCCGCCGGTTTCGTTGAGTCGCTCTGCGCTTTGTCGGACACGGTGTTCTTCAGCGCCGCCTTTCCGGGTCAGGGAGGAGTGGGGCACGTCAATGAGCAGCAATGGGAGTATTGGCTTGCCCTGTTCTGGCAGTGCGGCTACGAACTGGACGTGGTGCGCACCGCCCGCTTGCGAGATGAGTGGGCGGCAGCGGGCGCGCCTTTCTGGCTTTCGTTCAACTTAGCCGTTCTCTTGCGCTCGCCCGATTCGCCGGATGCTCTATCGAGCGCGTGCCGCACGGTTGAATCCGTCGAGGGATGGCTCTCTCCCGCCGAAATTCGATTCCTCTTTTCCGCTGCCCGTCAAACGCCCCGCACGGCAGCAATCGTTGAAATCGGAAGTTGGAAAGGTCGCGCTACCACCGCCCTTGCGCTGGGATCGCGCGCGGGCAACGGCGCGCCGGTTTTCAGCATTGACCATCATCACGGCGAGCCGGAGATAGCGCGACTACTCGGCATCCCGCTCACGGACGTGCGCTCGTGGGATGAGTTCCAAGCCAACCTTCACGCCCTGCGACTGACCGATATCGTCACGCCCATTCTCAAAGATTCGCTGGCGGCTGAGGCAACGTGGGATGGTCCTCCGATTGCGCTGCTCTGGATTGACGGGGGGCATGACTATGAACTCGTCTCAGGTGATTTCGCGGCATGGAGTCAGCACGCCTGTCCGGGGGGCGTCATCGCGTTTCACGACACGACGCATCTGGAAGGTCCCCGCCGCACGGTCGAAGCCGCCATCGCGCAGGGACAACTGCGCTGCCCGGTGCGGGTGGATTCCATCACTTACGGGATTGCGCCTGAGACGCCGCCCAAACCATCGGCGAACGGATTTCCCCGTCTGTTGCCGCGCCGCGAACGCCGCGAGCGCATCTCTCTAATCATCACAACTCGCAACGAGGGCGACCATCTCCGCAAAACGATTGACAGCCTGTTAGCGAACACTTTCTATCCTGATTTTGAAGTGCTCATCCTCGACGATGCTTCTGAGGACGGTTCGTGCGATTTCCTTTCGACTGCGCCCTACGCCCGCGACGAGCGTCTCCGTTACTTTCGTTACGACGCGCAAAAGGGCTATCTGTCGCTTCGGATTGAAGCCCCGCAACTTGCCACCGGCTCCGTCTTTCAGTTCCTCGACGCCCACCACTGGTTTGCTCCTGACTGGCTGACCAATCTTTACGAGGGTCTGCGGCGGCGCAACTTTGAAGCGTTGGTCGGTCCGGCGGTCAGCGTGCTCGATCCTGACTCGTGGCAGCCCACGGCGACCGTGGGGTATGGGTTGACCGCCGACCTGAACCAAGCCCAGTATTTTCCTATCGGTCGCGAGTCCGTCCGCGCTCGCGGTCAAGTGCCTGCGCTCACGGGACACCAACTCATGGTGTCCCGCGAGGTTTACGAGTCTGTCGGCGGCTGGTGCCCGCTGTTTCAGGGACACTGCACCGAAGACCCCGACTTCTGCTTTCGGGCGTTCATTCTCGGCTACGATTGTTACGTGGAACCCTCCGCCATGATTGCCCACCTGCACAAGCGTCAATTCATGAACCCGGTGACGTGGGGGCAGTGGATGTTGAACTACTTTATTTTAGTCTATCTAAATCTGGGCGAAGAGAAGTTTGAAGAACTCAAGTCTTTGCAGAAACACCGTTACGGCTACGCGGAAGGGCTTGAATCCTTCGAGACCCTCCGTCCCGACATCGAGCGATTTCGAGGCTGGATTGTCCAACGCCAGCGACGTTCGGCGGAGGAACTTCTCGCCCAGTTGATTCCTTTGACGCCGCAGCCGCTTGCTGTGTCGGGGTAGGTGTTGCCCATGTCAAGCCCAAACCCTTTGGTCAGCATCATCATCGCCGCGCACAACGAGGGCGACAACGTGCGCCGCACGGTTGAATCTATCCTGACGCATACCGACGCGCCAGATTTTGAAATCGTGCTGATTGACGACGGCTCGGATGATTTCAGTTTTTCGTTCCTTGACGACGAATCTTACCGTAGTGATGCGCGGCTACGTTGCTATCGTTTTGAGCAATCGGTCGGCTGCATCCGCGCGCGGCATCACGGAGTCCGTCTGGCGCGGGGGGAGCACGTCGCCTTCCTGGATGCCCATATCGCCGTGCCGCCGGGTTGGCTGGCGACGATGATGAAAACGATGGAGCGGTGGGGACCCCATGTTGCTCTCACACCCAATGTGACGACTTTAGATGAATCAACGTGGTCGCCCCAGCCGTCGTTAAGTCAGGTTCTCACCATCAACGAAAAACTTGATTTCGTATGGCAGCGCCCCCCCTATTTTACGGGGCTTGTTCCCATAGCGGGGGGATGCTGCGTGCTCATGCCCCGGCGGTTCTACTATCAAGTCGGCGGGTTCGACCTCGGTCTCCGTCGCTGGGGATGTGAATTCATTGACCTCATCCTTAAAGTCTATGCCGCTGGCGGCGCGTGCTATTACGAACCATCGGTGCTGGTCGGTCATCTTTTTCGCAGCGCGTTTCCCTACGCGATGCGCTATCGTGACGTGACTTACAACAAACTCCGCACGGGCTACGTTCACTTTCCCGATGAGGAGTTCCGAGGCTTGTTCAAACGCCTTGCAGCTGAACCGGGATTTGCCGAAGCGATGGAGGATTTTGAAAAAGACCTGTCTGAACTTGACCAACTCCGCCGCGCGCAGCAAGCCGCCAATCGGCGCGCTCCCGATTGGTTCGTGCGCACGTTTCTGAACGGGCTATACAATCAAACAGATAAAACCGAAAACGGGAAGGGAGATGCTGCGACGATGGAAAAATTGACGATAGTAAAACGACGAGTCAAATGCCCTCAGTGTGGGGCGACGAACATCGGCATACAGACGAACTGCCTGATGTGTCAGGCTGCGCTGCCGGAGGAGGAGACACCGCCCCCACCACCGCCGACGCAAGAGCGCGTCTGCCCCAACCCCGCCTGCGGCAAGCCATTACGCGAGGGAGCGAAATTTTGCACCCATTGTGGATTTCTCGTCGGTTCAACGTCGACGCCGCCGGTCACGCCGACGGAGCGACGCTGCCCCAATCCGCGTTGTGGTAAGATAGTGGCAGCGGGCAAGAATTTTTGCACCGCTTGCGGCACGCGGGTGACGTAACCTAATGAGCCCCTTGGGCAAAAAGGCGTCATAGAGGAGGAACGTAATCATGCCAACTCCATCCGGAGCCGAATTCAACCCCGTCCCCGCCATCATGGGCTTTTTAGGCGTCATAGTGGTCGGCGGTTTCGTGGGCTATCTTTACTTCAGCATCACGCTGATGGTCATTGCCCGCAAGAGCAACACCCCCAACGCTTGGCTGGCGTGGATTCCCATTGGCAACGTCTTTTTGATGTGTGCGATTGGGCGGCGACCGAGCTGGTGGGTGTTGTTGATGTTGATTCCGTTCGTCAACGTTTTCGTGGGCGTGATGGTGTGGATGTCCATCGCCGAAGCGCGCGGCAAACCGGCGTGGGCGGGTGCGTTGGTATTTTTGCCGCTGGTGGGGCTATTTGTTCCCATTTACCTTGCGATGGGTGAAGCGACGGAGCCTGACCTGATGGCAGCGCCCGCACCTGTCGGTCCGCCCGTTTGCGCCAAGTGCGGAACGCCTGCCGAATCGGGAGAGCAGTTTTGCGGTGTCTGCGGCGGTCCCGTCCAAGCGGCGTCTGCCGCGCCGCGAATTTGCTCCGCGTGCAACACGCCCGCCGAAGGGGATGAAACCTTCTGCGGCAACTGCGGACAGCCCATGTCCGTTGCCGTTGCGACCACAGTAGGCGCGCGTCCGCGCTCATCGGCGGGCAAATTGGCAGCGGTCGCGCTGGTGATGGTTGCCTTTATTGGCTTGCTCACAGCCGGAGCGGGATGGGTCGCTTTCGGGCGTCCGCTGTCCTACACGCCGCCCAAACGACAGCCGCCGAAACTTCCCAAGCGCATGGCGGGAACGATGACGGAGTTCCCGGTGGACACCAAAACCGACGCGCCCGCGCGCCCGACTTCTATCGTCACGCAAAATTTCCAGCGCGGTTCAGGGCGTTCCTCTCAAACCGCGCAAGTTCCCGCGAAGTGGCTGCCGCCCGGCGTCAGCCGTGACAGCCTGCCACGACGCGCAAACTCGATGACCTCGGCGGTCTACCGCACGGGGCAGAAAACGGCGTCCGCCACGCAAGACGAGCCGGCAGGGACGCCCGCCCCTACATCGCAGCCTCCAACGACCACGACGACAGCAACGGCAACCGACCAAACTTACGTTCACGTCCTCGACACGCCGCCCAATCAGCCGCAGATAGCCAATGAAATTGCCCGTGAGGTAGGGCAAGCCACCGGCGCAGCGCTTCGAGGCGTGCGCGTGCAAAGCCCGGACGGAGACGTGTATGTCGGCTCGCGCATCCAGACGCCGCAGACTTCGGTTTACGTTCTGGACAAACAAAACTCCGACGTCGTCATTATCATCTACTCGCCCGATGCGTCCACCAAAGACGTCGCCGACCGTTTGGCTCAGAACGTCGGCAACGGTGAGGGTTTGAACGACTACCCCGAAACACAAGGCTCGCTTTGGACGCTGCCGCCCAACCTGCCGGGGCAACTGACGTTGGAGGAAGTCAACACCATCACCGCTGATGACTTGATTTCGGAGGAAGACCTGCGGACAATAGAAAAGGAAGGCGGCGCGGAGGCGCAGCGGCTCATCGCGCAGTTGCGGCAGTTCATCCCGGAGCGCATGACCGCCGCCCGCTATCAGGACGGCGCGCAGCGAGACTGGGGCGCGTTGGTGTGGGAATACGGCTCCCCCCGTCGCGCGTGGAACAACTGGATGCTGATTCGCTGGATAGCGGGCACAAGCATGAAATCCGTCTCCGTGCTGGGCGTTGATGGACGGTACACCGACGTGGACAAAGACCGGGTGATGATTTTCCAGAAGGGACCCTATCTCGTCATCCTCACGCAACCCGCCGATGTGCCGGTCGAACGTCTCGTCGAGATGGCGAACGGGTTTCAGATGTAACCCCTCTTGACCTGCAAAGGACTGCTGCACGATTTCTATTTGCCGGAGCATCGGAACGTGCGCTATACGTAAGTTCATCATTCAAAACTTTCCCCGACTTAGTGCTCACTAAAAAATACGGGATTTCATCCTTTCTGGCAAACAACGCTTGGATGTAGAGTGTGGATAGAACGCAATACCAGAAGAGATGCAGCCTCTTGTCGCTGGTTCGTAAAAGGAAGGTGAGAACCATGAGAGGAAAAGCGTACAACAGGGAGCAAAAAGGTTTTACCCTTATAGAGATGGTCGTTGTTCTTGCCATCCTCACGCTTTTGGTGGGCATTACCTTCGCGGTCGTCTGGCAGGGGCGCCGCCGCTCGGATTTGACCAGTTGCACCAACAACCTCAAGCAGATTTATCAGGTGTTGCAGATGTATGAGCAGGACAACGGATTTCTGCCTTTCAATCCGTTTGGAGACGAGTTAGCGCCCTACCACAAAAGCCCCTCGGTCACGGTTCGCTTTGAGGCTGACGAGTTCGGATCTCCTGTCAAGACCTACTCCCTTTTTATCTGTCCTTCCAATGCGCACATTTGGCACCCAAGACTCTGTGTTTATAATCCGAGCCTGCCCCCATCATTTTGCATACTCAAGCCCTTCCCGGGCGCGACTAACTATACGTGGGGAATGGCAGGGGGCTACTCTCTTTCTGTCTTTGAAGGAGACTTTGTCCTGATGAGTGATGACCCTGTGGGTTACAATTGTCAAGAAGGAGTACATCAGGGGGGCGCGAATCATCTCTTTGATGATGGACATGTCAAGTGGGCAAAAAGTCATGGACCTGGGAGAGCCATAGACTATATTGAAACCAAACAGGGAGGGGGACATTGGGACCCTTATGCCGGCTGCTCTAACTGATTTTAAGTTTTAAGAAGGAGGTGAGGCAGAGGGATTTTGGTGTGGGATTGTCAGTGATTAGGTGAAATGGACGATGGTCTGCAAGAAAGGAGGTCGCTTTGATGTCAGCAAACACTGGAAATATCGGTAAATGGTTGCGTTTAGGACTTGCCATCGGCTTGGTGGTCTTCTTGATGGGTTGTTCGCCACCGCTGTCACAATGGATCCGCGAAGATGCGGGTTCAACAGGGGCGTATATATAAATGAGCCCAATACCTGCCTCATTGCCCTCACCAGGGTCATTCAGTGGCACCATACAATACTTTCTCCCAAGCACACCGATGGGAATCCCCAACGCTCACTGGCTTTTTGTGGGAGTTGATGTTAATGTTACAGGAGGGGCTGTTACGAGTGTTAGCCAGGTCAGCGGCTTCAATCTGAATTGGAGCAATAATGGATCGGGGACGTGGAGGGGTAGTTGGGGGACATACTCTCCGACAGCAGGAACCTTTGCGAACACCTCCACAGCGACTGTTGATAGCACAGGCACCGTCACGGTCTACGCGCAACTGAAGGTGCGTTATGTTGTATGGGATCCACAGAACCCGAACGATCAGAGTAAATGGCAATACTTCGAGAAGTATGCTTGGATCCCACAGACTGTTACCCTCACTTCCCCGACAAAGCGCCAGAGCAACACCGGGGCAGGCGGGGTGAAGGTGGCGGTGACTGATCTGTTGTCCTACACGGGTTGGTCAGGCATCACAGAGATTCCCATTTCCGTTGAGGTAGAAGTGCCCGAAGGCACGCAGATTGACAACGTGGTTGTCACTGCCTCCGTGCAGACGGCTGCTGACTACATGGCGCAACCTTACAGCGACCCGAACAATCCGAGCGACTTCTCGATGACATGGACACAATTGACGGGCAATCCGTCGTGGGGATGGTCGGGCACGTCGGGTAACTTGGGGAGTATCACGACCAATAAGGTCACAAATCTCCTGAATGACATCGGTTCCGTCCCCGCCGACGATACGGCGGTGGTGACGGCACAGGTGGACTACGACTATCAAGGACAGCATCAGACGCTGCAGGTGTCTTACAACGTTTCGATATGGGGCGGGTAGGCACGTCGGACGAATGAGAGTGGAATCGAACAGGCGAGGCTTGATAGCCTCGCCTGTTTTCTTTGCGCGGCTGGGGTTGGACGAGCACTGGGTTTTTGACGAGTTGGGACTGTCATCGTGACGATGCGGAACTCCCGTGCAGGCATAGCGTCTAAGCAAAGTAGTTTCAGAGGTTCAAGAGTTACGCAGTTGAGCACACAAGAAGGGGTTCTCACCCCTCCCCGCACGCGGGGAGGGGAGGGACGGGGGCTGGATGCGAAAAAAAGCC
>FWPU01010093.1_pt1 | contig 14322 bp, 16 predicted proteins | sample 2228361 | NCBI WGS metagenome assembly FWPU01 (sample SAMEA103939777, study PRJEB20133) | metagenome
GCTTGGGCTCAGTAGCTTTAGAAAATTTCTCGAAGAATGTCATGAGCGCCTCCCTTTGACGCTGCGGCCGTGCCGCTTGACGCTGCGGTCGTACCGCCGCGGACGGAAGTATCTAATATCTAAAATGGAGCCGGTGCGCTCTTCTTCGGGCTTCCAGACGGCCTCAACGGGCAGACCGATGCGGATCTCTTCGGGGGTGATTTCGCCGAAGTAGTGCATAATCCCGCAGTGTGGCGGCGCGCCGTCCAAAGCCACCACGCCCACGAAGATCGGGTCTTTGATGCGCTGGGCGTTCGTGTCTATATAAGAGATACTAAACGTCTCGATGATGCCAGTATCTGGCAGATACTGCCAATCGTCAGTAGGCCGGAAGCAGCGCTCGCAGAACATTCTAGGCGGCACCAAAACTCTTTTACAGCGCTTGCAGACCCGCCCGATGATTCTCCCGTTTTTGAGCTCTTCCAAAAAACGACTAATCGCGACCCCGGCAGCCCAAGCATACTTGGCTTGGGGCTTGGCGATCACATGAGGCAGCTTCTCCAACTCATCTTTCGAGATGCGTTTGCCTCGCCACTGCATCGTTTCATCGCCTCCTCATCACGATCACGTTAGAAAACTGCATCAAATCCCCCCAGGCTTGAGTCACGCCCACCGCCGGGTCACCTGGGACTTGTCGCGCTCCCGCTTGGCCCGAGAGCTGCCAGTAGAGCTCGCCCACCTTGATGCCCAGGCAGGCGGAAATCGGGTTTCCAACGCCCAGAAGCCCGCCGCTGGGACAGACAGGCAGTTCCCCATCCCGCTGCGTCTTGCCCTCTCTAGTGAGAATGGCCGCCTCGCCGGGCTCAGCCAAACCCATTGCTTCTAGGTGCTGAAGCTCTTTGTAGTCGAAAGGGTCATAGGGCTCCGCGATGTCTATTTCTTTTCGCGGGTTTTTGATGCCAGCCATGTCGTAAGCCATCTTCGCGGCTTTAGCGACGAATTTGGGAAAAGCCAGATCGCGATTCGTCCACATGGTGGTGTCGATGCACCAGCCCACGCCCTCGATCCAGACGGGCGTGTCTGTGATCTCGTGGGCGACGTCCTCGCTCGCCAAAACAACTGCGGCCGCCCCGTCCGAGGGAGGGCTGATGTCTAATCTGCGAACTGGCAGTGCCATCACCTCTGAGTTCAATACGTCTTCTAGCGTAATATCGGGATCGGCCAGCTGCGCGCACGGGTGCCCAACGGCGTTTCGCTTGTTTTTGACGGCTACCAAAGCAATATCTTCATAGCGCACGTTGTACTTGTGCATATAGCGCTGCATCTCCATCGCAAAGATCCAGACGAGATTGGGCTTGAGGGGCCGATCTAAGATGGGGTCCCAGATATGAGCGAATGCGCTTTGGGAGTGCGGCTGCACCGAAGACATCTTTTCCTCGCAGACGACCAAAACTATATTAAATAAACCAGAAGCCACGTGCCACCATCCAGCGATGGGGGCCATCACGGCTGTGCCCCCGCCGGTGAAGATCCTCATATACGGCTTGTTCGCCCCTCCTGCGCCGTCGAGCATATTCTCACCCTTTTTATGAATCCCGTCGAAGGCGTCGGGCGCCGAGCCGAAGACGACGGCGTCCACGTCTTCGATCGAGAGGCCCGCCTGGTCGAGCGCCATCTTGGCGGCCTCCCAGCCCATCTCCTTGCCCGTCTCCTGCAGGCGGCTTGCGAAGATTGTCATGCCCGCACCCACGACGGCCACATCCTTGTGAATTCTCCTTGAATTCATGTCATCCCTCAAGAGTTTTATCGTTTACATTATTGATAGAAACTATGGTCACGATAAAACTCTCGCTACTTGAGTTTGTTCAGTATAGCGCTCCTTCAGGCGGATTTCAAATCGCTTTCATCGTGTAGACGGCGGCCAGCAGAAGTATCATCACATGCCAGAGCGCACACAGCTGTACGACTTGCCGCCAGCAAGCTCTGGGTTCCCCTTGTTCGGCAGCGCCCAGCACACGAGCGTACTGCCATCCCAACGGTGGGCTAAGCCCCAGTAAGAGGGGCAACAGCGCCCGCGGCAGCCCATAATTTGCCGCGGCCGCGGCGATCAGGCCAAGCAAATACAGTAGCCAGAGCGTCCAGCCCAGCCTCTTCGCCCGCCTACGCACTAACGCCACGGCAATTGTCTGAAGACCCACAGCCCGATCATACGGCTCATCCATGAGCGCCGTCGAGAGATACGCTCCCGCCGTGCCTAGGGCGTTCACTAACGCTAAGCCCCAAGGGAAATCTTCCCAAGGCTGCGCCAAGCTCCAGCCCGCGAGCGGACAGACGATGCCTACTCCCGCGGCATTGGCGAGCACATCTAAACCGGGCCGTGCTTTGAACCGCAGCGGCGGCGCGGCATAGGCCCAACCCCAAAATGCCCCCAGCATCGCCAGCCCCAAGAAAGTCCGTGAGATGAAGCCAGCGAGCAGCAAGCCTGTGCCAGCTTGCAGCCAAGCGACCGCACGCACCGCCCACATCGACAGCCGACCATCCACCAGGGGAATTTGGCATCGTCGAGGGTTGCGCCGATCCGTGTCGAGATCGTAAATATCGTCGATCACCAGCGTGAAGCCGCCCACCAGCGGCCCTAAACACACCAGCGCCAGCCAAAAGCTTTTTGTCATGCCCAGCCAATTCCAAAACGCAGTCGGGTCGAAGCTGAAGTGCTCCAGGGCGGGTAGGGGCGCTTGCGCCCCTAGCAGAAACCCCAGATACCCATGAGTGATGAACAAGAGCCAGCAAGCCGGGCGAAGCTGCGTCAGCCAAGCACTCATCATCAAGTCACTCCTACACACGTGAGCAGTAGCCAGCCCACGACCAGACTCAGCAAAGCGACAATAAACACGAGCCCGCGCCGCACCCGCTGTGGGTTGTCAGCAAAGCACCATATGCGATAAAGCACGGGCAGGCCGACGACAAAGGGGAGCATACGCGGCCAGAATTTCTGGGGAAACACATAACCTGCGAGCACTAACCCCAAGGCGCTCAAAGAGGCCAAGCAGAAGCAGAGCCAGCCCAGCTTCTTCAAGAACCCTTGCTGCTGGCGAGGCCAGCGCGTTGTCGTGAGTGCCAAGGGCACGTGCAACCCGATGATCAAGGGCGCCAGATGAAGCGCGATGAGCCAAGGAAAGTGCGCGAGCGGCTGAGCCAAGGACCATCCAGCCAGCAGCGCCCAGCTGCCTAGACTAACCCGCAGGGTCAGCGCCTGAGCCAAGTGAAGCAGCGGCGACGCGAGCGACGGGGAAAGAAGCGCCCCTCCCAACAAAGGTGGGCCCAAAGCCCAGAGCCCCCAATGGGAGCCCGCCGTCCGCAACACAGTCGACAGCCAAAGCGGACTCAGCTGACGCGCAGCTAAAACCCAGCCCACATAAAACGGCAAGAGTGCAATAAGCACGGGTTCCAGTCGCTCCAGCCAGCCGCCCGAGATTCGAAGGCGTCGATCAAAGCCAAACAAGTTGCGTCTCTCTTGGCTCAAGTAGCTTTGGCTTGCCACAAGCGCATCCCATCTAGATGTTATCTGGAATAGGATTGGCACGCTAGCAAGTGCTCCCTCTGAGTTTTGCAAATAGCTCCTAGCCCCACCTCCACATAGGGTGCATAGGCGCTGTTTGGGAACGCCTCGATAAACTGCATAAGCTTCGAGACGATTTCGTTATCCACAAGGAAGAGCACTGCTTCTGGAGTCAAGAAGGGCTTGAGTTGGTTGTCTACAATGAACTTTAGAGCCTCCTGATCTTTGCCCTGTGGATCGACGACCTCGACCTCTATCTAGATGGAACTGGAGCTGCAGATCGTCTTGGGTCTCATTGCGAACCACCATCTGGATCTTTAAGGGCTCTCCGACCAAGAGCTTAGTCTTCTCAGGCGAGATAGCAAAGCTCAACTTTTTGGCTCAGCAGCTGGCAGGCAGATATTGCCTTGGCGCTCATTGCTCGTCGTGTTGTTGTCCTCAATTGTGTTATCGCCCCAAAGTGTGACCCGACCGCCGAAGTCGTCTTGATCGTAGCCACATTGTTTGAGCCAAGCGGCTAGGCCCCAATCGGCGTTCACCGCAATCTCCGAGTTAATGAGCGTCACCTGAACAGAGCCCCGCACTTCTAGACCGCTGCACAGCGCCCAAGGGGCGGGTGCGGCTTGCGAGCAGGACTCATCGCGGCCGTTATCTTCTAAAGTGCTTAGCAAAAGCTCCACTTGAGCCGATTCCTTCGCCAAGATACCTGAGAACTGGCTTCGCGAGATTTCGGAATTGAAGAGCGTCAGGCGGGCCGAGCCCTCAGCGGCGAGGCCATAGCCGTTCTCGAAAAGGCCGGTGTCTACGAGTATCCCTTGGGCGGAGTCCGTTATAGAGAGGCCGACCATGTTCCCCGAGATGGCGACATGATAGAGCCTTGCTTGGGCCGACTCTGCCAAGAGAACTCCGTAAGCACTTCCCCCGGAGATGGTGGAGTCCGAAAGTGTGACTTGGGCCTCGCCATCCGCCCACACGCTCGCCTCTAGAATCCCATTGCGGGAGATAAGAGAGTTGAGGAGCGTGACCCGGGCTGCCCCCATGGCCCGCACGCCGCTCGTGCCCCCGAAGACGGCGACGCGGTTCAGAGCTACCTCCACATGCCTCTCGACCTTGATGACCCCCTCAGATGAAGAGAAAGCTCCTGCCGTTGAGGCGGCGGTCAGGTCTTCGATCACCACTTGGATTTCGCGCGTGGCCTCCTTTTCAGGGGAGCGAATTGTGAATGTCTCGATGAAGTCTGGCTTTGCCGTGATGACCGTTTTTTCTTGGCCTGCACCTCGCAGCGTCAAGCTCTTCTCAATCACAATACTCTCTTCCCAGCTGCCCGCGCTTAAGCAAATCACTGCGCCCTCAACTGCTTCATCTACCGCTTGCTGAATGGACTGCTCAGGAGTTACGACCGTGCAGTCTATCTGCACCAGCAAGACTTGCTTGCTGTTCCCAGCGGCCCAGATCATTAAGATCAAGACCAAGCCTAAACCGAAAAACTTCACGACACGACCACCCATGATGCACCCCCTTCGGTTATTCTAGCGATTCAGGACCGCGGGAGCAAACGAGCGACAGGCCTGGCACATATTTGATCTCGTCTCGATGATCTGCCCACAGGTGGGGCAGTTCTTGAGAAGATCTTGATAGCAATGGGTGCAAATCGCTTGATCGGGCAAGGCGGGTTGGTGGCAGAAAGGGCAGCGCTTGTGAATCCGTTTAGATGCTTTTGAGGAAATGAGTTCGTTGCGCATCTTCAGACCGATGATCGGGCCGGTCAACAGCCCGGCTCCGGCGCCCACAGCAATCCCAGAGAACCCTAACCATCGGCACAAAGACTCAAGCCAAGCTCCATTCAGAGCCCCTAAGAAGGCCCCACAAGCGGTCAGGGCAGCTATGAGCGCTTGGCGGGTCTGAATTCGGCGCGCGAAAGTTAGCCCGAGGCAGCCGCCGAGCCCACCTAACACAATATTGCCGGGCAAGGTGAACCAGAAGCCCAAGATCAGCACCGTCAGTGCGGCTCCGAAGGCTTGAGCTAGGCCCGAGGCCAAAGTGAGGACGAACGCTACAAGAGCGGCTACAGGAACACCGATGAGACAAGCCCCCGCCGCTCCCCTGCCGAAGGCCCTTCCATAAGTCATGGGGGCTTGAGGCGGCTGAGCACTGTTTTGGCTGTGAAACTCTTCGCTCATATGCCACACCTCCCTTCGATGCCTCAAGCTTAAATCCATAAAAGCGTAGTAGCTATGATCTAGGGCAGGCTTGGGCATGATTTGTATTAGGTTTGAAGCTGATCTAGATCAGGCTTCAGTCCCTTCGGGAGAATATGGCCACGGCCCCGGTGCCGTGCGGGATGCCCCGCCAAGATTGCGCCACTCCAATTCGTGCATTTTTGACTTGGCGTTGGCCCGCTTCGCCGCGCAATTGCAAAACGACCGCTAAAGCCCGCTGTAGCCCAGAAGCTTCGATCAAATCCCCACAGCCCAGCGAGCCCCCACTTAAATTCACGGGCAGTTCGCCCTCTTGACTCAAAGCCCCCTCTTGCGCCAAAAAGCCCGCTTCGCCGGGGCGAGCCAAGCCTAACGCTTCCAAGTGCTGCAACTCTTTAAATGCAAATTTGTCGTCGACTTCAGCAATGTTTATTTCTTTTCGCGGGTTTTTGATGCCCGCCAGCTTATAGGCCATCTGCGCGGCCCGTCTGGCATAAGAGGCATCCGCCTCGCGCCCCGCGATCCACGGCGTGTCGGAACTCCAGCCGATGCCCTCTAGATAGACGGGCTTCTCGCTCAAGCGCTTCGCGACCTCACCCGCAGCCAGCACAAAGACGATGCAGCCGTCGGCCCGCGGCGCGATCTCAAAACGCTTTAAAGGGTCAAATATATATTCGGAATTCATGACGTCTTCGACGCTGAGTTTGGCTTCGTACGCTGCAATGGGGTTGTAAAACGCGTTGTGTTTGTTCTTGCAGACGACAGCAGCGCACTGCTCTTCCGTGGTCCCCCTCTTATCGAGATATGTGCGCATCTCTAAGCCGGCCACATAATACGGGTGAACATTGCTTTGGGCGCTTAAGGGTGCCTCATAGACCGGGTCAAAAGAGAACTCAACTATGTGTTCGTAAGTGAGTAGATCGGAGATCTTGCTGTGGGCCTCAACCACAATAATATCAAACAAGCCAGTGCGTATCTGCATGAATGCGTTGGCTAAGCCTTGCAAGCCGTCGCCTGTGACGGTGATCATTGGGCGAAGTGCCGCGCCCAATTGATCTGGCGTGAACTCATCAAAGATCGAAAAACCCTCCCAAAAATCTTCAGCACACGTGATGAAGCTGTCGACGTCTCTTCTGGGATCGATGCCCGCGTCCTCGTAGGCTTTGCAAGCGGCCTCGAACATGAGTTCCTTCCAGTTGACATCGGGCGTAACACTGTTAAAGTTCGTATAGCCGACGCCGATAACCGCAACTTCTCTCATGAGTGCTTTAAGCCTTTACATGTTAACTTGTGAACTGCTTTTTAGTTTGGCTTGCCGGAGCCGCTCTTCTACCAAAAGATCAGCAGCTTTGGCCGTCGAGATCCCTTCCTTCTTGGAACGTGTAATGATCTCACTTAGGCGATCATAGATCTTTTCAGCCTCAGTTAGAGCTCTTTCTAAGCTCCCGCCAGTGATCTCTTGCACCCCGGCGATCAGACCACCGGCGTTGATCACGTAATCTGGCGCATATAAGATCCCCAGCTCGTGCAGCATCTCGCCGTGTCGTGGCTCTTTGAGCTGGCTGTTCGCGGAGCCTGCCACGATAGCGCACTGCAGTCGGGGGATCGTCTGATCGTTTAAAACGCCGCCGACGGCACACGGCGAAAAGATGTCGCACTCGACTTCATAAATGTCTTCGGGGTTCACCGCTTTGGCTTTGAACCCTCTCACGACGCCCTCCAGCGCCCGCGGGTCGACGTCGCTCACAAAGATTTCTGCTCCTTCGGCTGATAATTTTTTAATCAGCTGATAGCCCACCTGGCCCGCGCCTTGAACGGCGATCTTCAGATCCTTTAGAGAATCTTTGCTGAAGACGGTTTTGACGCAGGCCTTCATGCCGTGGATCAAGCCTTGTGCCGCCACGACGGAAAGATCCCCTACCCCACGCTCCGTGCCCGCCAGATAGCGGGTCTCTTCGCTGATAAATTTTAAGTCTTCAGCCGTGATGCCCAGATCTTGGCCTGTGGTGAAGCGGCCGTTGAAGCCCGCGATGCGACGTCCGTACTCGCGCAGAAGCTCTGGGGTTTTGTCGCGCCGGGGGTCGCCGATGATGACCCCTTTGCCTCCGCCGAAATTCACATCCGCCGCGGCGCATTTATACGTCATAGCTTTTGCGAGCTTGAGCGCGTCCTCCAGAGCCTCTAGAAAAGAGCTATAGTGAAAGAAGCGCGTGCCACCCGTGGCTGGGCCTAGCGTCGTGTCGTGAATGACTACAATAGCACGAAGACCCGTGCGTTCATCTGAGAAGTAGTGAATCTCTTCCGGGTTGTACTGCTCGATGAGTTTATACAATCTGTATCACACTCCAAATAAGACTTTAAAGAATGGAAGTAAAATGACGGTGATGCCGGTGCCCAGGGCTGCGCCGAAGAGCACATCAGACGGATAATGCTCTCCTAAATAGATGCGCGAGAACCCGATTAACGAAGCCGCTGTATAAGCCAGAACTTGAAACGCCAACATAGGGTAGAACTGGGCGATCAAGAAGGCGATGCTAAATGAGCTTGCCGTATGCCCCGAGGGGAACGAATAGCGCCCGATGAATTTGTAGCTTCGGGCGCGATCATAGCTTGGCCGGCCGCGGCGAAAGGCGCTCTTGATCGACATGTAAATCGCCAAATTCACCCCCGTGATCGCCAGCGCGATGAGCACATAGTATCTATCGACGTGCCCGCCTAACAGCAACACAAACAAGCCCACGAGCCCCCATAAATAGCCGTCGCCCACTCGGGTGGCTACTCGAAAGACCCAATAAAATTTGCGCAGGTAACGACTCGCTTGCAGGACTTCTAAGACTCTTTTATCCCAACGAGCGATGGTGTCTAGCGCCGGATCGAAATATTCTTCGAGCCATTCCAAAAAATCTCTCAATTTGGCCCTGACTTTCTGGCCTTCCATAGTCTGCTCTCGCCTCCTTTGAAACGAGCGAAGCTCATTTGGGTCTTAGCGCCGGGAACAAGATCACTTCGCGGATGCTCGCAGAATCCGTAAGCAGCATGGTTAAGCGATCGATGCCGATCCCCAAGCCGCCCGTCGGCGGCATGCCGTGCTCCAGCGCGCTCAAAAAATCCTCGTCGAGCACTTGGGCCTCCTCGTCGCCCCTTCTTCTCAGCTCCTCTTGCATCTCGAATCTCCGCCGTTGATCGAGGGGATCATTGAGCTCAGAAAAGGCGTTGCCCAACTCCAGCCCACCCACAAACGGCTCGAAGCGCTCCACCAAACGGGGCTTATCTTTCTTCCTTTTGGCCAAAGGCGATAGCTCCAATGGGTAGTCTATAATGAACGTGGGCTCGATGAGCTTGGGTTCCACGTACTCTTTAAAGAGTTCATCCACGAGCTTGCCCCAGCTCCTTTGAGGGTCTACTTTGAGTGAGCGCTTTTTGAGTTGTTGACTTAGGCTCTCTAAGCTGTCGTGCTCCTCAATGTCAATGCCCGTTTCTGCCAAAATCGCCTCCCTTAATGTCTTGCGCCGCCAGGGTGGTGAGAGATCGATCTTGTGGCCCTGATAGCGTATGCGCATAGCTCCCAGGGCCTCTTGGGCGATCTGGGCGATCATTTGTTCTGTTAACTCCATCATGTCGTTATAGTCCGCATACGCCTGATAGCACTCCATCATGGTGAACTCGGGGTTGTGTTTGGTGGAAATCCCTTCGTTTCGGAAGTCTTTGCCGATCTCGTAAACTTTTTCCAACCCACCGATGATGAGCCTTTTCAAATAGAGCTCGTCAGAGATGCGCAGGTAAAGGTTCTGATCGAGCACGTTATGGTACGTAGTGAATGGTCGGGCAGCTGCGCCTCCATAGAGCGGCTGCAAGATGGGCGTCTCGACTTCTAAAAAGCCATGGGAATCTAAAAAGCGGCGCATCGCTGACACAATGCGGCTGCGAATCAGAAAGATGCGTCGCGATTCTTCATTCGAAATCAGATCTAAATAACGTTGGCGGTAGCGCGTCTCAGTGTCTACGAGACCGTGCCACTTTTCGGGTAGAGGTCGCAGCGCCTTACACAAAAGAGAAAATTTTTCAATGTGCACCGAGAGCTCGCCCTTCTCTGTTTTAAAGATGACGCCCTCGACGCCGATAAAGTCACCGATGTCTAAATCCGTGAAGAGCTCATATTGCTCTTGGCCCAAGGCATCTATTTTGGCGTAGCCCTGGAGCTTGCCGCTTTGATCTTTAATATCAATAAACGACGCCTTACCCATGCGGCGGCGAGCTATAATCCTGCCAGCGAGTTTCACAGGCTGATTTGTCCACTCGCCTGACTTTAGATGGCTATATTCTCTGATGATCTGCTCAGCTGTATGAGTGCGTCTGAAGCCGGTTGGGTAAGGCTCAATGCCTCTCCGGCGGAGACTCTCCAGCTTTTTCAGCCGCTCCTCTCGCAGCACATTTTCCATCATCGTTGGGTGCCTCCGGCGACGGATTAGCGTCCACGGCGCTCGATGCCCAAGATTTTATATCTGATGATGCCTGTGGGGGTCTCCACCACGACCTCTTCTCCTTTGCGATGCCCCATGAGCGCCCTGCCCAAGGGGCTTGTAGTAGATATCTTGCCTTGCTCTAAGTCCACCTCCGCCGGGCCCACCAGCTCAAAGGTGGCCGTCTCGCCGCGCTCTCTGTTCTTTAAGATCACCCGCGTGCCGATGCCCACGGCCCTGGTAGAAATACTCTTCTCATCAATGATCGTGGCCTTTTCAAGAAGCTCCTCAAGCTTGCGTACCTCAGCCTCATAGAAATCCTGTTGGGTTTTGAGATCCAAATATTCCTTGTTCTCACGCAATTCCGCGCCGTGCTCCTTGGCCATCTTGAGCTTCTTGGGGAGCTCCTCGTGAAGAATGTGTCTGTATTCTTCTAATTTCTTCTTCTTTAGCTCGTACCCTTCCTGCGTCAGCATTACTTCTTCATTATTGTTCATAGCTCCCTCCCCACCCATAAAGTCTAAAAGTCACGACCTGGGGCTTCTGACTTGTAGACTTGCAACTGCTATTATATCACAAGCTGATCGCCCAGGCAACCCCGACTAGTGGAGCGGGCCAGCGCTTGCAAGCTCTTCTGAAAGCTCTCGTATAACTCCTTATTGCTCAGCTCAAGCGCTGACGGCTTGGGGAAGATCACTAGATCGAGATTACCCAGCAGTTGCTTGTGGGTGCGAAAGCATTCCCGCAAGATGCGCTTGATTCGGTTTCTCGCGGCGGCCTTGCCCAGAGACTTCCCTACGACCAGGCCCAAGCGCGGGGTCCCTTGATCGTTGGCCAGTACAAAGATCTTAAAGTATCGATCTTGAAAGGGTCGGCCGGCTTTGTAGACCCTTGCAAAGTCTGTCTTCAGACGCAGTCTATTCGCTTTGGGGAAGCTCTGATCGGCCATGCTTACTAAAGTATATCACGTTGCCACGTTCCACGCTTCGTGCAAACTTGTGAACTTGCTAACTGTTTCGGGTATGATCAAAACGTGCTGCCGTTTATAGTACTAGGCATCGTGCAAGGGCTGGCGGAGTTTCTGCCGATAAGCAGCTCAGCCCATCTGATTCTGATCGAGCGCTTTTTCAACGTAGTTCCCTCAGAAGGAAGTCTCAATGCCATGTTGCATTTGGGGACACTTTTGGCGGTGTTCTATTATTTCCGCCGCCGCCTATGGCAACTGCTTCGAGCGCCGTTCAAACGAGACGAGAATCTGCGATTGTTGTTTCTACTGATCACCGCCACCTTGCCCACGGCTGTGATCGGGTTCTTTTTAAAGACCTGGGCGGAGGCCGCGTCTGCGATGATCTGGCTGGTGGGCCTCGCCCTCGTGTTAACAGGGGTTCTTATGTATCTTGTGGAGGCGTATCTAGAAAGAAAGCGCCCCTCACAAAAAGACGCTCATGAGCTGAACCTCACAGAGGCTCTTCTCATCGGGGTCATGCAAGGCTTCGCGGTCTTCCCTGGGCTCTCGCGCAGTGGACTCACCATCGCGATGGGCTTATGGCGAGGGCTAAATCGCGAAGCAGCGGTGGAGTTCTCGTTTGTGCTCTCGATCCCGGCGGTGTTGGGCAATGCGTTACTCAGCTTGCCTAAAGCTTCACCTCAGGCAGATACTCTGCTCAGCGCACTTATCGCTGCTATTGTTGGCGTCTTAGCGATTCGCCTCTTGCTTTATGTGCTTATTCAGAAGGGCTTAAAGCCCTTTGCGTACTACTTATGGGTGGTGGGGCCGCTCGCGAGCATACTGGCGTTTGTCTTGAGCTAAAACGCAGCTTCAGTTGACTCTTACCCCAAAATCTGTTAAAACATATAAAACCTGCTCAAAACGGATCGAGCGCTGAATCTGGAGGTAGGATGGAGGTCTTTGAGTACGTGGAGCAAGGCCGGGGGGAGCCCATCGTCTTCTTGCATGGCCTTTTTGGGGGACCTGAGAACTGGGCGGAAAGCACAAAATATCTCAAAGAAGAATTTCGCGTCTTGGCGCCCAAGTTCCCTTTGGATGGCAAACGGCCGGGCTTCGATTCTATTGAAAAACTCACGGAATATGTGAAAAACTTTCTCGAGCATAAAAATCTTGAAAGGGTTTCTTTATGTGGCAACTCGCTGGGGGGCCAAGTGGCTATCGACTTCTGCTTAAAGCACCCAGAACGGACTGATAAACTCATATTGACGGGAAGCGCGGGGCTCTTCGAGCAGAGCCTCACTGGCGGCGCCCTTCCCAAAAACACCAAAGAGTTCATTCGTGAGAAGGCCCTCGAAATCTTTTATGACGGGCGCCACGTCACAGATGAGCTTGTGGATCGCGTCCACACGATGCTCTTGGATAGGCCCACGGTGCGCTTTTTGCTTAAGATCGCGAAGAACACCCGAGACTATAACGTTCGAAATGAGCTCAGAAGAATTAGGGTGCCAACGCTGATCGTCTGGGGAGCAGACGACAAGATCACCCCACCATCAGTAGCCAGAGAATTTCAATCGCTGATCACTGACTCGAAATTGATCTTCATCGAGCGATGCGGGCATTCCCCGCCCATCGAGCGCCCTCAGCAGTTCGCCGAGCTGCTCCGCGATTTTTTGAGAGACAGTAGGGGCGCTGCTGGCTGCGCCCCTGGCGAGGCAAGCCTTGCCCCTACGTCTCCCTCTATCTGGGCCGTTTGCAAAAACAGATAGACTCTGCTATTTTTTGAACGAGATGCAAGTCATCGGCGGCAGCAAGAAGGGCCACAAACTCTTTTGGCCCGCAAAGCATCATATCAGACCTATGCGCGACATAGTTAGAAGCGCGCTCTTTAATGTTTTGGGCGATTTAGTCACTGACAGCCGTTTTTTGGATTTATTTGCGGGCACGGGCTCCGTGGGCATCGAAGCGCTCAGCCGAGGGGCCAAACGCTGCGTATTTGTCGATCACGCGCCCGAAGCGATCAAGCTCATCCGTAAAAATCTAGAGGCTTTGAATTTTAAAGAGAAGGCTTGTGTGATGAAACTCGACGTGTTTGAGGCCATCGAGCGCCTGTCTGCTGAGGGCGAGCGATTCGATCTCATCTTCATCGGCCCGCCTTACCATAGACGCTTAGCCCATAAGACGTTAATGGCCTTATCACAACATGCCCTACTAGACAAAGAGGGAATTATTATCACGGAGATCTTCAAGAAAGAAGAGCTCGATGCTGAATACAGTCATTTAGTGCTGATGGACGAGCATCAGTATGGCGATAATCAGCTCTTATTTTATCGAGAGAGGGGGTGAGTTGAGATGGCTTGGGCTCGAGGTAGGTGGATTTTAGAGATTGCTTTAGTTGCTTTGGCTTCCGCAGCTTTGCTGACGCTGATAGGCATCTCGTTGATGAACGCCGCCACAGCGCAAAGCCAGCCCACTATTCCTAATGAGCTGGTGGCGAAGGATTTTGTAGAGGTCAAGTTCGAAAGCCCCCCGGATTGGAAATCGTCAATGCAAGGGAGCTGCGTGATTTATGCGCCTAAGGGAGGCCGAGCCAAGAAGGTGGTGATCATTCGACCTGATGGCAAAACGCAAGAGCACATCGTGGACTCCAGCGGCGCGGTCACCATCTGTGGGGATCGAATACACATAGATACTCTGGGTGGAGGGCTATAGAGGGGTTCCCATCGCCTCCTGATGGAGCTTCATGTTCATGGCGAAGTAAACGTAAAGATCAAACAGCGACTTGAGGTTGGCCCGGAAGTTGAGAGCTCTCTTCAAGATGGAGTTGTGTGCATAGAAGTTGCGCTTCATCTCTTTGACCCCCTCTTCGAGCTCTTCAGGGGACATGAGCTTGGGCTTAAAAAGCACTTTCCCTATTTGCTCCTTGTGTAGCCACCACCGATCGATGAGGATCCGATCCTGTTTTACAAGATCGTCGTAGAGCGGCGTGCCCGGATAGGGCGTAAGAGGGTTGAAATTTGCGGCCAGGAACTTCTGCTCCAGGGCGAACTCCAAAGTGCGCTCGAAGACGGTTTCATCATCATGATCAAGCCCCAGCACAAAAGAGGCATAGACGCCGATCCCATGCTCATGGATCCTCTTGATGGCCTCCGCATAGTTGGCCGCATTGTTCCAGCGCTT
>FWPU01009631.1_pt1 | contig 14321 bp, 7 predicted proteins | sample 2228361 | NCBI WGS metagenome assembly FWPU01 (sample SAMEA103939777, study PRJEB20133) | metagenome
AGGGTGGCAGTGAATGGCTGACCCCATGGTGTGGTCTCTACCGACACGTAAGTCAGTTTAGTTGCATGATACAGATCAAGATAGAAGTACAAGTTAGAACTGCTATAGTAGTCATGGTACGACCAGAGATCGATTCGCCAACGCCTGTTAGTACTCAGATCAGTGGTGTTAAGAGCAATTCCGTATCGTCCGGTACCATAGTCGTTGAGTGTCTTTATTGCAGGGCTGCCACCTACAGTCCAGTTCATCTTTACAATCGCACCGGCAACGCCCCCTGATACTACTGTATCAGTCAACTCAACTTCGATATAGAGAAGGTCACCTGCCATACTCACGGATATACCATCAGGTATTGCATCTCCGGGGGACTTTAACGACATCGATGTTGCATGTTTTATTATGAACTTGCGTTCATACAGTCCGGTACCATCGTCGACTGTGCTGCCCGCATCCTTGTATTGGACGCTCACGGTCCATATACCAGCTGCAGCAGTTGAGTCAATGACCCTGTTCCATGTTGGTTCTACGTCAGTACGTTGTGACTCAGTACCCACTGAATAGAACGTACCAGGATTGTTTTGATTATTGTACTCTGTCAGTATCCAGTTAGCACTTCGTATGGTGGATGACACACGGACCTCATCAATCCATCCATTGAAGTATGCACTTCCACTAGGAAACTCAGAGGTATCGCCAACAGAGCCACCTATGCCCCATTCTGCAGTATACGCAAGGGAACCAGTAGTACCGCTTCCTGTGAGAGCAGTATCAAGTGCACCATTGATGTAGATCTTGTTGTTTGTCATCGAATCTGCATCAAGAACAACTGCAAAGTGATACCATCCCATCGGCCATGACGTCCTTGACGTATAGGCATATCTCACAGAACTACCAGTCTCCATCTTGAACACAAGACATCCATCAGGTGGTGTGCCAAACAGATAGTCTGTGCCCACGAGTGCGATATGCATGTTGTATGTACTGCTCAGGTACTTCTCCAGGATCATAAGAGATGTTGTTGACGAACTTGAGAAGGCAGTAGGCAGATAGAACCAACCTGAGATAGTCACATCATCGGATGGGTTTAGACCCACGTCTGGTGCAATTCTGATCCAGTCATTACCATCAAAAGATTGAGCATACCCAATCTTTCCGGATATCTGAGAGACTCCTCTCTGACCACCATGATATCCATTGCCAGAGGAGTCGTACAAAACACCAGTGTTCTGCTCATCAACTGTGGCCTCATTGAGATGCCATACTGCACTGTGACCATTTGTCCATACTTTTGATGGGGTCTCCTGTGGACCTACTACAGGATTACCATAGTACATATTGAATACAGTATCCACTGTGTCACTCAGATTCACACGTACCCATGCAACAAGACGTGCACGTGTAGCATTGTAGTTCTGCTGGAACAACTCAAGATCATGATAGAGAATACGCCCATTCTGTACGAACAGTATGTCATCTCCGTCCGACTGCACCTTTGTGGGATCATGTAGGTCTGTGTCTAATATGTCAATCAATACAGGGAAGTTCAACTGGTCCCCCCATACCTGGTTATGATTCACTGTTATGGTCTTACGATACTTGAAAGATGGAATCTCATGCGTTGGGGTACCTGTTGTGGTGTGAGTGTTTGTCCACCAGACATTGCCAGAGGGGTCAGTGAGTGTGATTATCGAACCAGCGCCAGTGATCCAGGGTACCGTTGCTTTGAACTGCATAGTATTACCCACTGTGAAGTTTGCAGTCTTTCCAAGTGAACCACCCTGCAGTCCCAATACAAGATTGGAAACATAGTTTAGACCTACAAAAGTCAACACCCATACTCCAAAGTAGTCCACAGCATCATCGCTCACAGTGAGCGTACTCCCCTCATACCACCACTGTGTAGGATATGTCTTGGTCTGATTGAGTGGGTTCCTCACTGAGACAGGTCGCCACTCCTCCTGTGGAAAGTTCACTGTGAACTGAAGACTGGTCGTTGTCTGTGGTGGAGATACCAGCACTCTCGCGGTCCAGTCGACATGCGTGGCATTGACTACGTGATAAGTTGTTCCATTCGACAGATTCTCATCAAGTGTCTGACCCTCACCAGATATGTCCATAGTCATGATGATGTTAAGGTTCACATTTTCTGTACTACTGGTGGTATAGAACACTGATACGGTCTCGCCACTGCTGTAGGTTGTTTGCATTGTCATCTCAGTACCAACTGAGTAGAAGGTAGACGGGGAGACCTGATTGCGGTATTCAGTCAGAATCCACTCCTGGGTGAGTACACGAGAGGCAAGACGTATCTCATCAATGAGTCCATCCCAGAACCTCGGATTGGATGGGTCAAAATTGTTGTTTCCAATGACTACGACATCATTTGAGTCATAAAGATTAGAACCCGCAATATCGGTTCTGTTATACTTTAGAGAACCATTGACATACATTCTGAGGGTGCTAGAACTGGCATCCCATGACCATGTCAAGAGATGCCATGCCCCAGAGCGTGCATATGTGTCGGAACTGTATGAGTCATAACCACTTGTGTCAGTACGAATTCTGCCTCTGAAGTAGTTGTCGGGATCAATGACTATACCAAATACGTGCTGAGTACCTGATGTGGCAGGACTCTTTGAAACGACTCGTGGATAGTATACATTGACATCAAGATAACACCATGCACTGAGCGTGAGTTTGGTCCAATCATCTGTATAGACCTGTCCTAGAGAGATCATATCATTACTACCATCGAAATCAATGGCACGACCAATTATTCCACTGACAAGGTTGCTGGAATTCATTGAACCATATGATGTTCCATGATGATTTGTAGGTGCGCTGTCATAGACGACATAAGTGGGATCCAGACTCATGTGATGAACAAACTCATATTCACGCCACATCCGTTTAGATACTACAAGACGAGCGTCAGGATTTCCATATGTCATAGTGATGACGGTGGGAGCCGTACTTGAGAGTGTAGGAACCTTGACCCATGCAACAAGTCGTGCATAGGAGGGACTGTACGACTGATCAAAATACTCTATCTCAAAGTCAACAGGTGTATTTCCAATCCTGAAGGAGATGTCACGTCCATCAGGCATTGCCTTGGTCTTCAGATCAGCGTCCAAGATGTCAATCAATACTGGAAAGTCTGTGAGTGTGGCTGCGACCTTAGTATAGTCAATAGTTATGTCCTTCTGATACATGGGCAGAGATACAGTGTCCTCAGCAAGCGGTGTCAGATACTCCACATAGATACGAGCAAGTTCATCCTGACCACTTGCAGCAGAGCATTTTATTCTGTTTGACGCCGAATAACTCGAGGAGTACATGTAGTCCAGCATAATGACAAGATAATTCCCGCTGCTCCATGTGGAGTCAGATATTGCCTCCTGTATCAGTGCAGTGATATCAGGTGACCTCAGTCTGATACGTAGACCATTTTGATGATACCATGCAGTCGGCATCCAACTCACACTTGTCTTTACCCAAGAGAATCGAGCTTCAAGGTGTGGCAGTCCTGAGGTGAATGCAGCTACGGGGGAGCCATTAGCATACTTGACAGCGACATAGATCCGCATTCCTACCAGATCAGTCAGTGCCTCTTGAGTAGGTTCTACCTCAAAGTATGCATCTGTCACTGCTATGCCGGGTGAGATGTCAAGTGGGATCTGGAAGCCTGCCTCAAAGTCAGCGGCATCATTCCAACTTGAGCCCGTTATACCGACAGAGATATACTGACCAGTTGGCCCATCAAGATCAATACCAGTACTTGGATGATCATAGCAGTCTCTGTAAGCATTATCTGGAACGTATTCATATTCGCTACCAGGAACTGCGCCCACTACAGCGGTGGAATTTGCTTTCAGGGAGATCTGTTCTGGAAATGGCCTTACCTGCATCTGAAGTTGTACCTCATCAATATACACGACTGCATTGAGGTTGTTTGATTGAGTACCAGAGAGGTCTGTTGCAAGACCGACCTCCAGTAGCAATGAGTTCGGCAGTGTGATTGCATCTATCGTGGCCTGAGGAATGTCAACAGTTGCTAGTAGCCATGTATCGGTCGGGTCGCCACTCTCAAACACATAAAGCTTTGTTTCGTAGTTCTCAAGACGGACCACAAGATGAACCTGGTTATACATGTCTGAAGACGAACGAACATTATAACGGAAGGTCACACGTGCTGCATAGATGTCACGGAAGGGCGCAGACACATGCTGACTCAGGTATATCTCATCAGTGGAGGATAGAGTATTACCATTAGTCCAATAGGCACTGAAATACCAACCAATTGGCACTGCAGAACCACTATAGTAGTAGCCAGTGTCGCTGTGGAAACGAAATATGCCGTAGTGTGGATGTTGCGACTGAGAACTGACTGACTTTATTAGTGTCCAATAGTCTGGCACTGCAACATCTTCGCTCTGATATGGTGATATCAACCACTTCTCATTATGATATTTGTCAAGGTTCCAGTTGACTACCTGTTCGTTCATCCATGTCTGTATACCCTGTACAGTGCTTGTGAGACCAGTTGCAGCCCATCCTGTACTCAATGGAATAGTGGTAGTTCCAGCTGACGATGAACTGATTACAAGGTTACTATCGTATAGATTTGATACTTCTCCTGAGAGTCTGACTGATAGGGGTTCTCCACTACCAGAGAAATCTTCTGACAGAGCGGAGTCATACCCGAAATTCAATAGATCGTTAGCAGATGATGTTGTTTGGGGCAGTGGATAGTTCAAGTCCGTTCCTGGAAGCAGAAACAGAACAACAATTATCAGCGTTACAAACCAGACCTTCCTCATTACGCACAATCACCGACCGATTATATTCATAATAATGAATGCTGAGAGTGTCTACACAGAGTTACTTGTTTATAGATGATAGAGAACGCTGAATAATAAATATCTCTCTGCAGATATTGTTCTATTAATGAACAGTTTGTTCTATTTTTCGACATGTTATAGAACCCTATGAGTAGTGATGTCAGTCCGTGCTCAGTGGTCATCTTGCTTCATCGAGAAAGGCTCTCCGATTACTCTAAGCAACCTTCTATGTAGACGTTCACAGTTCAAGACATCAAGTACTGACTAAAAGAGACTTTAGTTTAGAGTAAATATATCTACGTGGTGTGAATCGGCCAATGGCGTGATTGTCACATTAGAAAGGTTGGCAGTGATATCTCTGAATGTAGTCTGCGTATCCTGCGAATCTATAGCCCAGTCGGTCTCGGAGATCAATTAACAGGTCGACTACACGTCTGTTATTATGGTCAAAGGGATGGATTGCAATCTGTAGAGGACCACCAATTTCAATCTCCACAAGCAGATCCATAATGTTGAGATCCTTAGTACCACGGCTGACAAGATGCGCAGATGTGAACATAGTCCGTCCGTCAGGAATGCTGAAGAGTCTGTTCTCAATCGCACAGTAGTTCAGTCCAGTCAACCGAACAGCATCAACTAGACGAAGCGGAGCCTGCCAGATGGGAGGTACAAAACCCACAGGTCGTCTATTAAGACCCTTCTCAAAGAGCGATATAGCAGCCCTTATTCTACTGACCATCTTATCCTGTGCCAGACTTTTAAATTCATCAGGGCTACCAGACTTGGAGGTATACGAATAACCGCCCAGGGATAATTCGAGCCCCAACGACTTGAGATATTCAGCGAACAGGTCGTGTCTATCAAAGTTATTGGAGAACTTCATGCCATACAGAGGAGTGACAAGAATGGTTGCACTATCAATGCCCAATTCCTTGAGCCAGTCACATGTTGTCACAACATCAGTCTCATACGCGGGCGTGACCTCATGTAATGATAGTAAGACGGTCTTGTCTGCCACGGGCTCCTCCTTCTGGCTCACCTGTGCACCCCCATCAAGTTCGGAACTATAGGGATACTGCAGGTTTATTTGGGAACCATCTAAGTCAGAGCTCTGCGCCACTGCTTATAGGCAAGTTCCACATCCTTGTCTGTAATAGTCTTTCTTCCAGCCAGTCCGACTATCTCTGCGGCGCTTCTGGCAATAAAGACTCCCACCTCTTCAAGTATTTTTGCCATCTTTTCGGCACCATCATCGCTCACTCGTGGAATACCGACCGTTCTAATGAGCCGATCCACAGGAGCCACTGGGATAATTCTATCTTTTTTAGATCTTGGCAAAGGACATATTCTCCTCAGTCTGACTATATCAGACCTCATAGAATGTATATATTAAATTAGAGTATTTAAACACTTTCAAATACCTATAAGTTCCAGTATTTAATAGTTCGGCTTGTAAAAGTAAGGATATCATATTGCAACACGCGTTCATCTCAGAGAGATGAGTCTTGCACGAGTCACCTCCTCATCAAGAACATCTAGATTCATTCTCTTCTCAATCTCAAGTATGAGGTCTTGTCGTGCATTCAAGAGGGGATATTTTGGTGGCAACTGACAACATGTGAGTGACTCCTGTGCAAACTTGTAAGTCCCAATTGCCTGTGCAATATGTTCTATGTCGGTCTTGTCATTTCCTGCGAGGGGTCGTAGAATTGGGATATCACATACAACTGAACTGATGACTCGGAGATTGGCAGTAGTCTGGGAGGCCTGCTCACCGAGTATCTCGCCAGTGACTATTGCATCCGCCTGTTCCATCAGAGCGATCTTGCGTGCAAGACGAAGCATGTTTCGTTTGCATATTATGCACATAGCCTTTCCTGCAGCATGGTCTTTGGCCTCAGTCAGGTCCATACCATGTGGTACAATGTACATCTTCACAGGATAGTCATATATGAAACGAGCCACAGTGCGAGCCTGTTCTATCGCAACCTGGGTGCAGCGCGGATCACAATACGGTGAGTTATCAAAGTAGATGAATATAGGAATGCAGCCGCGCCGCATCACTCTGAAAGCTGCGATGGGGGAGTCAAGACCGGTTGAGATAGTACAGACAACACGGCCCTGTGTGCCAGTTGGCATCCCACCAATGCCCTTGATAGTCATTGTGAAGATATAGGCGAGCCGCTCCCTGACCTCCACAGATATCTCATTGTCTGGAGTGTCTAAGTCAACTCTGAGCGAATAATCTGAGAGTTCTTTGAGAATTCGCTCTCCTAAGAGCTCTCTGATATCCTGGCTGGTATAAGAGTGAGTGCCCACTCGATGTGCACGTACAGCAAAGCTCGACTCGGCAAGAAACTCACGACGCGCAAGATAAACACCATTCTGAAGTATAGTTTCAAGGTCTGATGTTGTAATAATCACTGGAGAACATGACACAACACCAAAGACATTGGCAATCACATTAGCAGCATTTGTAGTATCGGTAGTCATCACGTAGATTCGACCATAGTCCTCACGAATTGTTGAGTATTCGACCTGATGCTCTCTGAGTGCACTCTTGATGTGTCGTATCAAGAGATCAATCATTCGGTGTCTTGTCTGCCTTGACTTAAGACCTATCTCACCATATCTCACAAGAACTGCACTATACTCGGCTGTCACACAAATAGCACCTTCTCCTAGTTGCATCACAGGTTATATCAAAAGAATTACGATTGCGTCATACATTATATACGTCATCCCAATGCCTCATAAAACCGTTATTTCAACGTAGGGATCAATTATGAGAGTCATAGGTGTTGACGTCGGAGGAACCTTTACAGACCTGTTGATGGTATCGACTGATGAACCGGGATATCTTGTACACAAAGTACCCTCAGTGCCAGGACACCAGGAGAATGGTGTGATTGAGGGTATTCGAGAACTTCTCACGTTAAGCAAAACTGAACCCAATGAAGTAGAGCTTGTGATACATGGAACAACTGTGGCCACAAATGCAATGTTAGAACGCAAAGGTGCAAGAGTGGTTCTGCTCACCACTGCTGGTTTTGAAGACATAATTGAGATTGGACGGCAGAATAGAACAGAGATATACGATCTTCATGCATACAGAACAGAACCACTTGTGAACCGAGAAGATCGAATTGGTGTCAGAGAACGTGTTGGTGCCGATGGAGAGAAGATACTTGAACTGACACAGACTGAGATTGAGCGGGTCGCAGAGGTCATTGAGAATAAAAGACCGCAGGCGATTGCAATCTCACTGCTGTTTTCATTTCTAAACAGAGAACACGAGGCTGCACTACTGCAACGAATGAGAACACATGACATATACACAGTTGCATCTTTTGAGGTTCTTCCCGAATTTAGAGAGTATGAACGGACATCAACAACAGTACTGGAGGCATATCTTGGACCACTCGTCATCAGTTATCTTGAGCGACTAAATAGCGCCATCAAGAGCCTGTGTCCAAAGGCAAAGTTGGCAGTCATGCAGTCAAATGGAGGGATTCTAAGAGCAGAGAGAGCGCGTGGAAATGCGGTTCGGCTTGCCATATCTGGACTTGCAGGAGGTGTGATTGGTGGGTGGAATGTGGCCAAGAGTATGGGACTGGACAATGTCATAACACTAGACATGGGAGGCACCTCATGTGATATAAGTGCCATAAGAGAGAATATCACAATACGTTCAGAGAATGAGGTTGCAGGACTTCCCCTGAGAACACCCTCTGTGGATGTCAAGACAATTGGCGCGGGAGGAGGCAGTATTGCATGGATCGACACAGCAGATGTGATGCATGTTGGACCGCAGAGTATGGGTGCAGACCCGGGACCTGCAGCATATGACAGAGGTGGTGAAAAGCCCACCCTCACAGATGCAGACTTGCTAGTTGGACGCCTCAATCCAGACTATTTTCTTGGTGGCAAGATCAGACTCAACACTACAAGAGCCAGAGAAACAATCGTTCATCTTGCAGAGCGGCTGAAGATGAGTATCACTGATGTTGCCATTGGGATATTAAAGATCTCAACAGCAAACATGGTACAGGCAATCAGGGAGGTCACTGTTGAGAGAGGATACGACCCTCGCAGAGCAGTACTGATACCCTTTGGCGGTGCGGGGCCTACTCATGCCACAGACATTGCAGAGGTGCTCGGTATTCAGACTATTGTGATACCACCTCATCCAGGCATCACCTCAGCGTTTGGTCTTGTCTGTGCAGATCTGCGTGTGGACCGAATGCAGTCAGTGCTTGTCTCAGAGGGGCATGGTGACTTCAAAAGAGTCGTTGACGCACTCCAAGTCCTAACAGAAGACGTCCGCGAGGAACTTGTCCAACAGGGGGTAGTATCAACCAGTATTGATATCCGTTGGGAGATTGATATGAGATATGTAGGACAGTCACATGAACTGACCATTGCTGTACCAATTGAAGAAGTTGCACTGAGAGGTGTTTCAAAGTCCCTGTTCGAGTTGCGTCATGAACAACAGTATGGTTATCGATTGCCAGAACGGGCGGTGGAATGGGTGACTGCAAGAGTGATTGGAACAAGTAGAGGACCGGCTCCAAAGCCGTCAATACATAGAGGCGGTGTGAAACTCAGAGCAGTCTCCGAACGACATTTGCACATCAGTCCTGAAGAGAAGCAATATGCGAAGGTGTATCGACGTGAGGAGTTACCAATTGGAGTCCTTATTCGAGGACCTGCAATAGTAGAACAGTTTGACACTACCATCTATATTGGACCGCAGTGGGAAGGTCAACAAGAACTCAATAGCACACTTGTCTTGAGGAGGAAACAGACAGTTGATTGACGACCCAATATCCTTTGAAGTGATGAAGAATACCCTTGTATCATGTGCCCGGGAGATGAGTTATGCACTCAGGAGCACTGCATTCAGTCCGAATATAAAAGAGAGGCGAGACTGCAGCTGTGCAGTATTCGATAGAGAGGGGGGATTGGTTGCTCAGTCAAGGGACATTCCAGTCCATCTTGGAGCTATGCCATTGTCAGTGAAAGCATGCATAGATTCGTTAGGCGATCAACTTGTAGAGGGGACAATGGCACTTGTGAATGACCCTTACTCTGGGGGGTCGCATCTTCCGGATCTAACACTAGTGGCACCAGTATTCTATAGGGGAGAAGTCATTGCTCATGTTGCAAACAGAGCCCATCATGCAGACGTGGGCGGTCAGAGTCCAGGCTCTATGCCAGGTCTATCAATGTCTATTGAAGAAGAGGGAGTCATCATCAGGCCTAGAATTGTAGTAAGAGAGGGAGCCCTAGACCTCAATGCAATCTCAGATCTGATGAATGCGACACGCACACCAGAGGAACGAGTTGGAGATCTCTCTGCACAACTGGCTGCTAATAAGACTGGTATTAGAAGAATTTTTGAGACTGCCATATTGCATGGCTCACAGATGCTCACTGACACCTTTAGTGGCCTCATCTCATACTCTGCTCGTATGATGTCATCGGAATTGAAACAAATTGGCGAATGCGAATCGCAGTTCACAGACTTTATGGAGAGTGATGGAACAGGCATCTGGAATCTGCCAATCAGAGTAAGAGTCCGTATAGCGGAGGGAAGAGCATACATCAGTTTTGAGGGAACAAGCAGACAGGTACGGGGAAACATAAATTGTCCCTACGCATCAACACTGTCTGCAGTGTATTACGTATTCATAGCACTGTTCGGACAGCAAATTCCTACCAATGAGGGATGTTGGAGTGTTCTTGAAATCGATGTACCACAGGGATCACTGCTGAATCCACGCTATCCTGCAGCTGTTGCTGCAGGCAATGTTGAGACTACTCAGAGGATAGTGGATGTCATCCTGGGTGCGATGTCACAGATAGTACCAGAGATGGTACCGGCTGCAAGTCAGGGAACTATGAACAACCTTGCAATTGGTGGAATTGACCATAGGACAGGTAGACCATTCACTTTCTATGAAACAATTGGAGGGGGTGCAGGGGCATCAAGTAGAGGACACGGCACTAGTGGAATACATTCACATATGACCAACACGCTCAACACACCAGTTGAGGCGCTTGAGAGTTCATATCCGCTCAGAGTACACACCTATGCACTACGTGATGGTAGTGGAGGCAGTGGCAAGTTCAGAGGCGGCGATGGCATCATTCGTGAGATAGAGATACTATCGGATAACTGTACAGTATCTATTCAGTCGGAGAAACGTATTGAGGGGCCATGGGGTCTGAATGGAGGCGACCATGGACTGCCGGGTCGTAATTACATCATAGTTGATGACATGAAACATCAGATCCAGTCTAAGTCGAGTGTGACTGTTCCTGCAGGAACCATTGTACGAATTGAAACACCGGGTGGAGGTGGATGGGGCAAGGCCAATTGCAGGGAGAGGCAACTGATGTCCACTTAGACCTTAAGTAACACGTCGCCGTTCACAGCATTGATACGGAGTGTCTTAGCGGCCTCGCCAGCGGACACATTGACATAATAGAAGGGCACATAGAAGCCATCAAGTTGTGAAAACTCTATAGTGTGCTCCACAACTCTCTTCGCATCCTTTGGCAGAGAGGAGGATGCTGCCTTTGTCAGTACACTGATCACTTTCTCAATCGAGTTAAGCTTACCTGGTACTACTGTTGCCTTGGCAATCCACGCAGGAGTTGCAGGTTTCTTACCCGGTCCTTTTACTAGTGGTTCCATGTTATTTGCAGGATCGCCCGTAATTCCATTGAGAAGAAGCGAGTCCTGTCTTTTTACCTCATTGAGTTCGATAAGGTCAATAAACACAGAGTTTCCATGAGTACCTTTTTTGGGTACAAATACAGAATCACCAAGTGCAACTCCAACAACCTGATCATTCACAGATATCTCTTCATTTTTGACTCGAAGATATTTCAGGCGCATTGTTGCATTGTACATGCAGTAGAACTCATACTTCAACGCCGGAGTGCTGACTTTCAACTTATCAGGAGATGTCTGAAGAATATCAAGAGCCTCTTTCTCAGCCCTCTGTTTGGCCTTCTCAACATCAAATTTTGGTTCAAAATAGAAGAGTTTCTTCGTCTTGTCATCTGTCTTTAGAGTGGCCGCAGGACCAGTCAACTTGAATAGTGCAGCAGATAATACCCCTGTCTTTTTTGTAGACTGTTTTTTTGACATCTTACATCGTCATAATTGATGGCGAATCTTCTATTTGTTCTCTTCGGCTAAAGAGGATGGAATGTCGATAGTGGTACTGGAGACCTCACTTGTGAGCGAATGATGCTCTAATCACATCACCCACGTCATTGATTTGAACAAAACCACACCGTTCAAACTGCACAAACTGTCCGCGATGCACATTATGCATACTGGGCTCAGCAAGTCCCTCCACAACCTGCCCGTCAACCATTGTAAGTTGAACTGAAACAACATTGTCACGAGGGATCCATTGTATTATTGGTGCTCGAATCTTGAGGGCAGACTCTACATTCTGACTATGGAAAGTTCCTTTAGGTCGGCGCCCCTTCGTGAGAGTGATATTTGCAAAGTCCTTCAGGCGAATTATCATTCCACTCTTGAGCTTATCATAGTCCACACGTGAAATACCAACAGTGACAATATCTGTAGTTCTTGTGATAGGAATAACACGATGACCACGTTCAGGAAAGTCAGGATGCACCGGCGCATTGCAACTGTTGATCTCAGTGGGAAGTCCACTGATCTCCAGCCAGACTGGGTCTTGTACAAAGAAGAACCTTGGAGCATCAGCATCACGTAACTTTCGGTTCTCTGAATAGATTGCATCAACAGAGATTGAGATATCAGCAAGACTAAGACCTAGATCGAGCATGACTTTACGAAGTGCCTCTGCGACAATTCCTCGTCTGGCGAGTGATTGCAGACTCCATGTTCGGGGATCATCCCAACCAGTGTAGACGCCTTCGATGACCTCACGTCTGGACTTACTCTTGCTCAATTTGATCCCCGCAATATCTAGACGCCCATAGTAGATGAGTTCTGGTTGCTGCCAACCATATATTGACCATATGCGCTGTTCGATCTTGCCCTCCTTCACGAGGTCTTTTCCTCGAATTATATGAGAGATGCCAAGTTCATGGTCGTCAATTCCCCATGAGTATTCAAGCAGCGGCCAGACCCTATACTTACTACCGACTCGTGGATGTTCTCTATCAGTGATACGCATTATGACATGGTCCCGCATGGCAGGATCAGGGTCGTCCATTCCAGTCTTTAGGCGAAGTGCAGCCTCTCTCTCAGCATAGGTGCCATTGAGCATTTGCTCCCAACGTTCACGGTTGCTACTGACGTCCAGAGAGCGACATGGGCAGGGCCGTTTCTTTGTCTTGTTTTCAATCTTCCACGTTTCTGCATCACATGTACAGACATATGCCCAACTACGATCAATAAGGTCCTCTGCATATCTATAGAAGAGTTCTAAACGGTCTGATTTGTAGACGACTCGATGGTATTTCACCCCCAGATATGTAAGTCCCTCAGGAATGGTGTCATAGGCGGAGGCCTCCACCTGTTTCTCTTCAGAACCCATGGTATCATCAAATACAAGGATTAGCTCACCATTGTAGCGTTGTACATAGTAATCATTTAGTACAACCATTCGCGCATTTCCGATATGGAGCGGTCCTGATGGAAACGGAGCTAGACGCATGACGACCTTAGGCCATTTATCAAGAGAGGGAAGCGGCGGAAGTTCTCTCTCCTGGGTTTCAGTACGTGATCGCACCTCGAGTAACTCGGGAGCAATCATGGCGAGCTGTTGTCGCTGTTCTTCTAGAGTAAGTCGTTCAATCTCGGATACGAGACGTTCTGTGATCTCTTTCACCTCTTTGACTCTCGGTCTCAGTTCAGCTCTGGAACCGAGAAGCGCACTCATCACAGACTTCGCACTAGGTCTTCCACCGTATTTCACAGCATTTTCAAGCACATATCTTCGAATTTCTGACTCGAACTCGCTCAAGTGAGACCTCCATGGACTCGTATCTCAAATATGTTTAAACCTTGTCTAACTGTTGTTCATCTCTGAAAAGGCATTCATTGCGAGAGACTTATTTAACGTAATCCACGAATTCTATATTGGTTGCAGGACATGATGGATGAAGAAAAGTCTGAACTCAAGTGCTGCAAAATATGTGGCAACTTCTTTCATTGTACTACAAAGAAAGAGTGTTGTCCTGAGTGTGAATACTTTGATCCCGAAGACAATTTGTGTCTATATGTTCCGCCAATATCACCTCAGGCACAGTCAAAAAAGATGAAGAGAACACAGGCAGATTGGAATGTAGATTCTACAGAGTATCTATTTGCAGATGAAGAGGAAGAATTCGAAGAAGAGGAGGAAGAGGAGGAAGAATTCGAAGAAGAGGAGGAAGAATTCGAAGAAGAGGAGGAAGAATTCGAAGAAGAGGAGGAAGAGGAGGAAGAGGTAGACTATGATTATCTATACGCCGATGATGATG
>FWPU01002332.1_pt1 | contig 14320 bp, 10 predicted proteins | sample 2228361 | NCBI WGS metagenome assembly FWPU01 (sample SAMEA103939777, study PRJEB20133) | metagenome
ATTAATGTTTTATTAATGTTTTTATTATTTTTAATTTATGGAATTTTTTCATTAAATTCTACACACAGTAAAGAACTCAAAACTAAAATAAAGACATCAGTTATTCAAGGAAACATTGACCAGTACAAAAAATGGGATCCAAAATATAAACAAGAAATTATTGATACATGTACAGAACTTGTTTTTCTTGCATCAAAAGAAAATCCTGATATAATAATCTGGCCAGAAAGTTCAGCACCAGGTTATCTTCTTTATCAAAAAGAACTTTATAACTGGATTATAAATTTAGCAAAAAAGAGTAATTCATACCACTTTGTTGGTTCTGCTGACATTGATTATAAAGAAAATATATACAATTCATTAATACTTCTTTCTCCAGAAGGAAATTTACTTGGGCAATATAACAAAATTCATCTTGTGCCGTTTGGTGAAACTATTCCATTAAAACCTGTGCTTTCAAAATTTATAAATGTTGTAAATGAACTTGGAGATTTTTCTTCAGGAAAAGATTATACTGTATTTGAAATAAAATTATCAAAAAGAAAAAAACCTGTCAAAATTTCAGGTAATATTTGTTTTGAAGCAATATTTCCACATTTAATAAGAAAATTTGTCAAAAATGGTGCAGAAATTATTGTAAATATCACAAATGATGCATGGTATTTAAAAACATCAGCCCCTTATCAACATTTCATATTTAATATTTTTAGAGCAATTGAAAACAGAAGACCTGTGATAAGGTCAGCAAATACAGGAATTTCTGGTTTTATTGATTCAGACGGAAAGATTATAACTCAAACAGAAATTTTCAAGAAAACATTCATAACAGTTCTTGTTGAACCTTATAATAGAATAACTTTTTATACAAAATTTGGTGATATCTTTGCTATTTTGTGTATAATTTTTAGTTTTGGAGGAATAATATGGACGCAGTTGAAACCCTAAAAACAAGAAGAAGCGTAAGAAAATTTCTTGATAAATCTATCCCAAAAGAAATTATTGAGGATATAATTAACTGTGCAAGATTAGCACCTTCTGCTAATAATATCCAACCATGGGAATTTGTTGTTGCAACTGAAGAATCAACAAGAAAAAAACTTTCTGAAATCTGTGACCATGGAAAATTTATTAAAGATGCACCTGTATGTATTGTAGTATTCTGTAAAAATACAAAATATTATCTTGAAGATGGTTCTGCTGCTACACAAAATATTTTAATTGCATGTCATTCTTATGGACTTGGGGCTTGCTGGGTTGCAGGAGATAAAAAGCACTACGCAGAAGAAATCAGAAAACTTTTGTCTGTGCCTAGAAAACTTTTGTCTGTGCCTGATGACTATAAACTTATTTCACTGATACCAGTTGGCTACCCATTCGAAAATCCTAAACCAAGAAAAAGAAAACTTGATGAAGTTATTCACTGGGAAAAATTCTAAAAAATGTAGAAATTAAATTGCAATCTAACTAAAAATTTGCTATATTCTACATCATAGATATGGACAAAGAATATAAACGACTATTAGATGATATGGACAAAAAAATTGAATCATTGAGGGGGTTCCTTTGATTTAGACCAAAAAGAAAAAAGAATTAAAGAACTTGAAAAAATATCTGCAAAACCTGACTTCTGGCAGGACAATGTTTTTGCCAGGAAGATAATCCAGGAATTAAATGAAATAAAAACATTAACAAACCAGTGGAATTTTCTTCATAAGAAATTACTAGACCTCAAAACAATTCTTGAACTTGCAGAAGAAGGGCACTTAGACAAATCACTTGAAAAAGAATTCTATGATAGCCTTAAAACCCTTCAAAAAGAAACCTTAAATCTTGAATCAGAATCCTTACTTTCTGAAAAAAACGACAAATTAAATGCAATTGTCTCAATTCACGCAGGAGCAGGTGGTACAGAAGCATGTGATTGGGTAGAAATGCTATTTAGAATGTACACACGATGGGCAGAAAAAAAGAAATTTTCAATTGAACTGGTTGATTATCTCGCAGGTGAAGAAGCAGGGATAAAAAATGTAACTTTTATAGTTAGAGGACTTTATGCATATGGTTTACTTAAAAGTGAAATTGGAGTTCATCGGCTGGTGAGAATTTCTCCATTTGATGCTAATAAAAGAAGGCATACTTCATTTGCCTCTTGCGATGTAATACCAGAAATTGAAGAAGAGATAGAAATAAAAATAAATGAATCTGACCTAAGGATAGATACATTCAGAGCATCTGGTCACGGTGGACAACACTTACAAAAAACTGACTCTGCGGTTAGAATCACTCACATTCCTACAGGGATAGTGGTACAGTGTCAGAGCGAAAGGTCTCAATTCAAAAATAAATCAATTGCATTAAAAATATTAAAAGCAAAACTTTATGAATTAGAACAGGAGAAATTAAGGTCACAACTTGAAAAGCATTACTCGGAAAAAGGGACAATTGCTTGGGGAAATCAAATAAGGTCATATATATTTATGCCATATCAACTGGTTAAGGACCATCGGACAGGCATTGAAGTTGGCGATGTACAATCAGTAATGGACGGCGATATTGATATATTCATTTATGGTTTTCTTGAAAAGAAAATAAAAAAATAGTATAATAACAATTTACAGTTCAGAAATTTCAATAATTGTAAATGGCCAAAAAAATATAGCAAAAGAAGCAGGTAGCAAATTTTAATCGTGCAATAGTTATCTTCTTTTTTGTAAAGGGGAATTAAGGGGGATTTTTCTTCCCAAGTTTTCTCTGCGGTTTAAAGAAAAAATTTTGTAATAATCTGTGAAAGCATTTGGCTACTAAAAATGGATCTCAAGAGTATCGGAGCCTAACTATTTTGTTATATAAATATCATGCAAAAATCAATCCTGATAATTGAAGATAATATGGAAGTCAAATCCCTTTTGAAACTTCTTGTTCAGAAAGAAGGATATATAACATATGAAGCAGAAAATGGTAGAAAAGCACTTGTTTATCTTGGACTTGAAAAACCTATATTAGAGGAAGAAAAAAAATTACCTGTTCTTCCTGATTTAATTCTACTTGACATTATGTTACCTGAAATAGATGGCTATACATTCATTACAAGACTTCAGTCTGATACTGAAACTTCAAAAATTCCAATTATTATAGTGACTGCAAAATATGCTGTAGCTGATTTATTTCTGGCAAACCCGAGCGTTAAATATTTTTTTACTAAACCTTTTGACATAAGACTTTTAAGAGAAAAAATTAAGGAGATATTAGGTTGATAGAACAAGTTAAGAAAGAAAAACTTGAAAAGATAAAAAAATCTGGTATAAATCCTTATCCATCAAAATTTGAGTATACCCATTCATTGAAAGATGTTATAAAGACCTTTAGCAATCTTGATATAGGACAAACATCTTCCGAGACAATAAAAATCTGTGGAAGGTTAATCACAAGAAGAGAAATGGGGAAAGCGACTTTTTGTCATATAATGGGACAGGACAAAAGATTTCAGGTTTATATTAAACAAGATATTGTAGGCAAAGATAAATATCAATTTTTTTTAAATTTAATTGATTTAGGTGATTTTCTTGGTTTTACAGGAAAAGTTTTTAGGACAAAAACATCTGAATTAACACTAAATGCAGAAGAATTTATATTACTTTCAAAATCATTAAGAGATTTACCTGAAAAATGGCATGGGCTAAAGGATATTGAAACAAGATATAGACAAAGATATCTGGATTTAATTTCAAACCCATCAACAAAAGAAATTTTTGTTTTAAGAGCAAGAATAATAGAATGCATTAGGGATTATCTCAATAAAAATAATTTTCTTGAAGTGGAGACACCTATAATTCAAAGACAAGCAGGTGGTGCTATTGCAAGACCATTTAAAACATATCACAATGCTTATGATATGGATTTTTATTTAAGAATAGCACCTGAATTATACTTAAAAATGCTTATAGTAGGCGGGATGGAAAGAGTCTACGAAATTGGAAAAGCATTCAGAAACGAAGGTGTTGACAGAAAACACAATCCTGAGTTTACTATTCTGGAAGTTTATCAAGCATTTGCTGATTACAGAGATATGCTTGAATTGTGTAAGAATATTTTGTTAAAAATAGCACAGACTCTAAATATTAAAGATAAATTCAGTGATTTCAAAATAAAAACTTTAACCGAACTTTTTAAGAAACAGTTTGGAAATGAAGTTGATATACTAAAAATTATACACCAGAGAAAACTAAAAGATTTTGCAAAAGAAGTTAAACTTGAACAACAGCAAGATACTTCTGAAAAAAAGATATTTGACCATTTGTTTAACCAGTTTATTCAACCAGAACTCATTGAACCAACTTTTGTAATTGACTATCCTGTTATGTTTTCACCACTTGCAAAAGCAAAAGATAAATATACAGCAGAAAGATTTGAACTCTTTATAAATACAGAAGAAGTTGCTAACGCCTATTCTGAATTAAATGACCCAGAGGAACAGAGAAAAAGGTTTCTGAATCAGAAAGAAGAAATTCATCCCATGGATGAAAACTTTATTACTTCGCTTGAATATGGTATGCCACCATGTGGTGGACTTGGCATTGGAATTGACAGACTAACAATGATTTTAACTGACTCAAATTCTATAAGGGATGTAATATTATTCCCATTATTGAGATAATAACTTTAGAAAAGTGAGGTATAAAAGATGAGCAAACTAATCTATTTAGATGGAAAACTTGTAAAAAGAAATGAAGCAAAAATTTCTGTATTTGACCATGGGCTCCTATATGGAGATGGCGTATTTGAGGGGATTAGAGCATATAATGGCAGAGTATTTCGGCTAAGAGAACATCTTGAAAGATTATATAACTCTGCAAGAGTAATAACACTTGAAATTCCTATCTCTAAGGAAAAAATGGAAGAGGCAGTTGTTACAACAATCAGAGCAAACAAACTTAAAGATGCCTATATTCGGCTTATAGTTACAAGAGGAGTTGGTGATCTTGGACTTGACCCAGCAAAATGTTCAAAACCAACAATAATCATTATCGCAGACAAAATTTCATTATATCCTGAAGAATATTACACAAAGGGTCTTGAAATATCAACTGTTTCTATTAGAAGAAATATTCCTGAAGCACTAAATCCTTGTATTAAATCACTAAATTATCTAAACAATATACTTGCAAAAATTGAAGCAACAAAAATGGGAGTTCCCGAAGCAATTATGCTTAACAAAGATGGCTATGTAGCAGAATGCACAGGAGATAATATCTTTATTCTAAAAAAGAATACCTTGATTACTCCACCTACATGGGTCGGCTCTTTACCAGGAATTACCAGAGAAGCAGTAATGGAAATTGCAAAAACAAATCTCAAACTTCTGGTAAAAGAAGAAGTCTTCACAAGATATCACATCTACACTGCTGATGAATGTTTCTTAACAGGTACAGCAGCAGAAATCGTTCCTGTTGTAAAAGTTGACGAAAGAGTAATTGGAAACGGCAAACCAGGAAAAATAACCATTGAACTTATGAAAGAATTCAAAGAATTAACAATCTCAACAGGACTACCTATTTACTAAAATGTTATGCGATGTTTGTCATAAAAATGAAGCAACTATACATTTTAAAGGTATTTTTAATAACCAGGTTTTTAAGATTAATCTATGCGAAGAATGTGCAATAAAAAAAGGCGTTGAGATAAAACCTGAACTTGCTCTTGCAGAATTTATTTCCACACTTAGTGATTTAAATGGCGTAGATATAACCAAAGAAAAAAAACAAATTGTTTGTAAATCTTGTGGATTGAAATATTCAGAATTTAAAGCATCAGGAAGATTGGGCTGTAGTAGATGTTATTCAGACTTTTCTAATTATTTAATACCGCTGGTTGAAAAAATACATGGAAGCAGTAAATATAATGGTTATAAAGCATCACCAGAACAAACAGAAACTGGAGAAAATTTGTTTTTACTCAAACAAAAATATTATGAATTAAAAAATAAATTGAAAGATGCTGTTAATAAAGAGCTCTATGAAAAAGCAGCAGAACTTAGAGATGAGATTAAAGAAATTAAAAGGAAAATTTCAATAGAACAAAAAAACAATAAACCATGAAATTAAATGAACTCGCAAAGAAAAAAATTGGATGGATAGAAAGTACAGATAAACAAGAGCCAGGAATAGTTTTATCAACAAGGATCCGACTTGCAAGAAATCTTTCTGAAAAACCTTTCCCAGGAAGAGCAAATAAATCAATTCAGGTTGAAATATTTGATAAAGTAGTAGAAGCAGTCGAAGATATATCACAATTAAAAAATGCATACATAATAAAGCTAACGGAATACGATGAAATAGATAGAAGATTACTTATGGAAAGACACCTCATTTCTTATGAACATGCAGTCAAAACTGAAGGAGAACCAGGAGTAATCTTTACACCAGATGAAAAAATCAGTATTATGGTTAATGAAGAAGACCACTGTAGAACTCAAATTATTTCCTCAGGACTATTATCAATATCTTTATGGAACATTATTTCAAAAATTGACGACCAACTGAATAAGAAATTGAATTTTGCTTTTCATAAAAGATTTGGATTTTTAACTACCTGTCCAACTAATGTTGGTTCTGGTTTAAGAATTTCATGTTTAATGCATCTGCCTGGGCTTGTTTTCACAGATGAAATAGAAAAACTTACTCATGGACTTCAAAAAGTAAATCTGTCTGTGAGAGGATTTTATGGAGAAGGAACAAAACCGATAGGAGATATTTTTCAAATTTCAAATGCTGTTACTATTGGTAAACCAGAATCAGAACTAATATGGGATTTTGAAAAAATTATAACAACAATAATAAAATATGAACATGATGCAAGAAAAAAACTATTGCAAAAAAATAGACATAAATTAGAAGATAAATTCTATCGTGCTTATGGAATATTGTTGCATGCCAGGGAAATTGATTCTGAAGAAGCAATATCTCATTTATCAAAATTAAGACTCTGGAATGAAATAGACCAGAATATCAATCTTAATAAAAAAGAAGTTGACCAATTGATTTTTACTATCCAGCCAGGACATCTACAAGAAATTGTAAATAAAGAGTTAACACCACAAGAAAGAGATATCATAAGAATCAAACTTATAAGGGAAAAACTATTCAATATTACGGAGGAAAAACAAAATGAACAGATTCACTGAAAGGGCCCAAAAAGTAATATTAATAGCACAGGAAGAAGCAAAACGACTTAACCATGATTATGTTGGGACAGAACATATTTTATTAGGTCTTGTGGCTATTGGAGAAGGAGTTGCAGCACAGGTTTTATCTAACTTAGGAATTGACTTAAAGAAACTGAGAAATGAAATAGAAAAAGTTGTAGGAACAGGAGATAATATAATGCTTCTTGGGGAGATACCTTTTAGTCCAAGAGCAAAAAAAGTTCTTGAATTTGCAGTTGAAGAAGCACAAAACATGGGACATTACTATGTTGGAACAGAACATATTTTACTTGGACTTTTAAGAGAAGAAGAAGGAATAGCAGCAAGAGTTCTTGAAAATATAGGTATAGATATTGAAGATGTAAGGGAAGAAATATTAAGTCTATTGGGAGAACCAACAAAACCCTATGTCTCACATACTTATAAACAGGCAACTATTGGGAAGATAAAAACAAAAACACCAACTCTTGATGAATTTAGCAGAGATTTAACACAACTTGCAAAAGAAGGAGCGCTTGACCCTGTTATAGGCAGGGAAAACGAAATTGAAAGATTAACGCAAATTCTTTCAAGAAGAACAAAAAATAATCCTGTTTTAATAGGTGACCCTGGTGTAGGCAAAACTGCAATAGTTGAGGCACTTGCTCAAAAAATTGCGAAGGGTGATGTCCCAGAAATTTTGATAAACAAAAGAGTAGTAACACTTGATTTATCAAGTGTTGTAGCAGGAACAAAATACAGAGGAGAATTTGAACAGCGACTTAAAAACATCATGGAAGAAATAAGGCGCTCAAAAAATAGCATTATACTCTTTATTGATGAATTGCATACCGTTATTGGTGCAGGCGCTGCTGAAGGAGCAATAGATGCTTCAAATATGTTAAAACCATCTCTTGCTCGTGGTGAACTTCAATGTATAGGTGCAACAACCATGGATGAATATAGAAAATATATAGAACATGATCCTGCTCTTGAAAGAAGATTCCAGCCGATTATAGTTGAACCGCCATCTGTTGATGATACAATAAAAATCTTAAAAGGAATTAAAGAAAAATATGAAGCACATCATAAAGTTAAATATACTGATGAAGCACTTATAGCAGCAGCAAAACTCTCAGATAGATTCATTTCAGATAGATATCTTCCTGATAAAGCGATAGACCTCATAGATGAAGCGGGTTCAAAAGCTCGACTCCAGACTACACATCTTCCACTAGAAATCAAAAATAAAGAGGAAGAACTTGAAAATTTAATAAAGGAAAAGGAATCTACTATCTTACATCAGGAATATGAAAAAGCTGCTCGGCTTAGAGATAAAGAAAGAGAAATGAAAAAAAATATTGAAGATATGAAAAAGAAATGGCGCGAAAAAAGAGAAGTAACTCGTCCAACTGTAACAGAAGACGATATAGCACAAATTGTTTCAAGATGGACAAATATTCCTGTTACTAAACTTACAGAAAAAGAACAGGAAAAACTATTAAGAATGGAAGAAGAACTTCATAAAAGAGTAATCGGACAAGATGAAGCAATTAATGCAATATCAAAAGCAATCAGACGCTCAAGGACAGGACTTAAGGACCCAAAAAAACCAATAGGAAATTTTATTTTTCTTGGCCCAACCGGTGTTGGGAAAACAGAACTTGCAAGAGCCCTAGCAGAGTTTTTGTTTGGGGATGAAAATGCTCTTATTAGAATTGATATGTCCGAATATATGGAGAAATTTACTGTATCAAGACTTATAGGTGCTCCCCCAGGATATGTTGGCTATGAAGAAGGTGGACAACTTACAGAAAAAATAAGAAAGCGTCCATATTCTGTAGTTTTGTTAGATGAAATTGAAAAAGCACATCAAGATGTTTTTAACATTTTACTTCAAATAATGGATGAAGGAAACCTTACAGACAGTTTAGGACATAAAGTAAGTTTCAAAAATACTGTTATAATAATGACTTCAAATGTTGGAGCAAGATTAATATCAAAAGGAAAATCACTTGGGTTTTTAGTTCAGGAAGATGCCCAAACTGACTATAAGTCAATAAAAGAAACCATTCTTGAAGAAGTAAAAAAAGTTTTTAGCCCTGAATTCCTGAATCGTATTGATGAGATGATTGTTTTTCATCCACTTTCAAGGCACGATATGAAAAAAATTCTTGATTTAATGATTGAAAAAGTAAGAAAAAAACTCAAAGAACAAGGTTTTACATTAGAATTATCTGAACAGGCAAAAGAATTTTTGCTTGAAAAAGGGTTTGACCCAAAGTATGGAGCAAGACCTTTACAAAGAACAATACAAAAATATGTTGAAGATGCTATTGCAGAAGAAATACTTTCTAAAAATATAGTTCAAGGAACACCGACTAAACCAACAGAGATTTTCGCTGAATACAGTGAAGAAAGTAAAAAACTTACTTTTTTTGCCTTGTATTCTTCAAAGGTAGTAAAAAGTTGAAATTTAGATATTTTGTTTTAATATTTTTATCAATAGTTGTTTTAGGAATATTCATTTTATTGAAATTCATACCAAAACTTTCAGAAAAATATATAGTGAGTTATTTAGCTCTGCACAATATAAAACTTTATCCAAAGGCTATATTAGTAGGTTTTCCAAATCGCTTTTCTATTATTCAACCTGTAATTACAAAAGAACAAACTAAACTTAGTTGTAAAGAAATTGTAATTTACTTTGATTGGTTAAAATTCATAAAAACAAGAAAAATAAATGAATCCTTTCACAGAGTTTTTCTTATTGAGCCAAATATAATTTTAAAAGAGAAAATTCAGCCCCAACATTTTTTAAAGTCTTATTCTAAAAAAATTCCTGAAATAAATATAGTATGGAAAAAAGGAACATTGATTTCAAGTATACCAGATATTAAACTTAATTCAACTTTTGGAAAAATTTCTTTTAGAAAAAATTTTAGTTCTATAGAAACTGATTTCACTTTATATGGCATATCTGAAAAATTTAAACTGAAATATAATATAAATAACAATACCAAAAATTGGAATGCAGAAATTTATCTCAGAGAAAATAAGTATTTACCAGAGCATTATTTTGAGTTAGATATAAAAGGCAAAAAAGAATTAAAAGGTGAATTATCTTTTAAAATACAAAATAAAAATCTAAAAGAAAATCCTATTTTGTCAGGTAAAGGAGATTTCTTTATAAATCAACTAAATAACAATATTTTACTAAATATAAATAACTTAAATTTAAATATCAGCAATGAAAGTTTTGCTGGAGATTCTAAGATTGTATATTAAGAAAACAATCTAATACTTGAGAATTTATTGTTAACTGATACAAACAACCAGCAGAAAATAATAGCAAGTGGAACTGTTTCAGGGAAAGACATAAACTTAAAAGTCATTACTGAAAAAATTAAAATAAATAATCTTTATAAAAAGATAAAAGGAAAAATTAATTCAGAAATATCTATTAATGGGGATACAAGAAATCCTGAAATTTCAGCAAATGTTAATATTCAAGATTTTGTTTTTTCACAGAGTTTGCCAGAAATTAAAAACTTTAACACAAAAATTTATTATAAAGATAAAAAAATTAAGATAAATGGCGACTTAATCATATCAGGGGAAAATTATTCATTCTATGCTTCAGGTAAAAAAGATGAAAATAATAACTATTACTTTTGTCAAATAGGTGCAAAAGGGAAATATAATATAAAAACAAATCTCTTTATATATAAAGAAAAAGTTGAACTAAAAAACTTCAAAGTTATAAATAAATCTGGAAAAGAAATTTTGAATTTATCTTTTTGTTCAGGATTAAAAAAAGATTTTTACAATGATTTTTCTTTAGGATTTGAGTTAAGTAATATAAATTTCATAAACATAAAAAAGAAAATAAGTATTCAGGGAGATATAAATGGCAAATTGAATTTCAGTGAGGGGTTCTATGGAGAAATACTCACGGACAAAACAAATTTAACAATAAATGGATATGAGACAAAAAACATTCAAATGGCAATAAAATATGAAAAAAACATTTTGGAAATACAAAAACTTGAAATAGATAAAAATATTTCAGGTTGGTATATTTTTGATTTTGACAAAAGAACAATAAATGGAGAAGTTGATATAAAACAATTTGAGTTAAAAAAAATTTCTTTCAGAGAACTAAATGGGATAATAAATGGCAAGATAAACTTTTCTGGAGATATTAACGACCCAGAAATAAAATTTGTTCATTCCATAGAAAAATGTGAATACAAAAATTTTCAATTCAGTTCTTATTTAGAAGGCAAATACAAAAAAGGCGAAATCACAACAACTGGAAAAATCAAACCTACAAACACAGAATCTGGAGATTTTAATATCAAAATCTACAATTTGAAAGAACCAAAAATATATTCAGAAATTTCTTTTGAAGGGATAAATATCCTTACAATAAACTCACTTACAAAAAATTTTATCCATGAAGATTTACCGTTTACTGGGATTGTATTCTGTAGATCTAAAATTGAAGGAGATATTGACAAACCCAATATATCTTTAGAAATAAATTCAAAATCAAAACTTTCATATTCAGGGAAAATATTGCCTGAGATATGGACAAACTTTGAACTCTTCGCAATTTTAAATCAAAAAAAAAATGAAATAACAATTAACAAAATGAGAATTGAATCTGGGCCAGAAATAATTTCTATATCTTCCGGAAGTACAATAAATCTTACTACTATTGAAAGAGGAAATTTTAATATTATATTTAGATTTCAAAATTTTTCAATACGGCCAGTATCAATTTTTGGGGAAATAATTACAACAGGCGACTGGATAAAAGAAAAAGAAAGGTTAAAAATTAATTCTAAATTCTCTCTGGTTGACTTATGGTTTAACCAGCAAAAAATCAAAAATATATCATTCAATGTAAACTATATCTCTAATTCAGATAAAAAATTTATTTTGCTTTCTCCAGTTGAAGACCAAATTTATCTGATTTCTGGAAAAATTGAATTTTTCAAACCTCAGACAATTAATTTTAAAAACTTTTCAATTCAACAGAAGAAAAATAAAGAACTTACTTCAAAATTTCAATTAACTGGAAATTACATCAACCCACAGATAAACTTACAAATAGAAGGCAATAATATTGACCTGGATACTTTATCCGGACTAATGAATTTACAGCTAAATCTTAATGGTTCAACTGATTTTGTGACATTCATAAAGGGTAATATAAGTACCCCATATATAACCTCCGCAGTAAACATATCAAATGGAAATTTTTTCAATGTGCCGTTTACAAATGCCAATTTCCAATTCAGTTATAAAGATAATGTATTAAATCTTGCTAATATAAGAATAATCCAACTTGTAAAAGAGAAAGAAAAACTTATTATTACTGGTTCTGGTAGAATTCCGGTCCCTATTGGAACTACGCAAAACATTTCAGAAGAAAAAATTGATGTTTCTTTTCAATTAGAAAAAGGTGACATCTCTATCTTAGAATCTATGTCTGAATATATAAAATCGGCAAAAGGGAAAATTGAATCTAAACTAAAAATCTTTGGTAATGTAAATCAACCACAATTAAGTGGATATCTTATTGTTTCTGATGGTAGTATATATTCAAAAAAATATTTTGATAAGTTGCAAAGATTAAATATAGGTATTACATTTACAGACAATAAACTTGAGATAAAAGAATTCTCAGGTAAAATTGGAGAAGGAAAATTTGAAATAACAGGAACACTTACTCTTGGAAAAATCTTTGAAATTGAAGAATATAATTTATCGTTAGAAACATATGGAAAAAAAGGATTAAAAATCTTTGTGCCAGAGCTTCCAATACCAATTGGTCAATTTTTAAAGACAGTAAAAATTGAAGAGTTTATAAAGAACTACTCTTTTGGTGAACCACATATGAGTTTAAAACTAACTGGTAAAAAAGATAATCTTTTATTTAAAGGATATATACAACTTGACAATACACACTTTTCATATCCTCCGCCAAAAACTTCACCAGAAACTAAATTATATCTGGGGCCTTTGGAAAAAGCTACATGGGATATTGAAATCAGAGCAGGTGAAAATACATGGTATGAAAGCGAGTTAATGAGTGCTAATATTACTGGTTTTTTAAAAATTACAGGCACATCTAAAGATTTAACAACTAATGGAAGAATTGAATCAAATAAAGGCAGCATCAATTATATCAATAAAATTTATGAAATAAAACAGGCAATTTTTGAAGTAATTAATGATGAATGTTTTCTTCAGGCAAAAACAGAGACAACCGCAGTTTTTACAACAGAAGAAGAGACATTACCTCCAGGCAATGAACAAAGGATTATAACTACTACTAAAAAAACAGGCACAGTTGAAATGACTATTCCAAGGGCTCCTATAGGACAAATTATGCCTCAATTTTATTCAAAAGATTATCCTGATATGGAGTCAAATGAACTAATTCAAGCAACATATGGAATTACAGAAAATATTGCTCCAAGAGAAAGAGAGATAATATTTAGAAGACAACTTGTTCAATTGATTGACTCTACACTTGCTTCTCCATTGGCAAAAAGTCTACTTCAAAGAAGTGGCCTTATTGATTCATTTAGAGTAAGTTACTCTCCTTATAGAGGCACTGAGACAACTCAAACAGATACAACGGATTCTTTGACTCTCTTAGAGTTACTTTCAGGAACAAGATATATGGTTGAAAAATATCTTACAGGAGAACTTTTACTTGGCTATGCAATAACTCTCGGTGAATTACAAAAAAAACTTGATTTAAGACATGAAATTGAACTCCAATATAGATGGAAAGGCAACATTTTCATTAGAGGAATATATGGATACGAACCCAAAAAAACATTAGAAAGAGAGGACTGGCAAATCAAAATTGAACCACAATGGCGATTTGGCTGGCCAGAGGAGAAAAATAAAAAATGAAATTCTATAAAACTATCCAATTAATTATTCTTCTTTTAATTAGCACTGGTATTTTACTCTCTATTGAAAGAGTTAAAGAAATTGAAATAAGAGGAAATATAAATGTCAAAGAAAAAATTATAAAAAATAAAATAAAAACAAAACCAGGAGATATATATTCACCTGAAAATTTAAGAATAGACCTTAACAATATTCTTGAAC
>FWPU01010098.1_pt1 | contig 14316 bp, 10 predicted proteins | sample 2228361 | NCBI WGS metagenome assembly FWPU01 (sample SAMEA103939777, study PRJEB20133) | metagenome
AGGCCGGGTTTTGCAGAAATATTGGTCCATGTTTCACCTCCGTCAGTGCTTTTCCACATGGCCGAGCCTTCGCCACCGCTTTCCAGGCTGTAGGGTGTACGGCGTACACGCCAGGTAGATGCATACAGAATGCGCGGATTGTTGGGGTCGACACAGAGGTCAACGGCTCCGGCATCGGCATTGGCAAAGAGTACGCGTTTCCAGGTTTTACCGCCGTCGGCCGATTTGTAAACACCTCTTTCTTCTGTTGCCTTGAACAAATCGCCCAGTACGGCCGCATACACAATGTCGGGATTTTTAGGGTGAATACGTACACGCGGAATATGGCGCGAACCGTTTAAGCCAATATTGACCCAGGTTTTGCCGGCATCAACCGATTTCCACATGCCGTAACCGTACGATACGTTGCCGCGCACGGTTTTCTCGCCACCACCTACATAAATCACGTTGGGGTCGGACTCGCTCACGGCTACTGCGCCTATGGAACCGCCAAAAAAACCATCGGATATATTTTCCCACGTCTGGCCGGCATCGGTTGTGCGCCATACCCCGCCACCGGTGGCACCAAAGTAGTACAGCAGGGGTTTGCCGGGTACGCCGGTAACAGCTGCACTTCGCCCGCCCCGGTAAGGACCGATGCTTCGCCATTCTAAGGCCTGATATAATTTTTGATCGTAAGAGATGGTTGAGGTGGCCTGGGAAGGGACCTTGCGTTGAGCCCATAATTCCGCAACCACCCAAAATAAAATAAACAGCAATAGATATACTCTTTTCATAGGTGATAAAGGATTTTCTCTGGCGAGATTACCACAGTTTAGCGGATTTGCCTTAGGCTTTTCCGTCAGTGGCGTTTAATATTTGCCGTTTGCCATAAGACTTCTATTTTGAGGGCTCTTTAGTTATTATGCAAACCGCCGAATGGAAGAAACTGCTTAGCATACCGGTAATTGTAGCTGCGCTGGGATATTTTGTCGATATCTACGATTTGTTGCTGTTCAGCATCGTACGCATACCCAGCTTGGAGGCTCTGGGGGTTCCGAAAGATGCATGTTTTGCCGAAGGGGAGTTTTTACTGCGCGTGCAAATGACGGGCCTGTTGGTGGGCGGAATGATATGGGGTGTTTTGGGCGATAAGCGCGGTCGCCTGTCGGTATTGTTCGGTTCTATTTTGCTTTACTCGCTGGCCAACATTGCCAACGGATTTGTGACTTCTGTTGAGCAATACGCCTGGCTGCGCTTTGTGGCAGGTGTAGGACTGGCCGGAGAACTGGGAGCCGGCATAACCCTGGTATCGGAGGTTTTACCCGCCCACCTGCGCGGCTACGGAACCACCCTGGTAGCCAGTGTGGGTTTGTTGGGGGCAGTGTTAGCCAACTTCATTGCACGAGAATTTAGCTGGCAAGTATCGTATTTTATTGGCGGAGGGCTGGGCCTTTTACTGCTCATTGCCCGCATAAGTGTGTTTGAGTCGGGTATGTTTTTACAGGTGCGGCAACAACAGGTGCAGCGTGGCAATTTTCTGCAATTGTTTAACCAAGCCGACCGGTTTAAACGATTTATCAACTGTATCCTTATCGGTTTGCCAATATGGTTTACCATTGGTATTCTTATTACCTTCTCACCAGAGTTTGCTGCTTATCTCGGCTTTCCTGAACCCATTCGGGCGGGCGATGCAGTGATGTTCAGCTACCTGGGATTGGTAGCCGGTGACCTGAGCAGCGGGTTATTCAGCCAATGGGTACGCTCCAGACGGAAAGTGGTGCGGATGTATATACTCCTTACCATGGCCTTTATACTGATTTACCTTTCGGCACCTGTTAAAACAACATTCTTTTTCTATTTCACCTGCTTTTTGCTTGGTTTTGGTGTAGGATATTGGGCATTGTTTGTAACCATAGCGGCCGAGCAGTTTGGTACCAATCTGCGCTCTACTGTAACCACTTCAGTGCCTAACTTTATCCGCGGAACGGTCGTTCCTCTAACTCTTGCTTTTGAAGCCTTGCGTGCAAATTTCGGCATTGTTTACGGAGCCTTACTGGTAGGTACCGGAACGGTAATCATAGCACTTATTTCTTTATTCTACCTGCGCGAAACCTTTGGCCGCGACCTGAATTTTTTGGAAGAATAATTTTTCCGCACTTTGTTTATCGTGTTAACTTTGCACCCGAAATCTTCCTCTTCGTGCGCCTTTTCTTTGTTTTCTCTCTGTTTTTATCGGTTTTTTATGTTTTTGCCCAGCAGGTTTCGCGAATAGACAGCTTGCGCAAAGCATTAAAAACGGCCTCCCCCGTCCAGCAATTTGACATTCTTAATGATATCGGCTTTGCCTACCGACTTTCCTACCCCGATAGCACCATCTGGTATTGTGCCCGGGCCTATGAAATAGGCCGTGAAATAAAGTTGAAGAAAGAACTTTCCAAGCCGTTAAGTTTTATCGGATTGGCGAGTGCATATAAAGGTGATTTTAAAACTTCGTTCGACTATCACATTCTGGCCATTGAGCTGGCCCGTGAACAGCAGGATACAGTACAGTTAGCCTATGGTTACAATAACTTTGGCAGGTTGTTTTTCGATCAGGGCGATTATGAACGGGCCTTTAAAAATCTGATTGAAGCACAGAAACTGTTTGAAATGAAAAACCATGCCACCGGCCTGGCCTATGTGTACCGAAGTCTGGCTCAAATATACTCCTCACAAAAAGATTACGAGAAGGCGCTCGATATTTCGGTTAAGGCCTATCAGTTGCGCAGGCAGGAAGGCGAACCAAGAATGCTGCTTTCTTCTTTAATGGAACTGGGACTGATATACAGCGAACTGAAAAATATTCCCGATGCCCGGAATTGCTTTAAGTTGGCCGATTCCATAGCCATGAGGATAAAAGATCAGATAAGTCTGGCTGAGGTAAGACTAAACATGGCTGAGTTTCTTCTTAAAAGCAATAACCTGCATCTGGCTGATAGCGTAGCTGAACTGGCCTACAGCCATATACTGGCTATTGGAAATGTAAGGTTAAGGCCTCGTGTTGAACTGGTTATGGGAAAAGTGGACTATGAATTGGGCAGGCTGGATGAGGCAGAAGGCTATTTGCGCAAGGTCGTTTCCCTTGAACCCGATGTGCATTTGCACCTGAAGCGCGATGCCAGCCTGTACCTAAGTAAAATTCTGGAAAAGCGCGGTAATTTAGCCGAGGCCAACCGGTATGTAAACCAGTATATTCTGTTGCAGGAAAAGCTTGCCAATGTAGACCTGGCACGACAGATAGAAAGGCTGCAGTTTCAACTGGAAATAGAAAAAAAAGAAAGTGAAAACAACCTGCTTAAAGCAAATGAAGCTAAAAATAAGGTAACCATCAGGGCACAACGCATACAGAATATCGCATTGATATTAATCGTTGCCCTTACCACCACGCTCATTGTGGTAATGTGGTACACCAATAAAAAGATAAATCAGCACGCAGCGCTCTTGCTGCAGCAAAAGGAGAAAATTGAAAATCAACGCCAGGCCATTTTGCAGCAAAAGGAGCAACTGGAGAAGCATGTGCGGGAATTGTCGGATCTGAATCATGAGAAAGATACGCTGATGAACATTGTAGCCCACGACCTGAAATCGCCATTGAACCGGATAAGAGGTCTGGCAGACTTAATTATTCTGCAGGGTTCGCTGAATGAAGATCAGAAAAAATATTTGGAAATGATTAAACAGGCTGCGCACGGCGGCCTGGACTTAATTACCGACCTGCTGGATGTGAATGCTCTGGATGTAAACCGCCAGCCGGAAATTACTACTATAGATTTAAGCGAACTGCTGCGCGACCGGGTTGAAATGTTTCAGCAGATGGCGCGAGCCAAAAATATTATCCTGAATTTGAGCACCCAACCCGTAACAGTTCGTGCCGATCGCGATTACCTGGCACGCATTGCCGATAACTTACTGTCGAATGCCATTAAGTTTTCACCCTACAACACTCATATTGACATTCAGGTGGCAGAAGAGCACCGGGTGCCTTTCTTTAGTATAAAAGATCAAGGTCCCGGTTTTACCAATGAAGACAGAAAGTTTCTGTTTCAGAAGTTTAAGAAACTCAGTGCACGGCCTACCGCGGGTGAGAGTTCTAACGGTCTGGGCCTGGCCATTGTAAAAATTCTGGCCGACCGCCTAAAAGCCACTATTGAGCTGGATACTGAACCCGGAAAAGGAAGCCGGTTTACCATTAAATTTTATAATCAACCGCTTTAAACCTTAAGCCATCAATATTATCTAAGTGGTGATATTAAACCTGTTAAGAGCATGAAAACTAATTTTATTTTAGTTGCGTTACTGCTAACCGTTACTGTGGCCCTGGCCCAGTCGCAAACGCCACGTGCCGATGTTCGCCAGAAAAGCCAACGTGCGCGTATTGCCGAAGGCCGTGCCAGTGGCGAACTAACTCCGGGCGAAGCAGCCCCGTTAAACAAACAACAACGGCACATCCGTAGGGCAGAACGCAGGGCCAAGGCCGATGGCGAGGTAACCCCGGCCGAAAAGGCAAGGTTGGAACGCAAACAAGACCGGGCCAGCCGAAACATCAGGCGTGCCAAACACAATAAACTGGACCGCAATCCGGATTAAGGCTTGACTGTTTTTTTGATCATTAAAAATCAGGGCTCCTGTGCCCTGATTTTTTATATCTTCTGCAACGACTGGTCCAAATCTTCAATCAAATCATCTGCATCTTCAATACCAACGCTCAAACGAATAAGGGTATCCGAAAGGCCGTTTTTCAAGCGCTCTTCGCGCGGCACACTTGCATGCGTCATCGAAGCCGGATGATTGATGAGCGATTCCACGCCACCCAATGATTCGGCCAGCGAAAAAAGTTTAACCTGCTTCATAAAGGTGCGGGCTTTTTCCACATCGTTATCTTTTAGGGTAAACGACAGCATGCCGCCAAAGTCTTTCATTTGCTTACGTGCGATGCTGTGGTTGGGATGATCGGGAAAACCGGGCCAATATACTTTGCCCACCTTTGGATGGCTCTTCAGGTATGTGGCAATGGCTTTACCGTTGGCGCAGTGGCGTTCCATGCGCAAATGCAAGGTTTTAATGCCGCGCAATACCAAGAAGCAATCCTGCGGGCCGGGAACTGCACCGCAGGCATTTTGGATGAAGGCCAAATCCTGATAAAACTTTTCGTTGTTGGTTACCAAAGCGCCCATAATTACATCCGAGTGGCCGCTGAGGTATTTGGTTACCGAATGCATGACCACGTCGGCCCCCAGTTGCAGCGGATTTTGTAAGTAAGGCGAGGCAAAGGTATTATCGACCGCCACCAGCAGGTTGTGCTGGCGTGCAAGGGCAACACAGGCCTCGATGTCGATAATGTTCATGAGCGGATTGCTCGGTGTTTCCAACCAGATGAGCCTGGTTTTATCGTTGATGTAATTGCGGATGTTTTCAGCATGCGACAGGTCGATAAAATGGAAGCGCAGGCCCAGGCGTTCATAAACCCGTTTAAATATACGGTACGTACCGCCATAGAGGTCGATACCGGTAATCACTTCGTCACCGGCATTTAACAACTTCATTACGGCATCGGTGGCTCCCATGCCTGATGAGAAGCACAGACCGTATGCACCGTTTTCCAGGGCTGCAATGCTTTTTTGCAGGGCCGTGCGGGTGGGATTGGCCCCGCGTGCATAGGCGTAGCCTTTGTGTTTGGCGGGCTCTTCCTGCACATAGGTAGAGGTTTGAAAGATGGGCGTCATTATGGCGCCTGTGGTGGGATCGGGTTCAACACCCGCATGCACGGCTTTGGTTCCAAACTTCATGCGATAAACAGTATTACGACTTGTATTATGATTTTGATTTCCAGTAATTCGTTACCGCTTCTTTCCAGTTATCGGGGTATTTAAGATATAAAGCGGTATTAATAAGCAAGGCGCTTTCCGGGTGGTTGGAGGCTTCAGCTGCCTGAATGATGGCGTCCAGAAACTGCTTTCGGTCGGCTTCGGCCAAACGAATAAGTTGTTTTACTACCGTATCTTTTTCCGCGTGCTCCTCCGTTGGTTCCGCCTCCAGGCGCTCGCTAAGCGGAGTAGGGGTAGCCAGCGAGGAGGCCTGCTGACGCAGAAATACGTCCAGATCTTTCAGTGGATTTTTGTGGCGGCTCATGCTAGATGCTTCAGCAGTTCGTTCATTACAGTATGGTATTCGGGTTCGGGCGTAAGGGTGCTGAAATTTACAAAAACATTTTTCTGGGGCACCATTACTTCCAGCACGGTGGCGTTCAGGTTGCTCAGGCTTTCGCGTATGGTTTTCATGCGGGTAAAGCTGTGGATGCGGTTGGGCAGCACCAGTATTTTCAAGTTCGGGTTTAGGTTTCGGGCCGGAGCCAGGTCGGTTATGGTTTGGTAGGTTACCAACAGGTCGTTTTGCGTAAGGCTGGTAGGTACTACCACGGCATCGCTTACCAGGCAAAGTTTTTTTATTCCTTCATCGGTGGTTTTTCCGGCGCTGTCAACAATAATAAAATCCAGGTTCTTATGTTGCTTCATGCGCAGCAGTTCATCGGCTACGTGTTCGTCATCCGATCCGAGTATTTCAAAAGTCGGTGTAGGTCCGGCTTTAAGTTGTTCCATCTGCCTAAGTGTGGTAAGGGTGTAGTTGGTATCGGTTTCAACCAGTATTACCCGTTTGCTGTGCTGGTGCAGGGCAGTAGCCAGGTTAATGGCATTGGTGGTTTTACCGGTGCCGCCCTTACGGCTTATAAATGAAATAACCCTGGCCATGATTAAATGGGGCGGTCCACATCAAATTGTTCCAGGTAATCGGCTACCCGGCGCACAAACGAGCCCCCCAGGGCTCCGTCAACCACACGGTGGTCGTACGAATGTGACAGAAATATTTTATGACGGATGGCTATGGCATCGCCATAGGGGGTTTCGATAACGGCCGGCTTTTTTTGAATGGCACCGATGGCCAGAATGGCTACCTGCGGTTGCATGATGATGGGCGTACCCATTACGTTTCCGAATGAACCCACATTCGATACGGTGTATGTTCCGCCGCTCAGGTCGTCTGGCTTGAGTTTGTTTTCGCGAGCACGGTTGGCCAGGTCGTTCACCATGCGGGCCAGCCCGGCAATATTGTACTGGTCGGCATTTTTAATAACCGGAACGATCAGGTTGCCTGTGGGCAGGGCCACGGCCATACCAATGTTGATGTCTTTCTTTTTAATAATCCGGTCGCCATCAACCTGTACGTTAATCATGGGGAAGTCTTTAATAGCCAGGGCAACGGCTTCGATGAAAATGGGCGTGAAGGTTAAGGTTTCACCGTAACGCTTCTGGAATTCATTTTTCACCTTATTGCGCCAATACACGATGTTGGTTACATCGGCTTCAACAAAAGAGGTTACGTGTGGCGATATGCGTTTAGACTCTACCATGCGCTCGGCAATCATTTTGCGCATGCGGTCCATTTCAATCATTTCATCGCCTGCCGAAACCGAAACAGGTGCAGGCCTAGGCAATTGCGATTCAGCTGTGCGGACGGTTTGTCCAAGTTTGCGGTGTTCCAGCCACGACAGGATGTCTTTTTTCGTTACGCGGCCTTCGAGGCCTGTGCCGGGAATAGTTTCCAGTTCGGCCAGGGTAATGTTTTCTTCTTTGGCGATGGTTTTTACCAAGGGCGAATAAAAGCGTTTGGCTTGTTTGAACGATGCAGGTGTTCCTTTACCGTTGGTAGCGGCGGACTCGGCTTTTTGGGATTCCTGAACCGATACTGCCGTGGATGCCTGAGCCTCCGGAACAGCAGGTGTGGTGGCTGCTTCGGCCTCGGTTTCAATACGGGCAATAGGCTTGCCTACTTGTACTACTTCGCCTTCTTTGGCCAGTATTTCCTTTAAAATACCCGCATGGGTAGAAGGTACTTCGGTATCTACCTTATCGGTAGCTACTTCCAGAACTGACTCATCCTGTTCAATTCTGTCGCCAGGTTTTTTGAGCCACGTTAAAATGGTGGCTTCCATGATGCTTTCGCCCATTTTGGGCATTATTAATTCAACCAGCGCCATGATGTGGGGTGTGTTGTGTAACGGCCAAAGTTAGTATTTTTTACCAAGCACCGGGCTTCGCCACCGTGGCAGAAAAAAAAAAAAAAAACGCAACTCTTTTACCGGATGGTGTATAACTGCGGCAATTTTGAAGCTGTTCTGAATGCCGTTATCGGTGTGCAAAGCCTTGTTTGAAATCCGTTGCCAAAATTTGATGCAACGGACTTAAGGCAGGTTAAGCCGAATAAGATTTAGCAATGCAGTGGCAGCGAGTTTTATATTCAGCAGGCGGTCGTGCGTAAGCATAAGTTTTTTAGTAACGGTTTTGTGTTTGTCGGAGTAGGCAATCCATATAAGGCCAACCGGCTTTTCGGGGGTGGCGCCACCGGGGCCGGCAATGCCGCTGGTGGCTACACCTACATCGGTGCTGAACCGGGCGCGCACCAGGTTGGCCATTTCTGAAATGGTGGGCTCGCTCACGGCACCATACTTTTCAAGCGTTTCGGGCTTAACACCAAGTTGCCGCATTTTTATTTCGTAAGCGTAGGGTATCACAGCCCCTGTAAAATATTCCGAACTTCCGGGAATGCTGGTAATGAGGTGCGATACATAACCCCCTGTACAGCTTTCGGCAACCGCCAGAGTAAGTTTTTTGCTGCGCAGCATTTCGCCTACTACTTTTTCCAGGGGTTCGTCTTTTGTTGAGTAGATGTATTCCTGTATGAGGGGTGTAAGCTGGTCAGTTTGGTGTTGCAATTGTTGTTTTAAAATTTCCGGGTTAGTGCCGGTGGCCGTTAAGCGCAACTTTACTTCGCCCAGTCCGGGCAAATAGGCCAGGCGTATGTGTTCAGGAAGCTGATGCTCCCACGCGGCTATGCGGTCGGCCAGGAACGACTCGCCAATGCCTACGGTGCGGATAATTTGGTGCATAATAACCGGCGGTTTGAAAACAGCGCGCAACCGGGGCAGCACCTGTTCCTCCATCATTTTCTTCATTTCGTGCGGTACGCCCGGCATGGAAACAAAAACTTTACCGTTTCGCTGAAACCACATGCCTGGGGCTGTTCCGATGGTGTTGGTTATCTTCTCGCAACATACAGGCAGTGCGGCTTGCTGGCGGTTGGTTTCGGTAAGTTCGCGGCCGCGTCTTTTGAAAAAGGCGGTAATTTCTTCCAGTGCTTCCGGATGTATTTTTATCTCGCAATTAAAATACCGGGCCAGGCACGGTTTGGTCAGGTCGTCATGTGTGGGTCCCAATCCGCCGGTAATCAACACCACATCGGCCCGTGATTCGGCCTGGGCAAAAGCCTGCAGAATGTCGTCCTCCCTGTCGCCTACGGTGGTTCTGCGCACCACCCGAATACCGGCTTCGGTAAGTTGGGTGCTTAACCAGTGCGAGTTAGTATCGAGGGTTTGTCCCAAAAGCAGCTCATCGCCAATGGCCAGAATTTCGGCAGTAATATTTTTCATGAAGCAGGTTATTGCATGACAGATTTTACCGGTAAACTTGAGCAGCTTTTATCAAACAAAAAAGTAATGGCAAAGGTTGTGGGCCATCGCACAAATGTACCTATCTTCGTGTCGCTATGCGGTTTTTTATTTTCTACGGCCTTATTGTATGGATTTTGTCGGCAGGGCTTTCCTGCACCTCGGTACAGGTATCGCAAACGCTCAATGAGATTAGTAAAACAATAGGAGGTGAGCCTCCGCTTACGGCAGCCGAAGTAGCCGATGGGTTGCGCGAAGCGTTGATACAGGGCATTTCGAAGGGCAGCGACCTGGTGTCGCAAACAGATGGTTATTTCAAAAACCCCGAAATCAAAATTCCTTTTCCGGAAGATGCAAAAAAGGTGGAAAATACCCTTCGCGATATTGGCCTGAGCCGGGAAGTGGACCGGTTTATTTTAACCCTGAACCGCGGAGCCGAACAGGCTGCCAAAGAAGCTAAACCCATTTTCGTTCAGGCCATCCGCTCCATGACCATTGACGATGCCTGGGCTATACTGAAGGGCGAAAGCGATGCCGCCACCCGCTACCTGAAGCGCACCACCTATACGCAGCTGCGCGAAAAATTCAAGCCCGTAATTCAAAATGCCTTGCAACAGGTTAATGCCACGCGCTATTACAGCGAATTGGTAACACGGTACAATCAAATACCCATGGTAGAAAAAATGAATCCCCATCTGGATGACTACGCCACCGACAAAGCGATTGAGGGGTTGTTTGTGATGATTGCAAAAGAAGAAAAACTGATACGCGAAGACCCTTTGGCCCGCACCACCGATTTGCTGAAGCGGGTATTTGGATACAATAAGTAATGTAAAACCGAAAATTAAACGATTCCTTCAACTATGAGTTTATTCGAAAAACACGAGCCTACCCTAAAGCAAGCCATCGAAGCGCTGCATAGCCGTACTTTTTTTTCGGCCTTTCCTGAGCACCCCTCGCCAGCCGTTTATGGTGAAACTGCCGATGCCGATGGTCAGGAAAAATTCAAAGCTCAGCTGGGTAAAAAATTCGAACAATTACAGGTTTCAGATGCCGGAAGCTGGGTGGGGCAGGAGGAATCGCCATACCTGCAGGAACCTTTAGGCATAACCTATCCGGCTTTTACAGTTTCGCTTTTAGTTGAGCGGGCCTGCCGGGCCTATCAGGTGTGGCGAAAATTGCCTGTTCGCGAAAGGGCCGGAATACTTCTCGAATCGCTGCATCAAGTAAAAAATCGGTTTTTCGAAATAGCCTATGCCACTATGCACACTACCGGCCAGGGGTTTATGATGGCCTTTCAGGCATCGGGCCCTCATGCGGCCGACCGCGCCCTCGAAGCCGTTGCCGCCGGCTATGAAGAACTTACCCGCTTTCCGCAAAGTGTGGTATGGGATAAACCCATGGGTAAGTACAACATCAGGTTAAAAAAAGAATGGCGGGCCGTACCCAAAGGTATTTCGCTGGTAATTGGTTGCTCTACCTTTCCAACTTGGAATACCGTGCCGGGCCTGTATGCCAGCCTTATAACGGGCAACCCGGTTATCGTTAAGCCCCATCCCGGTGCAGTACTGCCCATAGCTTTGGTAGTAGCCGAAATACGAAATGTTTTGCGGCAACAAGGTCTGGATGCCGACATCTGCCAACTGGCTCCCGACACTTTCGAAAAACCCATAACCAAAGAGCTGGCTGAGCATCCGGAAGTTAAACTCATTGATTTTACGGGCAATTCGGCCTTTGGCAACTACCTCGAGGCGTTGCCGGGTAAGACCACGTTTACCGAAAAAACGGGCGTAAACTGCGTGTTGCTGCATTCGGCCGAAGATGCGGATAAAGTGGCCGCTAATCTGGCTTTTTCAGTGTCGTTGTACAGCGGGCAAATGTGCACGGCTCCGCAAAACTTTTTCATACCCGAAGCCGGCATAACCACCCCTCAGGGCGTGGTAACTTTTGACGAGTTTGCCAAAAAATTTATCGATCAGATTAACAGCCTGGCCGATAACCCCAAGGCAGGACCTTTTGTGCTGGGTGCCATTCAAAACCGCCGCACGTGCGACCGCATTACCGAGGCGGAAAAATTGCCGGGCAAAATATGGCTCCAATCGCGTACCCTTACCCACCCCCAGTTTGCCAATGCCCGCACGGCCACTCCTGTGGTAGTGGAGGTAGATGCGGCCCATGCCGATGTTTTTTCGAAAGAATTGTTCGGGCCCATAGCGCTGCTGATTAAAGTAAAAGACATAGCGCAAGCATTACAACTGGCCGGCAGCCTGGCCCGGCAGCATGGAGCAATAAGCTGCGGAGCCTACACCACCGATGCGGCGGTACGCGAAGCCATAGCCGACACCATGGCCCTGGCCGGTGCGCCCGTATCGTTTAACTTTACAGGTGGGGTGTACATGAACCAGAATGCCGGGTTTAGCGACTTTCACGTAACCGGGGGTAATCCGGCAGGCAATGCTTCATTTACCAACCCCGAGTTTGTGGTAAAGCGTTTTACCTGGGTAGGCCATCGCGAACCGGTATCGTAAACAACATACCGTTTACATATTTCTTCTGTATTGCCCGCCTACTTCAAATAATGCCTCGGTAAGCTGGCCGAGCGAGCACACTTTACAGGCCTCCATGAGTTCGGCAAAAATATTGAATGGCGGCTTGTTGTACGCGTTCTATTCTTTCGGGTGCTATATGGCTTTGGCGTTTGTGCAGGTTGCGTACCGCAGCAATTTGCTGCTCTTTTTCTTCGGTGGTGGCGCGTATAACTTCCTGCGGAATAATGGTGGGCGAACCTTTGGAGCTTAAAAAGGTATTTACCCCGATAATAGGGTATTCGCCCGAGTGCTTAAGCGTTTCGTAATACAGGCTTTCTTCCTGTATTTTACTGCGTTGGTACATGGTTTCCATGGCGCCCAGCACACCGCCCCGCTCGGTAAGCCTGTCGAACTCCATCAACACGGCTTCTTCAACCAGGTCGGTCAATTCTTCAATAATAAATGAGCCCTGCAACGGGTTTTCGTTTTTGGCCAATCCCAACTCGCGGTTGATAATCAGTTGTATGGCCATGGCCCTGCGCACGCTTTCTTCGGTGGGTGTGGTTATGGCCTCATCGTAGGCATTGGTGTGCAGCGAGTTGCAGTTATCGTAAATGGCATATAAGGCCTGCAGCGTAGTGCGGATGTCGTTAAAGTCAATTTCCTGGGCATGCAGCGAGCGGCCCGAGGTTTGGATGTGATATTTAAGCATTTGCGAGCGTACATCAGCTCCATATTTATGCTTCATAGCTTTGGCCCAAATCCGGCGGGCTACTCGGCCGATTACGGCATACTCTGGATCAATACCGTTGCTGAAAAAAAACGACAGGTTAGGGGCAAAGGCGTTGATGTCCATTCCCCGGCTCAGGTAATACTCTACATACGTAAAGCCGTTGGCCAGGGTAAAAGCTAACTGGGTAATAGGGTTAGCGCCGGCCTCGGCAATATGGTATCCGGATATGGATACGGAATAGAAGTTCCTGATTTTATTTTCGATGAAGTAATGCTGAATGTCGCCCATAAGCCGCAGGGCAAATTCGGTAGAGAAGATACAGGTGTTCTGAGCCTGGTCTTCTTTTAAGATGTCGGCCTGCACGGTGCCGCGCACCTGTTGCAAAGTGGTGGCTTTTATTTTTTCATAGGTTTCGCGGGGCAAAACCTGGTCGCCGGTTATGCCCAGCAGCATCAGGCCCAGCCCGTCGTTGCCTTTCGGCAGGGAGCCGTGGTATTGGGGGCGTTCGTCTTCATGACCGCGGTACCACTCATCAATTTTTTTCCGAACCTCCTGTTCCAGGCCATTTTGACGGATGTAAATTTCACATTGCTGGTCAATAGCAGCATTAAAGAAAAAGCCCAGCAGCATGGGTGCCGGACCGTTGATGGTCATGGAAACCGATGTTTTCGGGTCGGCCAGGTTAAAGCCGCTGTAAAGTTTTTTGGCATCGTCCAGGCAACACACCGAAACACCCGAGTTACCGATTTTTCCGTAGATGTCGGGCCGGTAGTCGGGGTCGCGGCCGTAAAGGGTTACGGAGTCGAAGGCGGTAGAGAGTCGTTTGGCCGGCATTTCGTAACTCAGGTAATGGAACCTGCGGTTGGTACGTTCCGGCCCCCCTTCGCCTGCAAACATGCGGGTGGGGTCTTCTTCCTGGCGTTTAAAGGGATAGATGCCGGCTGTAAAGGGAAACTCGCCCGGCACATTTTCCTGCAATATCCAGCGCAGCAGGTCGCCCCAGTTGCGGTAGCGCGGCAGTGCAACTTTGGGTATCTGCAGGTGCGCCAGCGATTCGGTATGCGTTTTAATCCGGATTTCCCGGTCGCGTACCTTGTAGGTAAATACAGGCGCCCGGTATTTATCTACCATAGTTTGCCACTGTTCAATGAGCAACCAGTTTTTAGGGTCAAGCTCCAGTTTTGTTTGTTCGAATTCTTTTTCCAGGTGTTGCAGGGTTGGCTCATCTGCCGGTTGCTTTTTTTTAAGCAATGCTATGGTATGGTGAAGTGCATAGAGCCGGTCGGCTACGGCAGCCTGTTGTTTAACCCAGTCATCGTACTTGCGGTTGTTTTCTGAAAGCTCGCTCAGGTAACGGGTGCGGTGCGGGGGGATGATATACACCTTTTCCGACATTTCGCGGGTAATAACATAGGAAGAGTGCAGCGGAGCCCCGGTTTTTTCTGCCAGGTGGTCCATTATGTATTTGTACAACTGGTTGGTGCCCGGGTCGTTGAACTGCGAAGCAATGGTACCGAACACGGGCATCTCATCAG
>FWPU01010099.1_pt1 | contig 14315 bp, 10 predicted proteins | sample 2228361 | NCBI WGS metagenome assembly FWPU01 (sample SAMEA103939777, study PRJEB20133) | metagenome
AGGCCGCAACGCCGAGCGCTGGCAGGGGCTTTGGGGAGATTCCGGGCCGGTGGCCTTTCCCACCGTGGACTGGGAACGCACCGGCGTCCGTCTCCTGACCTGTCGGGCCCGGCCGGCCGGCCCGCTGGAGGAATGGCTCACCACCTGTCCGGGCGACGCCGAGAGGCCACTTCGCCTTCTGTACCGCTTCTACGGCCAGGCCGTCTTCGAGCACGGCTTTTACCCGGCGCTGCCCGAAGCGGAGGATTTCCTGGTGCAGCCGGACGGCCGGCCTGTCTACATAGCCCTGTCCCCGGTCGGCCGGCTGGATAGCGCCGTCCGCCACTTGCTCCTGCGCCTGCTGGAAAGTTTTTCCCGTGGGGAGGAGATGGAACTCCTAGAGACGGCGGCTGTGCTAGGGCTTCTGGAAAAGGGCCGGCCGGCCGGGCCGTTCCGCCAGGCGTTGCGGCATCTGCTCGACCGCTATCAAGACATCCTGCCGGCCGAGGTGCGTTTCGAGGAGATCGCCCGCGACCTTTTGGCGTTGGCCGGTCGAGGTGTCCTTGTGTTGCCGAACGGGATGCTCTGGCTCCTTCTTACCCTTCGGGACGTGGAAGAAATCGGGCGTCGCCTAGCCCCCCAGGTCAGTCTGCTTCAGGAGATGGAGGAACCGCTCCACGCCTCTATCGCCGCCCGGCATTCCTGGTCGACGCGGGGCGAACGTCTGGTACGGGCCGGCCGATCCTATCTGGAAGCGCTGGCAGATTTCCCGGGGGAAGCAAGCCGTCTCCTACGGATGTTGGAGGAGGGGAACTGGCAACTCGGTGTGGAGATGCGTAACTGGGAGAGGCCGATGCGCCGGCTGGAGCGGATGGTCAACCGGCTGGTGCTGAGCATTTTAGGGGCCGGACTGGCCATCGCCCTGACCCTTCTCCTGGCCGTCCTCCTTCCCGCCGGGAGCGTCTGGGGCTGGATCTCGGCCGGTCTGTTCCTGTTTTCCCTCTTCCTCTTGGTCCTGCTGCTCCTGGGTTCCTTCCTGACCCGGTTGTAGGGGCGACCGGGCGGACGCCCCTACAACCGGGGGATTGCCCCTACGGCGAACGCTGGAGGGTGATGTTCAGTTCATAGGGTGATTCCATATCTTCGGGGACGGTGACGTCATCCTCGGCGATGGGGTCATATCCCTGAGCCCCGATGATGATGCTATAAGTCTCGCCGTGGACCAGGGGGGCCGATAGCTGGTAATTCCCCTGGCGGTCGGCCTGGCCGTAGGAGTAGACCTCCTCCATCGTCCCCTGGAATTCGGCTACCGAAATGCCGGGCTTGAGCACCAGGAAGACGGCCCCGGGGATACCCCGACCGGTGTCGGCATCGGTGATACGGCCGTAGATTTCCACGCCTGTGCGGGACGGTGTGGGAGGAGGCGTGGGCCGGCCGGGAGCACCGATGGTGCACTCGCCACTTTGGACCCGCTGGCCCTCGACGAAGAGTTCCAGCAGGTACTGCCCATCGGGAAGGCCGTCCTCGCTATTTATGCCGACCCACCAGTTGCCGCTTTCCCCGCCCTCCCAGGTGTCATCGGCCTCCAGGACCACTTCGCCGTCAATGGACCAGCGGCGGCTCCAGTTCCAGCCGTCCTGCATCCCCTGGTAGTCGAAGAAGGCATAGAGTTCGGTGATGCCGCTGGGGAAAGCCGTGCCGGGCCGCACCGGGCGGTCGTTGCGGTCCACCCCTTCGGCGAAGGTGATCGGGCCGAAGAGGCCAACCGCTTCACCCCCCTTCTGAGTCCCCCCAACGAGGAAATCGGAGGTAGCCGCCAGTTTTCCGGCGATGTAGAGGTCCAGACGGTAGGTGCCGGCCGGCAGGCCCTGGCGGTGGCGCAGCGAAAGGGAATCCGTTCCGGAGGCGCGAGAGAAAGGCGGACCGTCGCCCCGGCCGGCTTCCTCACCTTCATAGTACCAGATGTACGACCATCGGGTCTGGGGGGTCATGTTGGCGTATTCGAAAGTGGCCTCCACCTCGGCGATCCCCGCCGGGAGGAGGTAGCCCTCTGCCCCGCCGCCGGAGAAGGAGAGGTTGCGGAAGGTGGGGACGGACTGGGCTTTGCCGCCGACCTTGACCTGGGCTGAGGCAATTTCCCGACGGTCATAGTACAGAAGAAACTCGTAGGTTCCGTCCTCCAGCGGCTCGTTGTAGATACTGATCCACCAGGTTCCTTTCGTGCCACCGTTCCAATTGCCCAGCGGCCACACGTCCGAGTAGACTTCGCCCTCGTAGACCAGCACCGGTTGCCAAGGCAAGCCATCCTGGAAGTTCTCATAGTCGAAGAAGAGGTAGATTTCCTGAGTCCCCGAGGGGAAGGAATCCACCACCGTGACCGGCTGGTCGTAGTCATTTACTTCCAGGGCGAAGAAGAGCCGGCCAACCGAGGCTTTCCCGGCCGGCGGTTTCGGCTGGGGCTGCGGCGCAGGTCTGGGGGCCGGCTGCGGGCCTAATCCGTGCTGGGCGGCTTCGATGAGCGGCTTGGCCAGGTTCACCGGGCGCAGGGCGTTGATAAAGCCGCCCATCGGCACGCAGTTGTCCTGTTCGTCAATGACACCGTCGCCGTTCGTATCGGCGATGCGCCGGCAGTCCACGATCCGGTCGGTGCTCCCCGCTCCTCCCTGGGTGGGGACACCCACCAATTCTCCTTTATCGTTGACCGCCGTGCCGCCGCTATTTCCGCCGGCAATGGTGGCATCGGTTTTGATCCAGGCCCGGCCGGCGATCCCCTGCTCGCGGGAGAATCCGCTCACCTTGCCGCTCGTGTAGGTGATCGTCTCCCCGCCGATACCGGGATAGCCGAAGATAAAGAGGTCGTCGCCGATCTCCAACAGGTCAGAATCGCCCAGCGTTAGGGCCGGCAGGTTGAGTTTCGCCGGGTCGAGCGCCGTTCCATCGAGGTGGTGTGTCACCCGGATGACCGCCAGATCCAGGACGGGGTCGTACTGGACCACCTGAGCCCGGTAGGTCGGCTCCGGCGGCTCGTCGGAACGGGTCGTCAGGGCGACGATCAGAAAGTCATAGTCGAACCGGGGATCGTCCCACATCGCCCGGGGCAGGGCCACGTGGCAATTGGTCAGGATCAGGCCATCTGGGGTGATGATCGTCCCTGAACCGGTCAATTTAGGCTCGATGCGGTTGTGCCCCACCTGGTCCACGGCGATGATCTGGACAACCGATCGGAGCACCTGCCGACGTAGCGGGGTGCTGAGGTCGGCCTGGGCCGGCCGGGGGAGCAACGAAAGGAGGGGCAGGAGCAGGGCCAGCACAAGGCTCGGTCGAAAAAGGAAGCGCCTCATCGTATCCTCCTGACCGGGTTATCCCGGTCTGCTCATTCTTCGCGGAAGGAACGTACCAGCGCCAGGAAAAGCCCCTGGGCCCGGGCATAGTTTTCTTCAGCGGCGGTCAGGGTGAGGACGTAAACCCCCGTCTTCCCGACGAAGAGGTAATCCGCTCCATGCATCACCACCGGCAGCGAGAGCCGGAACGGGTCGGGTTCCATCTCGACGTAGGCAAAGGTGACATAAAGTCCCTCCCATCCCTCGATCCGGACGCCCTTTTCCAGCGACAGTTCGCGGTAGCCGACCCACGCGCCGGAGCGCCGCTCGATGGTCAGGGCGCGCTGAACGACGCCAAGGGGGTCATGCTGGGGCAACGGCCGGCGCTGGAGAGCGATGGTGGTGCGGGTCGGAGTTGCGCCGAGGTCTTCTGCCTGGAAGAGGTAGGGGGGCTGGAGGCCGGTCTTGCGCATCCAGCCGGCCGGGTAGTTTAGCCGGAAGCCGTCCCCCCGATACTCCACAGAACGCGACTCGGCCAGCGTCTTGAGCACCGCGCCGATGACGAGGGCGAGGAGGAAGACGCCGATGACGATCCATGCTACCCAGCGGTCACGTCGCCGGGCCCGGTCCCGAACTTGCGTTGCGGTAACAACCGACATTTCGCTCATGGCTATGCTCCTAAAGTCCGGTGGCCGAGGGGACACGTCGGGAAAGGCGCAGGATGAGGTAGTAGAGGAGAGCAAAGGTTACCCCGGCCACCACCGTTCCCTGGATGAGGCCGTACCAGGGGTTGAATCCACCGCCGGCCAGGCCGACACGGGTAGTCGTGACTTCTTCCCAGAAGAAGAGGAAGAGGCCGTTGAGGATGGCCACCAGGGTCAGGCCGGAGGGCATCCACCAGGCCGGCTCGTCCTCGAACTTGCAGCGTCCCAGGAAATAGCCCAGGAGCCCGCCGAAACTGGCCATAGCCAGGGCGTTCACGGCGATGCGGATGATGCCCACGCTCAGGTCCACCCCGCCGCTACGGACGACGTACTCGATGTTGCCCATGGTGGCATAGCCCAGGGCGGCGGCAGTGCCGTAGAGGATGCCGTCCACCCGTTCATCGAATTCGGCAGATCCATAGACGCTGTAGCGCACCGCCGCGTAGACGAGGAATTGGTTGATAAAGCCGGTGACGAAGATGGCTCCCAGGAGGTGGTAGACGGCGCCGGCGGAGAACCAGGCCGGAGCCCCGAAGACCTGCTCGATGAGCGGGAGTCCCACCGCCCGGGCCAGGAGGGCCCCGAGAACAAAGACGGCCAGGACAAGCCCCTTGGGCTCAGGCTCGCGGACGTCCTGGAGGTAGAAAAAGGCCAGCCAGAGCAAAGCCGGAAGAAAAGCCAGAACGATGCCCACCAGGGTGAGGGCTGTGCCCTCTAGGTGCGGCCGGGTCTGGTCGAAAAGGAAGGCGAGCAAGGCCACCACGGCCACCAGGACACCGATGCCGAGGAGGCTGGCCCACCAGAGACTGCGCCGGTTGCGCGTTACCCGGGCGTAGCAGTCGGCGCAATAGGGACGGTTGCCCATCTCCAGGGCTTCCCCTTCGATGGGCTTCTCACAGACGCAACATTCGGCTCGTGCCATAGGGTGTTCCTCCTTGGGAAACGAACGACCGGATGCCGAAAAGTATGCCCAAAGCACCTCCTTGAGAAAAAACTATCGGCCCAGGCTCCATGGTAACTCACTTTGCAAGTCAACCTGCTCAGCCGACCGGCAAATCTCTTGGGAGAACCGTCGCCCGAGTGCTCCTTTGCCGGGTGAAATTTTCCGGAGCTGATTTACTTTACGTTTTTCTTCTTCCTCAGGTTTCAGAGGGCGGCAAGGTTTCCGGGGAGGCTCCAACCTCAGGTCTTTAGCGCCTGCAATGGCTTCGGCTACCGAGAGTAACTTCCACTCGTGAGGTTTTTGGTGGAAAAACGCGCTCTTGGTTCGCTGATCCAGGAACCAGGGGTCCGCAGTCATCCCTGCTTTCTCCGGACGACTATGCTTTCCCGTACCGGAACGCGCCCGTATCGGCCCATCTGCTGGGAACTATTCCCCTTGTACCGGCCGACAACGATTTCTTCTACGGCAAAGCCCTCTTCCTCGGCCATTTCAGAGAGGATCAGGTCTACGGGGAGCCTCTTGCCTTCAAAGCGCACGTTGTCCACGACCATTGCCACATCGCCACGTCCATCGCTGCGGGAGACGGCTCCACGGAAGGAACGGTGCGCCGAAGATGCTCAAAGATTCCGCTTAGTTCTCCCGGTTGAAGTTGGAAGAACAGGGGCAAGGTGCGCGCAATGAACACCGCCACCGGTAGACGGTCAATGCCGATGGCAGGTATCCCCCGACAGGATGCCGCCCCAAGGGTCGTGCCCATCCCGTAGAATGGGTCCAAAACGGTGTCCTCCCGATTTACCTTGAAGCAGGTGAGCCACTCGCCTACAAAACGGAACGAAGGCCTCTTCGTAGCGGTACAGGCGAAGAAGAGGGACTTTTGCCTATATGAGAGACCAGGTGGCCCATTTGCAGGTCCTCACGGATGCGGCGGGCATATTTCTGCTCCAATTGCCAGGCTTCTGTGCCCCAGCATCCGGGGGCTACCCGGTTCGCCTCGCCCATAGCGACATTCTCAAATAACCCGGCATGTCCCATCTCGGAAGTCCCATCGCGGATTCTTATACCTTAATATAGAACACTCGCTCCAAATTGTCAAGAAATGGCACAACACCTTTGCGCCCCTACTTGGATAGGGCGCTTCCATGCCGGATCCTCTCCTATCCATTAGCGGATCCGTTCCAAGTCTGGGTTCTCACAGGCCTGTCGTCCCACCTTGGCCATATCCACCCATTCCCCGTGCACCTGCACCCGCACCACGTCGGCGGTAAAATCGGTGTTGGTGCCGCAGGTGGGGCAGTTGGAAAGAAGGGAAGAGCCCACACCGTAGATGTCGGCCGGGACCCCCAGTTCCTCGAAGCGACGGATCTTCTCCGGGCTAAAGCCCCCAGAGACGACGATGCGGATGTTGCGGCAGTAGTCCCGGGCAGAGGAGCGCCAGCGCTCGGGAATGTCCCAATGCTCCCAGGCCCGGTTGAGGGCCTCGCGCACGATCCAGACCAGGCGGGGATTAACCCCGCAGTCCAGTGTCCGGTCGCCCAGGGGCGGAACGGAGACGTCGCGCACGCTCTCGCTTGTGTCCAGGCGCACGCCGAAGAGGACGTAACGGCGGGCCTCTTCGCCCAGCCCCGCCTCCAGGAGTTCGCTATACCGAATGAACATGGCGCGGGCGGTGGTCAGGGAATCGAAGACGGAGTCGTTGCAAAAGTCCACCAGGGCAATGCGGGGGATATGGGGCGGGATGGTGGCCGCAAAGGCCAGCATGGCCTCGGGGAGGTCGCCGGTGAAGCAAGCGATGACGGCGTGGGGAACGGTTCCCCCGCCGGCCCCGCCCCACCAGTCGCCCTGGGCATCGGTGGAGACAAAGGGGGTGAGGCGTTTCCCATAGTCGAGGTTGAAACGCTCCACGGCGATCTCGTAGGCGTAGCCGTCCATGGCCTGCACCTCGTGGGCATCGAAGCGGGCCGGGAAAAAGAGCACCGGCTTGCCCCGGGCGGCCACCAGGGTGTGATAGACGTTCGTGGCGATCCGGCTGCCTCGGGAAAGGGCCCCCAGCGTCGGCGTCTCCAGGAGGGCAAAGTCGCGGTAGCGCCCCCGCACCTTCAATACCGGGCGCACGTCCATCGGGTCGCCGTGGTAGGAGACGATCACGCCGTCCTGGACGGCCTCGACCTCCTGGTGCTCGTAGGTGTTGACAAAGCGCCCCTGCTCGTCAAAGTATCCGGTGCACTGGCGGAGTATGGAGAGGGCTTTGTCCACGCCGGCCACCAGGGCAAAGGGCCGGCGGCGGGTAAACCATTGCATTTCCACCACCATATTGCCCACATCCAGGCCGGCCGGATCGAAACCCCGTTCTCGCAGTAGAGAATGCTCGCCCTTCAGCCGATAGCCCTCCCGGGCCAACGTGGTCAACATCCGACCGACGTTCTCAAAATATTTGTCAGAATACCAGCCGCGACGCATCCGCTCCACGTCGAGTTTGAAAACTTCGTCAGGAAGCCGCTTGCCGTTGAATAGACTCATCTCGGTCCTCCAGGGGTACATTCGACAAAATAGTCTACAATGCGGCCACCTTCCTGTCAAGGTTGTCGGCTCGGAACAAGACCTGGAATTCCGGCGCTTAGAGTCCAGCGCAACTTTATTTGCGCAAACGGCTCTTGTGTAGTATACTGAAGTTTGCATGGACGAAAGAAGGTCTTTGGCGTATTCGATGCCGGAAAGGTCTGTAGAGACAGGTGTGACATCCGCCCGCACACCGGGGATGCTTCTATGTATCGGGCAAAACGGTGTCCAGTTCGGTAGACAAGGAGTCGGAGATGCTCAAGGGACGCGACCTGGTCAGTATGGCTGACCTGGACCGGGAAGAGGTCCTCTACCTCTTCCGACGGGCACGGGAACTCAAAGCCGAGTGGAAAAGCGGGGGGAACCGGCCGCTTCTGGCCGGAAAGACCCTGGCCATGATCTTTGAGAAGCCGTCCCTGCGCACCCGTTACACCTTCGAGGCCGGCATGACCCACTTGGGCGGCCACGCCATCTACCTGGGGCCGGCCGACATCAAACTCGGCCAGCGCGAGACGGTGCCCGATGTGGCCCGTAACCTCTCACGCTGGGCCGACCTCGTAATGGCCCGGACCTTTGCCCACAGCACCGTCGTCACCCTGGCCGAGTATGCCTCCATTCCTGTCATCAACGGCCTCTCGGACCTGGAGCACCCTTGCCAGGCCCTGGCCGACCTCCTGACCGTTTGGGAGCACAAGGGCCGGCTGGAGGGGCTCAAGTTCTCCTTTATCGGCGACGGCAACAACGTCTGCCACAGCCTTATGTTGATCTGTGCCATGCTGGGAGTAGACTTCTGGGCAGCCTGTCCACCCGGCTACGAGCCGCGTCAGGAGGTGGTGGAACAAGCCCGCCGTTTGGTTCGGGAAAGCGGCAGCGCCCTCCACATCGTTCACGACCCGGTCGAGGCCGCCCAGGGAGCCGATGTCCTCTACACCGATGTCTGGGCCAGCATGGGCCAGGAAGAGGAGGCGGAGGTCCGGCGGAAGGTCTTTTTCCCTTATCAGGTCAACGCCGCCCTGGTGGCGAGGGCCCGGCCGGATGTAATCGTGGAACATTGCCTGCCGGCCCATCGGGGAGAAGAGATCACCGACGAGGTGCTCGATGGGCCGCATTCGGTCGTCCTGGATGAAGCCGAGAACCGCCTGCACGTCCAGAAAGCACTTCTGGTAGAACTGGTCGGGGCACCGGAATCAGAACCTATCCGAAAACTTGCGGATGAGGTGTTGGGGCGGGGGTTTTCGGATAGGCTCTGAGCCGAGGAGAGGACCGTTTCGATCGGAACCCAAGCGAACGACGCAAGACCTTTGCGGGAGATGGAGGAATGGCCGGCAACCGGGGGATTTATAACGCCGCTATGAAGCGGGCCCAGGAACTGGCCCAGAAGCAGCAGTGGGCAGCCGCGCTGAGGGAGTATCAGCGTGCCGCAGCCGAATTCCCCGAGGATATCGATGCGCGACTGGGTATTGCCGCCACTTATGCCGGATTGCAGCGCTGGAAAGAGGCCCAGGAGGTCTACCGGAAACTCCAACAGGAAACGCCGGAAGACCCGGTCATTCTGGAGCGGCTGGCCGAGAGTTACATTCAGGGCAAGGATCTGGCCCAGGCACGGGAGGTGTTGCTCCGTCTGGGCGACCTGCACGTACTTCACCGCAAGGTTCCTCAGGCGATCGCCGTACTGGAGCGTCTGGAGAAACTTCTTCCTCAGGACGAAGAGGTGCTGAACCGTTTGGCCAGTCTCTACCTTCGGGCGGGCGACCGCCCCAGTGCGGTGCGCGCGCAGACCGAACGGGTGCGGTTGCTCTTTCGCCAGGGCCGGCTGGATGAGGCCATGGCGTTGGGCGAGGAAGCGCTCAAACTGGCCCCGGATAACCGCCAGGTCAAGGAACTCCTCTTCCGCCTGCGGCGGGAGGTTGCCGCTCGTAAGGAGCGGGGGGAAGTTCCCGTGGAAGCTGCCCCGGTGGGTGTGGTCAGTACCTATCAACTGGAGGAATGGGCCCGCGAGGCTGCGGAACACCAGGAGCGGGGCGACCTAGAAGGGGCCCTGCGGCTCTATGAACGGGCCCTTCAGGGGGGACTCCGCAGAGCCGACGTCCTCTACAGCCTGGGGCTCCTCTACAAGGAAGTTGGCCGGCTTCAGGAGGCTGTGGGCCTCTTCCAGGACGCCACCGGCGACGACGAGTTTGCACTTTCCAGCCGTTATGCGCTGGGGGAATGTTACCGAGACCTGGGACAATTGGACCAGGCAGCACAGGAGTTTGAACGGGCCATTCACCTGGTGGACCTGCAGAGTATCGGGCGGGAGGCGGTGGAGGACCTGATTCAGATGTACGAGGCGGCGGCGAATGTCCACGAACGCCGGGGGGATCTGGCCCGGGCCGCCTCGCTTTACGCCTCTCTGGCCGGCTTTTTGCAGAGTAAGCGCTGGAAGCAGGGTCGCACGGACGAGTTCCGCCGGCGGGCACAGGAACTTACCGAGCGGAGCATGTTCCAGAAACTGCGCCAGTTGGGGACAGGTATCTTGCCGGCCATCGAGGGGCGGGCCCGCTGGGAAACCGCCGAGGAAGTAGCCGTGGAGGAGGCAGCCCCCTCCATCCCTCCGCTCACAGAGGGTACCCTGCGCCCGATCACCGATTTCCTGCGCGCCGCCGGCCAGCCCGGGGCCACTTTCCCGGCCGGCCCCTCCGTCGGCTCTCCGGTCATGGTCAAACCGCTGGAGGAAGCCCTGGCCATCGTCCCCCCGGTGCCGGTGCAACTGCCGGTGCGGGAACTGGACACCGGCGGCCTGGAAGAGCCGGTGCAGGAACTCGTCCAGGCCAGCCGTATCTACCTGGAAAAGGGCCTTTTCAACGCAGCCATTGACGCCTGTTGTGAGGTCATCGTCCAGGCTCCGGATTACCTCCCCATCCACCTGCGCCTGGCCGAGATCTACGAACGCCAGGACCGGCCGGAAATGGCCCTGGCCAAGTACCAGGCCCTGGCCCAGACATACCTGGTCCGGGAGGAAAAAGAAGAGGCCGTAGAGGTATACCGGGCGATGCTGACCCTGTCCCCCGATGCCGTCTCCACCCGTAGCCACCTGGCCGACCTGCTTCTCGAACTCGGCCAACGGGAGGAAGCCATCCGGGAGAAGATGCAACTGGCCCAGTCTTACTTCCGCCTGGGCCAGACCAATCGGGCAATAGAGACCTTTCGCGAGGTGCGGGCCCTGGCGCCGGAAGATAAAGAGGTTTACCTCGAATACGGCCTCTTCCTCCTGAAGATGGACCGTCCCGAGGCTGCCCTGGGAGAACTGCGCCGTGCCCTGCAGCTGGATCCTCAGGATGCCCGTGCTCTGGCCCGGGTCAATGTGGCCCTGGCTCAGCTGGGCGAGGAGAAGGCCTTCTGGGAATCGCTCGCCACCGTCCTTCGACGGGCCGAACAAGACGGCGAGGCCGCGCGGACGGTCGAGAAAGAGTACCGGGATGCGCTTCTCTTCCAGGAAAACCCGCTCCTTTACTACGTCCAGGGTCTGCTGAAACGACAGGCCGGCCTCCTCGGTGAAGCGCTGGAAAACTTCCAACGGGCCTATCGGCAGTTCGGCCCGGAGCCGAGCAACCCCCTGCAACTCCGCCTTTGCCGTGCCCTGGCCGAAGCATTCCTCCTGCTGGGGCGTCCGGAAGAGGCCATCCGCGTTTTGGAACAGGGCCTGGGATGGGCCCAGGTGCTGGCGCCTTCGGAAGCCGAGCCCGGCCTGCCCGACTTTGCTGCTATACCTACTCCGTTGACCTTCTATCACTGGCTGGCCGAAGCCTACACCAAGTCCGGCCGGCTGGATCAGGCCGTCGCCGCCCTGAACCAGGCCAAATCCGTCCATCCCTTCGACCGGGAAACCGGTACCAAACTGGCCGACCTCTACTTCCGCCAGGGGAATCTGAAACAGGCCCTGGCCGAACTGAACGAACTGGCCCAGCACTATGAGCAGACCAGGCAACTGGACCGCGCTCTGGAGATCTACCAGCATATGGTTCGCCTGGCTCCCAGCAACATTACCGTCCGCAAACACCTGAGCCGCCTTTACATCCGCCGGGGATATGTGGATAAGGGGCTGGAGGAACTGGAAACGGTGGCCGAACTCCAGCAGAAACGCGGCCTGATCGAAGAGGCGGTAGCCAGCCTCCAGGAGATGGCCGAGGTCTACTGGACGATGGGCCGCCACGACCGGTCCTACCAGATTTACGACCGTGTCGTGCGCCTGTCCCCGGACGACGTGGCTGCCCGCCAGCAACTGGTCAATCTGCACATCCTGGCCGGCCGGCTGGCCGATGCCCTGGAGGAGCAGCGCAATATCGCCCGCCTTGCCCTGCGAAGGAAAGATGCCGAAACGTCTATAGCCGCCTTGCACCAGGTCCTGGCGCTTGACCCCCAGGACCGTTGGGCCCTGCGGGAATTGGCCGACCTGTTGGCTTCGCGAGGCGAGCATGGCCAGGCCCTGCGCCTGTACCGCCGCCTGGCCCGCCTGGAGCCGGACAACGCCGAGGTGGCCAGGCGCATCCAGGAGGAAGAAGCCCTGACCGGGGTTCAGGCGGACGCTTCCGGCTAGAGGAGAAGACCCATGGCGCAGGTCCTCTGGCTCCTTTCCCGCCTCGACCTGAACAACCTCCTGGATATCCTCCTGGTCGCGCTCCTTTTTTATTTCCTCTTGACTGTCCTCCAGGGCACCCGCGCCGTTCCTCTGTTGCGAGGTCTGCTCGTCGTCCTCCTGTTGACCTTGCTCCTGCGCTCGGCGTTCAACCTGACCACATTGGGCTGGCTGCTCGATAATGCCCTGCCGGCCATGATCATTATGATCCCGGTACTCTTTCAGCCGGAACTGCGCCGGGCTCTGGAGAACCTGGGACAGGGTGGCCCCTGGTCCAAACGTCCCTGGAGTCTCTCGGCCGCTCAGGAGATGCATGAGACCATCGCCGAGATCGCCCTGGCCTGTGTCGAACTTTCCCGGCAGCGCGTTGGTGCCCTGATCGTGTTGGAGCGCTCCATCCGCCTGGACGAATACACCGAGCGCGGCGTTCGCCTGGATGCCCGGCTCTCCGCCCGGCTACTGCAGTCCATCTTTTATCCGAATGCTCCGCTCCATGATGGGGCCGTCCTGGTACGTGGAAGCCGCGTCCTGGCAGCCGGTTGTGTCCTGCCGCTGAGCGAAGATGTGCTCGATAGTTACCAGTACGGTATGCGTCACCGGGCCGCCATCGGCATAAGCGAGACGACCGATGCCGTCGCTGTGGTCGTCTCCGAGGAGACCGGCGCGATCGCCGTGGCCCAGCGGGGGCGTATGGTACGCTGGCTGGACCGGGAGAAACTCACCGGCCTGCTGGAGGCCCTCCTTCACCTCCATGAAGTGCGGGCCTTCTCCAGGAGAGGGAGGGCATGAGAGCGTTCCTGCAGCGCTATCGTCCTACCCGTACCCATTTCTTCCGCCTGCTGGTTGCTCTGATCCTGGCCCTGGTGGTCTGGGTCTATGTAACGATCAGCCAGAATCCGGAGATGCAGTTCCAGTTCGAGGAACTTCCCATACAGGTGCAAGGCTTGCGCTCCGACTTTATCTTGACCGACGACCGGGGCGTTCCCCTCCCGATCCTGCCTCCGGTTTCCCTTACCGTCTTTGCCCCACAGGCCACCCACCTCTCCGCCGACGACTTTTTCCTCTACCTGGACCTGAATCCGGTCATCGAGCCCGGAATCTATGAACTTGACATACAGATGGAAACCCAGCAGGTGGTCCGCACCTGGACGGTCCGCCCGGAAAAAGTCCGGGTGCGGGTGGAAGAGGTTCGGCAGGCGCTTTTACCGGTCAAAGTGCGGTTGCAGGGGCAGCCGGGGCTGCCCTATATCGTGGGCACGCCCCGGGTCGTTCCCGACCGGGCGCTGGTGCAGGGCCCCGGCAGCCGGGTGCAACTGGTGGCCGGCGTGCAGGTTCGAGTGGACCTGGCCGGCCGAGTCGCTTCGCTGGAAAACGCCCCCCTGGCCGCAGTGGCCGTGGACGCCGCCGGCAACGAAGTCGGTGGAGTCACGGTCACCCCTACCACCTTCACCGTAACCGTGCCCATTGCCCTCCAGGGCGGACACCGTGCCGTCTCGGTGGTGCCGGTTACCCGGGGACAGCCGGCCGCGGGCTTTTATCTCTATGCCGTCGAAGTTCTCCCCGATATGGTGACCATCTTCAGCGGGGACCCGGCCATCCTGACCCAAGTGCCCTACCTGGAGACCCTGCCGGTGGACATCTCCGGACGCAGCCAGGATTTCAGCCAGACGGTAGGATTGAATATTCCCCCTAACGTCTCTCTGATCAATTCCCCCGACCAGGTGACGGTAACGGTGCGCTTCGGGAGCATCGCTCCCTTGCTGCACCTTTCGATCCCGGTGCGGGCTACGGGCCTGGGAGAAGGCCTGCGAGCCTCCTGGGAGCCAATGTGGCTCCGAGTAGTCGTACAGGGGCCGCTGGAGGCGCTGGAGGGGTTGACACTGGACAACCTTTGGGCCTGGGTGGACCTGAGCGGTCTGGACACCGGTGAATACGACTTGCCGGTCACCTTCACCGTGCCGGCCGGGGTCGAGATCCGGCCGACGGAGACCTCCACCATCCGCGTGATCATCGTGCGGCCGGCCACCCCTACCCCTATGCCTACGCCGACCCTGACCCCCACGGCAACCCCGACGGCCAGCCCTAGCGCCACCCCCTCGCCTATCCCGACCCCGACGGCCAGCCCTAGCGCCACCCCCTCGTCCATTCCGACCCCGACGGCCAGGCCCCGTGCCACCCCCCCCCCCCGCCCCATACCC
>FWPU01009117.1_pt1 | contig 14307 bp, 20 predicted proteins | sample 2228361 | NCBI WGS metagenome assembly FWPU01 (sample SAMEA103939777, study PRJEB20133) | metagenome
CTGAGATGGTGCGAGGAATTGACCTTTCTTAATGTTAATTGCTTTTCCTGTTTTTGCCGCAGCAACAACAAGATCAGTCTGCCTGCAAAGAAATGCAGGGATCTGAATACAGTCAACAATTTCTGCAACTGTCTTTAAAACATTCACACCTCGCGCGGCCTGAGGATGACGTCGTAGGCGATGAAGACAAAGACCGCCAAGCCGATGATTGCGAGGAGGAAGTAGAAAATGAATTCCATTCCGGCGATGAAGAAAAAAACCGCTAAGATTCCGAGCAACAACAGATAGAACTCGTGGTGTTCAGCCACGCCCACCAAAAACCACCGTCACACTGTTTAGTGGGGGCGCTGAGATTTGAACTCAGGTCAGCAGCTGTTTCGCGCCTTTTTGGTGCAGCTTTTGTGCAAACGAGCTTGCGTGTGCACAAAAAGGTGCCCCGAAGCTGCCAGCATACCAAGCTAGCCCACGCCCCCAAAAAGGAAGCGGCGGGTTTTATTAAAACTGTTTTCCAAACCCGGCTTGTGGGCGGACGCTACGAAGTCACCGCCGGCCCGATAAAATGAATGACGTCATCACCCTCTTCGTCCTTGGCCTAACGTAGCCGCTCCACTCGTAAAACCGCGGCAAAATGGAGGTCGGAAGCAATTCATTAGTGCAGTTTCGTCCTCGGAATGCGCGAGTGCTGGATGAACAGCAGGTGGGGTTCATCGAGGCCCGTGTCAGTAAACGTGCGGAAAACCACTTTTTCCTTGGGGAAAGCATTGCGCTCGGCATATTCGTTGAACGCCAGGACAAGAGTATTTATTTTTGATTCAACCACTTGTTCGATGTTTTCTCTTTCACCGCGAAAAACGAGCAGCACCTCATCCTCTTCCCTTTTTACGGCAGTAGCGGAACCGGTGATCCGATACCCCTGTTTTTTCAAATACTTCCTGAGCAGCGGCCTGGAACCCAGTTCAACGGGTTCGAGGCCGATTGAACGAAGTTTTTTTACAAGGATTTCCATGAATTGTTTGGAGTGGAACCGTTTTTTATCCCGGCGCCCAATCCTTTTTTGGGCCCGTAGCTCAGCTTGGGAACCTTTTTGCTGCGGCAAAAAACTGCACCAAAAAGGTTGGGCACATAGAGCGCCTGCCTTCTACGACGATGGGCGTTGCTAATACAACGCCGTGTAGGAAGCGATGAAAGCAGGATGTCGTGGGTTCGAAACCTTTTCTTTCCCGAAAGAAAAGCGTTTCAGCGGAAAAGAAAGGGAGGGACTCCCATCGGGCCCGCTTTTTATAATTCCACCAGGCATTTTTCGAAATCCTTCACTTTCGGCGCACCCTTGGCCTTTCCTAGCTTAATCGCATGGCCTTCTTGTCTCAGGCGCCTGGCCTGTGCTCTTGTTCCGCCAAGAAATTTTTCAATCAGACCGCCATCCTCTCTTATCACGCGCCAGTAAGGTGTTATGTCTTTCTTACCCATTCTCCGATCTTCTTCTGCAGTTTCAGAAACTATGCGTGCGAAAATTCCAGTTGTTATGGGGCACGTGACGTCCGCCCTATATTTTTTGCCAATTTCTCTCTTATCTTTCTTTGAGTAACGAGCTTTCCTTTTCTGACTCTGCGAATCAAAGCATTTATGTCCAGTGGCTTGGGGATGAGCATCCTGCCTTTTCCAAATTTCTTCTGCATTCTTGTAGGAATGTCAACTACTTTCGGTATTCCTTTTAGAGGATTCTCCATTTTTCCCGCCAGCACTTGTATTTTTTGAAGCCCATCCTCATTCCTTGGATTCCCCTATTTTTTTCTTGAATTCCTCGACCATCTCCACGGGCACGGGGTCCGCGCCGCTTTCCAGAGCCGCATGATAAGAAGCCCAGTCGCCCAACACGAGTGTGGAAAACATTTTTTCCAAAACACTGCGGCCGGTCATTTCAACTTCGTGCACCGGCAGTCCCTTTCTTTCCATGAGGCCGCGCATTACTCCCATTCTCTTCTTGACGCGCGCGTGGTCAGCTGGGTCTTGGAGGAAAATGAAGGAAAAGGGCGCGAGTGGATTGGTGAATCCAATCATTTCGTTGTGGTTGAGTTCGGGGAAAACGTTCCAGAAGGAAGGGGTCTTGGAGTTTTCGTTGAATTTTATCTTCCATATCCTGGCGACCTGCCACCAGCCCGACGACGAGTAAACAACTGGAATGCGGCCCGCCAACTTCCTGCCCAAGACCCTTCCCCTTTTTTCAAGCATCCTGTTCTGGCTCTCGAGCCACTCAGCCATGTTGAGGACTTCCTTTCTCCTTTCCTTCACTGCACCCGAGTTTTCGAGCACAGCGACTGCAGAGGAGAAAATGTAGCCGACTGAGCACCGCGGCTGAATTGCTTCCGGGACAAAAACAATTGGCGCGCCGCTTTTTTCCGCCAGCTGGGCCAATTTTCCTCCGTGCGTTATCGCCACCACGGCCGCCTTTTTTTTCAGCGCCTCCTGGAACGAGGAAATTGTTTCCTCAGTGTTCCCCGAATACGATGCGGCGAAGACGAGCGTGGACGGGCCAACCCAGTCAGGCACGCCGTAGTCCCTGTGCACGGCGATGCAGAGGCTTGGCAAGTATTTTGCCACAAGGTCCGCTGCGAGCGCGCTCCCGCCCATTCCCGTGAACAGGATGCACGCGGTTTTTGGGACCTTGACTCCTTTAGCTTCCTCGAAGCCTTTCTTGAATTGGAGCGGGAAACCGAGGAGCTCTGAACGCATTTCGTCCATGCATGCATTATCAAAAATCCTTTTTTAATTGCTTGCCGAAAAAAATCCATGCTCAAACTCAGGTGTTCTCCGCTGGACTTGAAGTACGACGAGTTGGCCCAGGAACTGTTTTTTGAGGGAAAAAAACTTGTCCCCCAAGTGCGTTTGCTGGGACAGGTTTACGACGTTCTCTACGACAAGCTGTTCGCTGCCGTGGCCGACCATAAAATGGCTTTGTACTACATGCACCGCGGAATAGCAAGGAAACAGGACGAGGAAAAAATCAAGAAAAGCGGGCTGAGGTTCGACGTGACGGTGATGCCTGCGGTGATGCTTGGAAAGGAGTTCAACAAGACGTTCGGCCACTATCACGAACCGGTTCGGGGAACGGTTTTTCCCGAGTTGTACGAGGTCCTGCACGGGCAAGCCCATTTTCTGTTCCACAAGAAGAGGCCGGGCTCGAACAACGTTGATGAAGTGCGGCTGGTGAAGGCAAGGGAGGGGGAAAAAATCATTATTCCGCCGGAGTTCGGGCACATCATGATAAACCCTTCAAGAAACCGGACGCTCATCACGATAAAGGCGTCGGAAAGGAGTTTTCGGAACGACTACCGTCCCTTCATTGAAAAAAAGGGCGGAGCTTACTACGACGTGGTCGGCGGCCTCGTGCCCAACCCGAACTATGAGAGTCCTCCCAGGGTGAAGGTGCTGAAGCCGGTTGATGTCCCTGGTTTTCCGAAAAAAAAATGCATTTACAGGATTTTCCTCGAAAACCCGGGCAGCCTCGCGTTCCTCACGAACCCCAAGCTTGCGGTTGCTGCAATGAAAAAATAAAAGAAAATCTGTTCTTCACTCTGTTTCGCCAATTCCCTCGCCGGCGGGTTCCTTCGACGCCGAGGGCGCTTTAGCTTTGCTGGCTATGATGTCGTCTATGCGGAGAATCATTTCAGTCACTTCGCTCGCGCTCTGGAGCGCTTGTTTCTTCACTTTCATGGGCTCGAGCACGCCCGTGCTTTTCATGTCGCTGATTCTGCCCTGGAGCACGTCCACCCCGATTGTTTTTCCCTCCTTCTTCTCGTGCCTGGCCCTGAGTTCGACGAGCGTGTCTATCGCGTCCATGCCACAGCTTTCTGCAAGAGTGCGCGGAATCACTTCAAGGGCCTCTGCAAACGCCTGGATTGCCAACTGCTCCCTTCCACCCACTTCAACCGCGTATTTCTTGAGTCTTGCAGAAAGCTCCATTTCAATGCTCCCGCCGCCGGCGACTATTTTTCCCTCCTCGATGGCGCCGGCCACTGACCCAATGCCGTCCATGACCGCTCTCTCGGCCTCGTCGACCACGTGCTGGGTGCCCCCGCGAACGAATATCGTCACGCTCTTGGGGTTCCTGCATTGTTCGACGAAAATCATTTGCTCGCCCGCAATCTTCCTCTCCTCAACCAAGCCAGCAGTCCCCAGGTCTTTTGAGGAAAGGTCTTCGAGCGTGGTCACTATTCTCGCGCCAGTGGCTCGCACGAGCTTCTCCATGTCGCTTTTCTTCACCCTCCTGGCTGCCAGAATTCCCTTCTTTGCCAGGTAGTGCTGGGCCACGTCGTCAATTCCCTTCTGGCAGAACAGGACGTTGCACCCGCTGGCCACGACTTTTTCAACCATTTCCTTAAGCATTTTTTCCTCCTGTTCGAGGAATGCAGTCATCTGGTCGGGCGAAGTGATGTTGATGCGCGCGTCGGTCTCGGTCTTCTCTATCTCCATCGCTGCATCCAGCAAGGCTATTTTTGCGTTCGACAAGCGCTTCGGCATTCCCGGATGGACTACTTCTTTGTCGATGAGCACTCCATTTATGAGGCTTGTCTGGAACACGTCTCCGCCCTGCTTCTTTTCCACCTTGATGAAGTCCTTGTCCACAATGATTTTTCCGTCGCGCTCCTCAGCCACTTGAACGACTGCCTTGACCACGAGCTTGGCTAGCACGTCCTTTGCCTCGCCAGCGCCCGTTGTTTTCGAACCCATGCTGATGCTAGCGATTCGCTCAAGAATCTCGGTGTCGGCCATCGTGATTTTGTCACTCACTTCGGAAAGGTACCGAATGCATTTATCGGCCGCGTTCCTGTAGCCGTTCACTATCGTGGCCGCGTGAATGTCCTGGTCAAGGAGCTCGAGGCTTTTTTTGAGAAGCTCTCCTCCCAGAACAACCGCGCTCGTCGTGCCGTCCCCAACCTCCTCGTCCTGGGTTTTCGCGATTTCAACCATCATTTTGGCCGCCGGGTGCTCTACGTTCATTTCGTCGAGAATAGTGGCCCCATCATTGGTTATGACTATGTCCCCCAATTCGTCCACGAGCATTTTATCCATGCCTTTGGGGCCCAGAGTGCTTTTCACTGCCTGGGCGACCGCGTAGGCAACTGCGATGTTCGTTCTCTGCGCGTCCCTTCCAATTATCCGGCTAGCGCCCTCTGGAAGGACGAGGACGGGTTGTCCAGCGAGTTGAGCCTGTTGCATCAAACCACCTCTCGGAAAACAAAGAGTCAAACGCCTGATGGCAAAATGAGGTGACTGGTTAATGCACAAACTTTTATAAAAATTTTTCGCTTCCACTCGAGCTGCCGGGCCCTGGTTTTTATTCCCAGCCGGTCTGAAACACTGCATGGCCCGCAAAATCCTGATTACTGCGGCGTTGCCTTACGCCAACGGCCCGCTCCACACGGGCCACCCGAGGAGCACCTACTTGCCGGCAGACATCTATGCCCGCTATTGCCGCCTGCGCGGTTTTGATTCCGTTTTCGTGTGCGCCACGGACGAGCACGGGACTCCGATTGAAGTGAAGGCAGAGCAGGAGAAAACATCTCCCGAGGAGTTTGTGAAAATCTATAGAAAACGCCACTTGGAGGACTTTACTGCGATGGGAATCGTTTTCGACAACTTTTACCACACGCACTCGGAAGAAAACATAAAACTGGCCGAGGAGTTCTTCAAGGCGTCGCAGGCAAAAGGACACATTTTCAAGAAAAAGGTCGAGCAAACGTTCTGCGAAAAGTGCAAGAGGTTTCTTCCAGACAGGTTCGTGAGGGGAGAGTGTCCTTTCTGCGGCGCGCACGACCAGTATGGGGACTCGTGCGAAAAGTGCGGAAAAGCCTACCACACCGGGAACCTCAAAAACCCTTATTGCGTCGTGTGCCATTCCAAGCCTGTGAGAAAAGAAGTAGAGCATTATTTCTTCCGCCTGAGCGCCTTCAAGGACTTTCTTGCAAAGTACTTTTCAGAAAACAAGAAACTCCCGCCCGACGTCACAAACTATCTCAAGACCTGGCTCGATGACCTCCAGGACTGGGACATCACCAGGGACGGCCCGTACTTCGGGATACGGATTCCGGGCGAGGAGAACAAGTTTTTTTACGTCTGGTGGGACGCGCCCATTGGATACGTCGCATCCACAATGAACTGGGCCGCGCGAGAGGGAAAATCGTGGGAAGCGTACTGGAAGAACACGGAGGCGGAAATCGTTCATTTCATTGGAAAGGACATCATCTACCACCACTACCTTTTCTGGCCAGCAATGCTCAGCGACGCCGGATACCAGCTGCCAGCAAGAATACCTGCAAGGGGTTATTTGAACGTGGAGGCCGAGAAAATGAGCAAGAGCCGCGGCATCTTCATCCTCCTCAAGGACTTCCTCGAAAAATACGAGCCGGATTTCCTGAGATATTACCTCACGGCAATCACTCCAAACAATGTTTCGGACGGAAACTTCGCTTGGAAAGAGTTTCAGTCGAAGATAAACTCGGAACTCATTGACTCCTACGCGAACTTCGTGTTCCGCGTCCTTTCTTTCCTGAAAAACAAGCTCGATTCCGTCGTCCCCGAACCAGGCGGCTTGACTGAAAGGGACGAGGAATTCAAGCGCCTGACCGAGGAACTGGCCGAGGAGGTTGAAATGGATTACGAAGCAATTGAATTCAAGACGGTTTTGGAAAAAATCATGGCGTTCGCAAAGGAATGCAACCGCTACTTCAACGACCGCGAGCCCTGGAAGCTGTTGAAGGAAAAGCCGGGCGAGGCGCGCACGGTTCTTTTCTTGAGCACGAAAGCCATCCTGGTCCTCGCAACAGTTTCCGAGCCCATCTTGCCTTTCACAACCAAAAAAATAATCAAGCAGCTGGGAATTGATTCGGTGAAGTGGGGGGATTACCCAGTCAAGCCCGGCCACAGGATAAGCGAGCCAGAGATTTTGTACAAAAAAATCGAGGACCAGAAAATCGACGAAGAGCTGGCGAAGCTCGGGTTCAGGGAAAAGCCTGCTTGACCATTCATCAGGCCTGCCAGAGAACTCAGCCGCCCGAGTGAATCAATCACCTCGGGCTCGCTTGTCCAGAGTCCTGTTCGCGCGAACTGCCTGGCCGCGTCTGGCAGGAAAACTTTTTCCTTATCGCCAACAAGCTCCGGCATCCTCGAGTCGAATTGGGCTGGTTTGCGGCGGGCCTCTGCTGGCCTGTTTCCCTTTCCCTCGACGAGGACGCGGTTCGTGGAGCAGAGCACGGTCATGGCTCTCCTGCCCGTCGTCAGCAGGGAACTATACGAATAGCTGCGATGAATGACCGCCGGCTCAGCATTAACGGTACTCGTGTTTCCTTGGGGCGTAGTAGCGGTCGGCCTTGGTTGGGTCAAGGGCGACGACTGGCTTCAATTGAGCTGGTTTCGAGAAAACGCCTGAAAAAGTCTGGTAGTTTTCAACAATGATTTTCGCCTGCTTGCGCGAAAGAAATCTCTTGCACTTCCTCCACACCGCTCCAACTAGCCTCTGGCGCTTGGTTATTTTTTTGAGCGCGTCCTCGAGCTCGCTTTTCTTTGGGTAAGCCTTGCGTGCGGCGGCGAGGGCGTCCCTGATGAACCGCTTTCCCTCCTTCAACTGTTTTTCGGAAAAACTCGTTTCCCGCGTCTTGAGAAACCTTTTTTCGCGCACCACGAAAGCCAGGAGTAGGTCGAGGTCTTCTTTGGAAAGCAGGCGCATGCAAGGCTTTGAATCAATCAAGTATATAAGAATTGTGGCTCAAAAAAACTGTTGAGGATAAATGGAGAGGCTCGTCGAGCACATTAGGAAAACCAGTTCAGAGGCCGTATTCGTCACGCCGTGGAAAAAAAGCGCTGGCTCGCTCGTCTTCGAGTGCCGGAACCCTGTTGAGGCCGGCGAACTCCACTCCGGAATCGCTTCCAGGATTTTTGACAAAAAGAGGTCCGATCATTTGGAGGCGCGGCTCGGGTACTCGAGCAAGGGATTCCGCCCCGAGAGCTCGGTGAAGACAATGGTTTCAATCGAACCAAAAACGAAAAAAGGCCTGGCGCTCTTGAAAAAAATCGTCAGCGCACTGAAGGAAAAAAAACACGTCGTGAGAGAGTTGTGAGCGCTTGACTCGCGCAACGCGGAGAAGTCACTCCGAGGAAAAGCACGAGCGAGAGATCCGGGGCAGGTGGGAGTCCATTTACGCCTCCACGCCGCCCGCGCTACTGCCTTGGGAAACAATGAGGCCCTCCGAGGAGTTAGTTGACGTGGTGGAGCGCCGCGTGGCGAAGCCGGGCCGGGCTCTGGATATCTGCTGTGGTCAGGGCACCCAATCTCTTTACCTGGCGCAGCGCGGTTTTTCCGTGGAAGGAATTGACATCTCAGCCACGGCAGTCCGGAGGGCGCGCGAGCGGGCGAGGGCAGCCGGGCTCTCGAAAAAATGCCGCTTCCGCGTCGGCAACGCGTACAGGCTGCGGTTCGAGCCAGGGTCCTTCGACTTTGTTCTGGACAGGGGGTGTTTTCACCATATTCCGTTCGAGCACCGCAAGGAATACGTTGAGGGAATCGCGCGGGTCACGCGCCCCGGCGGCATCATGTTAGTGATGGCGTTCTCGAAGAAAAACCCGTGGGGGAATACGTTCTCCCGCAAGGAAATCGCGGGCCATTTCAGCCCATACTTTCGCGTGGTAAGCGCCAAAGAAACAGTGCACGTGGAGCCTGACAGCGGTGGGCGCGTTTACATGCACGCCCTAGTGCTGCGGCGCTCGGCTGAAAGAAAGCGAGAAGCGCGACTGCCCTAGCGCGCCTTGTCCAAGAACTCCGGAAAATACTCGAGGAACAAGGGCGGGGGGCACTTCGAGCTCCTCCGCGGCTTTTTCACAAAAACGCGGTGGCACCGTAGCCCAAAGCGACATTCACGAGGTTGTGGCACTGTTGAAGAAAAGAAAGGACGATAAGAAGGAGGGCCGGCTGGAGGAAGGAGAGTTGAGGGACCTAGTTGACCAAGTGATGTATGGGAGGGTTTTGGAGAGCGTGAACCAAGCAGAGGGACTGCATGCAGTATGCAAAACAAGTGCTTGAACCGGAAAAAAAGCCAGTAATAGACATGTAACGATGTGCGAGAACGAGAGGCTGGCGTTTCGTGCGATGGAAAGCAAGTTAACGGGTTTTGAAAAAGAGACGAAGTATCTTCCGAGAATACAAATGCGCGCAGCTAACCTGGAGGCCGTTGGAAGACTCGTTTCCATCGATTTTCTTGTTCACAGTCGCAATAACCACTATGGAGCGCTTGAATGAATTGAGGGGATACGGATTCTTGTCCTTGGAGCTGGTGCCTGCGTTGCCGGCGTTGAAAAAAGAGCAGTGCCGCGGCCATGGGCATCCAGCGCACGCGGATCTCGTGCACGCGATAAGGAATTTCGGGCCGAGCGTCATTCACGGGGAAGCAGAAAAGATACCAGGGCTGCAGGGCGATTTTTAAGCGGTTGTAAGCAAAAATTTTATGCAGACAAGCGTCTTGAGCGAGGAGCGGTTTAAAAAAATACTGGACGCGACCATCGAAAAAACCGATTTACAAGTGCACACTGTTTCGACAAGCTGTTTTCCAACCGAACTGTTTCTGAGGCCCGGCTGGCGGGTAGTCGAAAAAAACGATTGAGCCGATTGGACCGAGTATAATCATGATGGAAAAAATAAAGTGCCGTCCACGCAAACAAAATAGGGCAAGTGCTCCATCCGAGCCGAGGCGCGGAAAGTGAATACGCTATTTTCAGGCAACGCAAACGCAAAAATCGATAATTAATTAACTAACGACCTTCTTTTTTCCATGAGTAAAAAATTATTTCGAGCAATTGCTTTTTCTATAATACTAGGCGGCGCTATTTGGCTCTATCTTACAGGAACTCTTGAGAACGCAATTCTGTTGTTAAACAACTACGGCTATGCCGGAGCCTTTTTATCCGGATTGTTTCTCACAAGTGGTTTTACAACGCCTTTTGCGATTGCGGTATTTCTGTCTTTTCGAGCAACGCTTAATTTATTTGCAGTCGCCTTTCTCGGGGCGTTTGGAGCAACACTGATGGACTACTTTTTGTTTTCATCAACTAAGAAAATAGTGCGCCAAACACGCGTCACGGCCAGCGCCCATGTGTTTAAGTTCAAGAAATTTCCTTCGTTTGTCACTGCAATTATAGGCGGAGTTGTTCTAGCCTCACCTTTGCCTGACGAAATTGCGGTTTCGCTCGTGGGAGTTGCGCAGCTTGACGCAAAGACTTTCGTTGTCTTAGCGTTCTTCTTTAAGTTTTTAGGAATTCTTGCAATCGTTTTGGTTGGACAAGTCATTTAAGCGGGATTTACTCCGCCACGTCAACGTAATATTGAGCGCACTGCCCCCGCCGAGCCGAGGCTGAAAAAGAGAAAAAAGTGAATATGCTCCTGCCATTTCGAATGCTCCAGCCGGGATTTGAACCCGGGTCAACGGCTTTCTTCTTTTTTTGGTGAAGCTTTTTTTGCCCCGCAGGCAAAAAAGGTTCCTCGAAAGGCCGGTATCCTTTTCCGTAGTTTTTCTTTGGTGAAGCTTTCTTTTCCAAAGAAAGGTTTGACCGGACTAGACGACTGGAGCAAAAAAAATTTGGGCGCCGGGTATTAAATGGATTTTGTTTTTTTCGGCACGGGTATAATTTCATGCGGTTCCAAGTTTTTTCATGCCACTGGCGCCGCTGGAGAAGGAAGTGTTTTTGAAAAAAAAAAATTCTGCCGGTCGTGAACACCCTGGTAGCAGACAAGTGCGGGCTGAAACCGCCCGAGGCGCTGAAAGGGGTTTTTGTCGGTTTGAGTGAAAGAAAATTGTTGGAGCACCCGAACCACTGGGCGCGGGCCATTGAAGTGCTTGAGGGACGCTGGACTGAGAAAAAACAGTTTGACCCCGGCACTATTCGCAGGGTTTTGCTCAACCACCTTCACTTCGTCGCTCCCAGGGCCTCGGCTGCGGCTGCGATAAGAATCGAGGAAGAAACCGGGTTTCTTGGAATCGAAGAGGTGCCCGCGCGAGAAATCATCGATTTCCTTGAAAGAGAGAGGGACGGGGCCGACCAGGGAGGCCAGGAGACTGTTTGGCGTGTTGAAAAAAAAATTGTGAAACTTAACATGGCGTTGATTGACAGGCGTGGTTCCTGGCCATCGCGGCCGGAGTTGTTGCTGGAGCAGCTGGGCTCAAGGCGTTCGAGCGAGTCGCCGGGCTGTTCAGAAAACCAGCGCCTGTCGAGGACGGGTTCGCGCGCGGGGTGGCGCGGGCACTCCATACCGTCCAGGGCCTTGAGTGGATGAATAAAAAAACGCCCAGGCGGGCTCGACGCGAAGTTGTTTGAGGCGCATTAAAAGAAATTTGTTTTGGACCGCGAGCTGGTTGGGAAAACTCCTTAACCGACGAGTTCCACTGCCGCGAGGTCCTCGTACACAGGCCCCTGGGGCGTGAGCGTGCTTTTCTTGAATGAAACGGTTTTTGCTCGGAACGAGCAGAACGAGTCGTTCGCGTGTTTTTCCTTCAGCGCCTTCAGGGCGTCAATGTTTTTTCTTCCCCGTATCCTGGCCAGGGTCAGGTGTTCCGTAAACTCTCTTTCCTTCTTCAGGCCGACGAGTTCGGCGACTTTTTCCTGGAGCGCCCTGAGTTCGCTGCTCTCGCACCCTGCCCAGAAGACCCTGATGAAGTCCTCGTTTGGAAAAAAACCCAGGCCCTTGATTTCCAAATCAAACGCAGGGAATTCAAGTGTCTTGAGCGCCTCGATTTTTTTCCCCGCTTCCTCTTCACTGATTTCTCCCAGGAAAGCAAGGGTGACGTGGAGTTGCTCCGCCTTTACGAAAGAGGCTTCGAGGCCCAGGGCCTTGGCTTCGGAAATGATTTCTGAAAGCTTCTTCCTCGCTTCCTCGCTGAGTTCGAGGGCGGCGAAGCAGCGCATGGGGGACACCTTCATGTGTGATAACCGGATTTCTTATTTTTTGTGGTTGAGTACGTCGAGAGCAATTGAATAAAGACTGACTTGGCTCCCTTGGATGGTGTAAATCATGTGCCAAAAGGAATCAAGATTTGGTTTCCACAGGTTGGTGACGCCATACTTTGATACGTGTTCCCGTGGAATCAGGCTGCGGCGGATGTGCTTTCCGGCCTCCGGGTTCCTGGCGAGTTTTGCGATGCCGCGGTCAATGATTTGAAGCATCGCGTTTTGGGCGCAGCGCTCGGGGGCCGCAAAACAGTGCATGAAAAAACTTTTCTGGACAGGGCTTTTAAATCCGGGCGGATAGAATGTAAAGGGACTGGAATGAGGTCGTTGCCGGCCTTGGTTGCATTGTTTTTGGTTCTTTTTCCTGCGTTAGCCACAGCTTCGCGCGTCGTTGTCATCGAGCCCGTGAAGAAGGAGATTGCTGTTGGGAGCGCTGAAGTGGTTGACTTGGGGGTGGTCGGGCCTGGGCAGAAGGTCGAGGTAGCGGCGGAGCGGGGGACCGGAGAGCCCCATCCTTATTACGGCAAGGAAAAGACGTGGGACAAGCTCAGCGTGGTGGAGGACTCCCTGCCCCCTGGGTGGAGGGGGATTGATTCACTGCTTTATGAGAGCCCATTGAAGGCGTTCGTGATTGTCGCAAATGACGCGCCTGACGGCGAATACGTTTTTTCCCTGAGCGCGCTGGACGAATTGGAGGGGACCCCGCCGCAGGTGATTAATGCTCGAGTGGTTGTTTCGAGGAACGTGCTGAGTCTGGATGTCCTGACCCCCCTCGTGACTGCCGGCGGCGGCCAGCCAGCAGTGTATTCCCTGAGGGTTTCCAACACTGGGAGCGCGAGCGATGTTTTTGAAATAAGCGTCTCCTCTGGACTGCCTTCGAGGTGGACGTACACTAAGCAAGTGTTCGTGCCATGGAATTCCTCGGTTGACGTGCAGTACGAGGTTGTGAGCGAGGGGTACGGAAGGTTTCCCGTTGTTTTCAAGGCTGTTTCCCTGTCGAGTTCCGAGATCGCGAAGGAAGCTTCTGGCGAGCTCGTTGCAGAGTCATCGCTTTACTTGGAGGCAAGGGCGGCCTCTCACGGAATACTCCTCTTTCCTTCAGTTGAACAAGCGATTTATTCCTTGACTGGTTTCCTGGCCAACGTGCTGAGCTACTTCTTTTGAAGGGGATTGAATTGGACTCCAGTGGCGCTAGGGAAAGGGCAACACTTCTCCACCCTCCTACTTCGCGCTTCACGGTTGATTGAATTGGACTCCAGTGGCGCTAGGGAAAGGGCTGTCCGAGAGTGCGCGGTTCAGGTCGCTGGAAAATCGCTTGGGCGCACCGAGCTGCTTGAATTGAAAAAAATGATTTCCGGAAAACACGGCTTGAGTAAAGTAATAAAGAATTCCGAGGTCGCAGCAGTTCTGGGAAAAACATGCTCGCTCCTCCGGACGAGGGCAACTCGTTCCCTGAGTGGGGTGTGCGTGGTCGCAGTCATGGCGAGGCCCTGGCCGTGCCCGCATGGAAAATGCATTTACTGTCCCGGAGGGCCTGGTAACGACTCTCCCCAGAGCTATACGGGAAGGGAGCCTGCTGCACTAAGGGCTGGGCAGAATGGTTTCGATCCATTCCATCAAGTGAGGAACAGGCTGGAGCAGTTGAAGGCCATCGGCCACGAGCCGAGCAAGTGTGAATTGATTGTGATGGGCGGAACATTCAATTCCCAGCCAAGGAGCTACCAGGAGTGGTTCGTGAGGAGGGCGTTCGATGCTTTCAACGGCGTTGAGGCTGAAAGCGTGGGAAAAGCTCTTTTTTTGAACGAGTCGGCTGCACACCGGGTGGTGGGCGTTACTTTCGAAACGCGGCCAGACTGGGCGACGAAAGGGGAACTGGATTGGTTGTTGGGTCTTGGAGCGACGAGAATCGAGTTGGGTGTGCAGACACTGAGCGAAAGAGTTTATGAATCAGTGAAACGGGGCCATGGAGTGGAAGAGGTCGTGGACGCCACGCGCGAGTGCAAGAACGCTTTTTTGAAGGTGTGTTATCACTGGATGCCGGGATTGTTTGTTTCTCCGGAGGAGGACGTGGAAATGTTCAAAAAATTGTTTTCTGACGAGCGCTTCAGGCCTGACATGATAAAGATTTATCCCACGCTCGTTGTGCCTGGAACCGGGCTTTATGAATTGTGGGCGCGCGGTGAGTTCGAGCCGTATGATGATGAAACAGCCGCCCGGGTAATCGCGGAAATGAAGCAGCTTGTGCCAGAGTACGTGAGAATAATGCGAATCGACAGGGACATTCCCAGTACCTTGATTGCAGCCGGGGTGAAGAAAAGC
>FWPU01010100.1_pt1 | contig 14304 bp, 11 predicted proteins | sample 2228361 | NCBI WGS metagenome assembly FWPU01 (sample SAMEA103939777, study PRJEB20133) | metagenome
CTGCGGTATTTTCAAAATGATAACTGGGAATGGATTAAGGAGGAAGAGCGCACAAGGAAGGAGCCTTTGTTGAAGTATTTTTACCGGGTGCCGTCTGACTTTTACCATGTAGGAGAAGAAGCGTTCGATGTACACCTCAATCCGGTAGTCTATGCTGGTATAGGTCGCGACAACCGGCTGAACGACTGGCTGTTTATCAATACCCGCGGGGTGGAAGTGCGGGGCGTGGTGGATAAAAAGGTGGCTTTTTACGCCTTCGTTTCCGAAAATCAAACACGCCTGCCGGCCTATGTGGTCGATTACATTCAGGACTCCACCTCCTTCCATCCCGTTATTCCGCACGAGGGTTTCTGGAAAGTGTACAAAAACAATCAGGGATACGATTTTTTACATGCCCGCGGCCACCTTAGCTTTGCCGCCACCCGGCATATTCACTTCTATTTCGGGCACGACCGGTTTTTTACCGGCAACGGCTACCGGTCGCTTATCTGGTCAGACTTTGCCCCGCCATCCTGGTTTATCCGCGGAAATATGCAGGTGTGGAAAATAAACTACGTGTTTGCTTTACATCAGCTTACGGGTAATGTAAACGGCTCCGCGGCAGGCCTGCGGTCGGTTTCAGCCGGCTATCCGCAAAAGTTTGCCGCTTATCACCACCTGCATGTCAACATTGGTAAACGGCTTACCCTTGGCGCATTTGAGTCGGTGGTGTTTAATGCTGATGACTCTACCGGCCGGGCGCCTCTGCGGCTGGACTACCTTAACCCGGTAATTTTTTACCGTGCAATAGAACAACAGAACGGCAGCAGCGATAATGTGCTGCTGGGCATGGACATTAAATGGAATGCGCGGAAGAACCTGCAACTGTACGGACAATTTGTATTGGATGAACTGGTGATTGAAAACCTTCGGGCTGCAAACGGATGGTGGGGCAATAAGTTTGCCGTCCAGGCCGGAATGAAGTATGTCGATGCCTTTGGCTTATGCAACCTCGATGTGCAGGCCGAGTTCAATGTGGTGCGTCCGTTTACGTATTCGCATAACTCGTTGTACGGCAGTTATTCGCATTACCGGCAGTCGCTGGCCCACCCGCTTGGTGCCAACTTTTACGAGGTGGCCGGGGTGTTGCGCTATCAGCCCGTTGGCAGGCTGGTGGTTATCACCAAAATGGTTTACATGGTAACCGGCAGAGATAACGGCTCTTCCAACTTCGGGGGCGACATGTTAAAAGATAACCGAAGCCGGAAGCAGGATTTTGGTAATAAGCCCGCACAAGGATATCGGAATACCATACGGTTTGGCAGCCTTACGGCTTCTTACCAACTGGCGCACAACCTGTTTATCGATGCTGCTGTAACATTGCGCAACAGCCGGTCGGAGCTGGCCTATTTTTCTAATAACTCCGCCGTAACTTCTGTAGCTTTGCGCTGGAATATTCCGCAACGCCTCTACGAATTTTAGCCGGATGAACGTTTATTTCCGCATCCTCCGTTTTTCGCCTAACCTTATTCCGCAACTGGTTAAGTTTTTTGTATTTTCATTTTTGGGCGTATTGTTCAGTGCGGCCTACTTAGGGCTTATCATGCCCATGCTCGAGGTGCTGTTCAGCCAGGCAGCGGCCGGCACAGTGCCCGAGCCCCCGGCACCGGCTTTTTCAACTGCCTATGTTAACGCCTGGTTTAGGTATCGCTATGCGCTCATTATTGCCCAACAGGGCCCGGTGGCGGCCTTACTGTGGGTTTGCATACTTATTGTAATCTGCGTTTTTCTGGCCAACCTGTTCCGTTACATGGAACGCATGGTGGCCTCGCGAATGCGCCTTGATATTGTAATGAACATGCGCCTGAAGCTCTACGAAAACATAACACGCCTACATTTGGGCTTCTTCAACGACCAGCGCCGGGGCGATATGCTTTCCAGGTTTACCAACGATATGGGCGAAGTAGAAAATACGGTGGTTAACAGCCTGAAGAGCGTACTTAAAGAGCCCCTTACCATTGTGGTTTACTTTGTGGTGCTTTTCGTTATATCAGCCAAGCTTACGCTGTTTACCCTCATTCTGCTTCCGGTAACCGGCACGGTGGTGGCCGAAATCATCAAACGGCTGCGGGCCCGTGCGTTGCAAAGCCAGGAAGCCATGGGGCGCATAATAAACCTGCTGGACGAAACCTTTAGCGGTATGCGCGTTATTAAGGCCTTTAATGCACGCGCTTTTTTGCTCAATAAAATGAACGATGAACTTAAGTTTCATAGAAAAGTAAATCTGTCGTTATCCAGAAAAAATGAACTCTCATCGCCTTTATCAGAATTTCTGGGTGTAATAATTGTGGCAGCCATTATGTATTACGGTGGTAAACTGGTGCTGGCCGGTCAGGAACTCCAGCCCCAGGTGTTTATGGGATACCTGGCCTTTTACGCCTCCATGATTCAGCCGGCCAAAAACTTTTCGAACGGCATAACTTCGTTGCAAAAGGGAACCGTAGCAGCCAGGCGCATTTTTGAATTTATGGACGCCCAACCTGCCATTAACTCAAAGCCAAACGCCGTTCGAATCAAGGAGTTTACAACGGCCATCGAGTTTCGTAATGTAAGTTTTTCGTACAACCACCGCCCGGTGTTAAGAAACATCGATTTAAAGATTGAAAAAGGAAAAACCGTTGCCCTTGTTGGTCCCTCGGGCGGGGGTAAGTCAACCCTGGCCGATTTAATACCCCGGTTTTACGATCCGGTCGAAGGGCAGGTGTTGCTGGATGGCGTACCATTATCCGAATATCATCTCGATGACCTGCGTGCGCTGATGGGCATTGTTACTCAGGAACCCATTTTATTTAACGACACCATTTACAATAACATTGCGTTTGGCGTGCCGCAGGTTAGCGAAGCCGAAGTGGAGCAGGCCGCCCGCATAGCCAATGCCCACGATTTTATTATGCAAACCGAAAACGGCTACCAGACCCTTATTGGCGACCGTGGCCTGAAGCTTTCTGGCGGGCAGCGGCAGCGGTTGGCCATTGCCCGGGCCGTACTTAAAAATCCGCCCATCCTTATACTAGACGAGGCCACATCGGCCCTCGACTCCGAGTCGGAGCGCATGGTGCAGGATGCCCTTACCCGCATTATGAAAAACCGCACCTCTGTGGTTATTGCTCATCGTCTTAGCACCATTCAACATGCTGATGAAATTGTCGTAATCCAGGAGGGTACCATTGCCGAACGCGGGCGCCACCCCGACCTGCTGCAGCAAAACGGCCTGTACCGCAAACTGATAGAAATGCAGAAAACCTGACAAAATTTATTTTTCCGTAACAACAAATAAACTATGTTTGCTTATCCATACCTCCTGTTATGATGAAAAAAAACCGGCTGATTTTCTACAGTGTATTTGGTGCATTGCACCTGTTTATTTTTTTCTTCAGCCTGTATATGGACAGCCAAAGAGAAAATTTTCAGTTTCTCATCCAGATGCAGGGCAGAATCTGGATGCTAAAGTACGGCTCGCTCATGCTGCTTATTCTCTTCTCGCTTAACCTGCTGCTGCACTTTCGCGATAACCGAAGAAACGAACAGGAAAAAAAACAACTCCGTACCGAAGTAAATAACCTGAAGGCCAAACTTTACGATCTGGAGCAGCAGGTTAAAGAAAACAAAGGGAACGATACACCATTGCCTTAACCTATGGACACCCGTCATCTTATCATTACCGAGTTGCAGCAAGCAGCCACGGTGCTCGATAACTTTCTGAAAGAGCCTTCCAACTATCTTAAAATAGATGAGGCGGCACGCCTGATGGTGGAAGCCGTAAACCGGGGCGGCAAAATTATTTCGTGCGGAAACGGAGGCTCGCACTGCGTGGCTATGCACTTTGCCGAAGAACTAACCGGCCGCTTCCATGAGAGCCGAAAGCCCGTACCCGCAGTATCAATTTCAGACTCGGGGCATATAACCTGTGTGGGCAACGAATACGGTTTTGACCATATCTTTTCACGTTTTGTCGATGCCCTGGGCAACCCCACCGATGTGCTGCTGGCCGTGAGCACAAGCGGCAACTCGCCCAATGTGGTGAATGCCGCTGCGGCAGCCCACAAAAAAGGTATGAAAGTCGTAGCCCTTACCGGCAAAAACGGAGGAAAGCTGGCCGCACATGCCGATGTGGAAGTTCGCGTACCCCACTTTGGCTATGCCGACCGGATACACGAAATACATTATAAAATAGTTCACATCCTTATCCTGCTTATCGAAAAACAGGTTTGACCATGCTGGCCAAAACCTATGGCTGTGCCGTATATGGCGTAGAGGCGCGCAAAATCACCATCGAGGTGAACGTAGGGCAAGGGCTTAAATTTCACCTGAGCGGCCTGCCCGACTCGGCCGTTAAGGAAAGCGAACACCGTGTGGAATCGGCCATTAAGCAGTTTAAATTTTTCATGCCGCGCGAAAAAACCGTGGTTAATCTGGCCCCGGCCGACATCCGCAAAGAAGGCTCGGCATACGATTTACCCATAGCCCTTTGCATTCTCTCGGCCAGCGGCCAGATAACAGCCCCGCGGCTGGAAGAGTTTGTTATCATGGGCGAACTGGCACTCGATGGCACCCTGCGGCCCATTAAGGGTGTGCTTCCCATAGCCATTCAGGCGCGCCGCGAAGGCTTTGCAGGCATTATTGTTCCGGCCGATAACGCGCGCGAGGCAGCCATTGTGCCCGACCTGCAGGTGTACGGACTGCACAACCTGAAACAAGCCGTTGATTTCCTTACGGGAAAACAAAACTTTGAACCGGTTAAGGTAAACGTAAACGAAGTATTTGCCAGCCAGGTAAACGATTATGATATCGATTTTAAAGATGTACAGGGCCAGGATACCATTAAACGCGCCATGGAAATTGCTGCGGCCGGCGGCCACAATGTGATTATGATTGGTCCGCCCGGTGCCGGTAAAACCATGTTAGCCAAGCGCCTGCCCACCATATTGCCTCCGCTTACCCTTGATGAAGCTCTTGAAACCACCAAAATACATTCGGTAGCGGGGCGGCTGGGGCGCAACGCCTCGTTGTTGGCTACCCGGCCGTTCCGGGCACCGCATCATACCATTTCCGATGTGGCACTGGTGGGCGGAGGAGGCAACCCCCAACCGGGTGAAATTTCGCTTGCCCATAATGGGGTGTTATTCCTCGATGAATTGCCCGAGTTTAAACGCACCGTACTGGAAGTGATGCGCCAGCCCATGGAAGACCGCAAGGTAACCATTTCGCGGGCCAAGGTGTCCATAGACTACCCGGCTAATTTTATGCTGGTGGCCAGCATGAATCCCTGCCCCTGCGGCTATTACAACCATCCGGAAAAAGAATGCGTGTGCGCTCCGGGCGTAGTGCAGCGTTACCTCAGCCGCATAAGCGGTCCGCTGCTGGACAGAATCGACCTGCACGTTGAAGTGGTTCCCGTAAGTTTTGATGAGATGACCGCCAACCGCAGGGCCGAGGCGAGTGCCGACATCCGCGCCCGCGTAGTAGCTGCACGTGCCATTCAAATCTTGCGGTTTGCCGGCCACACGCATATTTACTGCAATGCCATGATGCCCTCCAACTTGGTGAAACAGGTTTGCCACATTGGCGAAGAAGGACGTGCCCTGTTGAAAAATGCCATGGAACGCCTGGGTCTGTCGGCCCGGGCGTACGACCGCATATTGAAAGTTTCGCGTACCATAGCCGACCTGGCCGGCAGCGAACACATTAAAACCGAACACCTGGCCGAAGCTATTCAGTACCGCAGCCTGGACCGCGAAGGCTGGGCGGGATGAAAAGTAATAGATAAAACAAGGTAAACCTATTGGGTTAAATGCCGGCAGGCATGCACATTAACAGGTTAACCATCCGGATGTTTACTTATCCGCTCATGCGGGCTCAATACATCTGATGCTTAGCGTGGCAGATTCAGGTTGTGGCTGTCCGTTGTCTGCGTGCTTCGAATACTACTACCGCAGCCGTTGTAGAAACATTCATTGAATCAATTTTTCCGTACATGGGTATAATGATGTTGGCATCGGAATTTCTTGTCCATATCTCCGAAAGGCCGGTTGCTTCATTACCTAATACAATGGCGCAGGGTATTTTGAAGTTAACTTCGATGTAAGATTTGGAAGCTTGTAAATAAGTGCAATAAATAGTGAGTTGATTTTTTTTTAACCATGCCAGGGTTTCCTCGCTGTTGCCGCTGGCAATTTGTTTAATAAAAACGCAACCCAAACTCGATCTGATAACATTAGGGTTGTAAAAATCGGTTTGCGGGTCACAACAAATTACGGCTTCTACACCGGCGGCATCGGCTGTGCGCAAAATAGCCCCCAGATTTCCGGGTTTTTCTACGCTTTCCAGCACCAACACCAACGGATTACCACCTAACTTAAGTTGTTCCAGCCGGTGGGTCTTCATTTCGGCAACGGCTATAACCCCTCCGGTGTTACCGCGCATGGCTATTTTTTCAAATACCGGACTACTTACCCTGACCAGAACCACCTGGGGAAGTTGAAGGGACTCAAGTTCTTCGCGGCTAATCAAATCTTCGCAGTAAAAAATACTGCCAATGCGATAACCAGCCGCATGTGCCATAGCAATTTCTTTTTTGCCTTCAATAACAAAAAGCTGTTGCCGTTTCCGTTCGCGCGGCTTTTGCAGTGCCATCAGGCTTTTTATCTTCGGGTTCTGCACACTTGTTATCAAATCGCCTGATTTCATCGGCACAATCTTGTTAACTTGCGAAAGATGCGAAAATAAAACATACCTGCACTTGACTTGCAAACTGCTTCATCCGGCCGGCTGGCAGGAATACGAACTGATTGATTCAGGCCACGGCGAAAAACTGGAACGTTTCGGGCCCTATGTGCTCATTCGGCCCGAGCCTCAGGCCGTATGGAGCAAAGTACTTTCAGACAGCGAATGGCTTACCCTGGCCCATGCCCGCTTTCAGCGCGAACAGAAAGACCGGTTTCGGTTTACCGATGAAGTAAAAGGAGGGTGGAAACCGTTAAAAGAAATACCCGAAAGCTGGTGCATTACCTACCGGCAGGAAAAATTTACCCTGGTACTGCGCCTGGCGCTTACCGGCTTTGGCCATGTGGGGGTGTTTCCTGAACAAGGCGAGAACTGGAATTTTATTTATCACACGCTTACGCATTTTAAAGTCCCTGATGTGCGGGTGCTTAACCTGTTTGCCTATACCGGTGCCGCCTCTATGGTAGCCCGCATGGCCGGAGCCGAAGTTACCCATGTCGATGCCTCGCGTCCCGGCCTAAACTGGGCCAACCAAAACATGCAGTTAAACCGGCTTACCGACATCAGGTGGGTGTACGAAGATGCTTTTCGGTTTGTAAAGCGCGAAGTAAAGCGCGGAAAGAAATACCACGGCATTATTATGGACCCACCGCCCTATGGCCGAGGCCCCGAAGGCGAAAAGTGGATGCTCCACGAACAACTTAATGACCTGGTGCAGTTGTGCAGTAAGCTCCTTCCACCTAAAAATTTCTTTTTCATTCTCAACATGTATGCAGCAGGCTTACCGGCTTTGGCAGGCCTGAATGTAACCCGCACATATTTTAATCATGCAGAGGTGGAGTGTGGCGAGTTCTTTCTAAAATCGCGTAACCACCGCCATTTGCCCATGGGCACTTTCGTAAGGTTAAAAGGTTGAAGTAGCTAAACAGGTCCTTTAGTAAGCAGCAGCACCTGCCTCCGGTTTATCAGCGCATGGGCATTCAATATTGCGTAGCCTGTTTTATCTTGATGGGTATTGGCTATCTTTGCGCCTCTTTTACTCAATTTCTGCGCATACATCGTATTGGCACACTATGGAAGTGAATAAAATCAGGAACGTAGCCATTATTGCTCATGTTGACCACGGCAAAACCACCCTGGTAGATAAAATGCTGTTGGCCGGCCGTCTATTTAAAGATCATGAAAATCCGGGCGAGCTGATTTTGGATAATAATGAACTGGAACGCGAGCGGGGCATAACCATCCTGGCCAAAAACGTTTCGGTGCGCTATAAGGATTATAAAATCAACATCATAGACACACCCGGGCACTCCGATTTTGGCGGTGAGGAGGAACGCGTGCTAAACATGGCCGACGGATGCCTGCTGCTGGTTGATGCCTTCGAAGGGCCCATGCCCCAAACCCGCTTTGTGTTGCAAAAAGCCCTGCAACTGGGCCTTAAACCCATAGTGGTAATCAATAAAGTAGATAAGAAAAACTGTACACCTGACCTGGTGCACGAACAGGTATTCGACCTGATGTTTACCCTGGATGCAAATGAAGAGCAACTCGACTTTCCGGTTTTCTACGGTTCGGCTAAGCAGGGATGGATGAGTACCGATTGGCGCCAACCTACGCACGACATTACTCCGCTGTTAGAGGGCATCATCCGCCATATACCGCCCCCAAAAGCCGAGGCGGGTACAGTGCAAACCCTCATCACCTCGCTGGAGTACTCTTCCTACATCGGCCGTGTGGCTATCGGCCGTATGCACCGCGGGGTGTTACGCAGCGGTCAGCCCGTGGCCCTGGTAAAGCGCGACAGCAAAGCTGTGGTTAAAACCCGGATTAAAGAACTGTACGTGTTTGAAGGCTTTGAAAAGCAAAAGGTAGAAGAGGTGCAATCGGGCGAGATATGCGCTATGGTAGGACTGGAAGGATTTGAAATTGGCGACACCGTGGCCGACCCCGAACACCCCGAGGCCCTTAAATCCATTGCTATTGACGAGCCCACCATGAGCATGCTCTTTACCATTAACAACTCGCCCTTCTTTGGTAAAGAGGGCAAGTATGTAACCTCCCGGCACATTAAAGAGCGTTTGGACCGTGAACTGGAAAAAAACCTGGCACTGCGGGTAGCCGATTCGGGTTCGGCCGATAGCTGTGTGGTATACGGTCGAGGTGTGTTGCACCTTTCGGTACTTATCGAAACCATGCGCAGAGAAGGGTACGAACTGCAAATAGGCCAGCCGCAGGTTATCGTTAAGGAAATGAACGGAGTAAAATGCGAACCCGTGGAGGAACTTACCATTGATATTCCGGAAACCGATGCGGGAAAAGCTATTGAAACCGTGTCGGTTCGAAAAGGCGAAATGATTAGTATGGAGCCCCGGGGCGACCGCATGTTACTTAAATTCATTATCCCCTCGCGGGGCATTATCGGCCTGCGCAACTACCTGCTTAACGTAACAGCCGGCGAGGCAATTGTTACCCATCGGTTTAAAGAATACCAGCCCTGGAAAGGCGATATCCCCGGCCGCATTAACGGCTCGCTCATTGCCATGGAAGAAGGTGAAGCCATTGCTTACAGCCTGCACAACCTGCAAGACCGCGGTAAATTTTTTATTGAACCGGGCGACCCCGTGTACGAAGGCCAGGTAATTGGCGAGCACAACCGTTCGGGCGACCTGGTGGTAAACGTTACTAAAACCAAAAAACTTACCAATATACGCGCGGCCGGTGCCGATGAAAAAATGCGCATTGCCCCGGCTGTAAAGTTTTCGCTTGAAGAAGCCCTGGAGTATATTCAGGCCGATGAATTTGTAGAGGTAACCCCTAAATCCATTCGCCTGCGTAAAATTCTGCTTAAAGAAGCCGATCGCAGGCGAAGCAACAAATCATGAAAATTACAGTCATCTTCCTTATTGCTGCCTCGCCCGTCTGGCTTGCTGCACAACCTGCATATAAGTGGAGCAAAACCGAAACTCTGGCAGACACCCTGTTGAACCGCCGCCAGGTTTATGATGCGTTAAAGCTCTATACCAAAGTCATTCGCGCGCAGCAAAAGGCAAAGTTTACGGGGCAGTCGGCCGTGCGTTTTAAACGTGCCCTGTGCTACTACTATTCAGCCGATTTTGATCGTGCCCTTAGCGACCTGAATATTTTTATAGAACAAAACCCAAGTTACCTTCGTGCCCACCTGCTCAGGGCTTATGTGTACCGCGAAATGCGCAAACCCGAAGAGCAACTGGCCGACCTGGAAGAAATACTCCGTCAGGATTTTCAAAACATTGATTTACACAAATGGAGAGCCGGAACACTATTAGAATGGGGTAAAATAGAAGAAGCTAAGCATGCCCTCGAAACGTTACAGGAATTTTATAATGATGAGGAGGTAGAGCTTAACTTGGGCCTAGCCTGTTACTATCAACATGATTTTACCACAGCGCTGTTTCACTTTAACCAGGCAATTTTTATGAACGGAGGATACCTGCCCGCCTATCGGTATGCTACCTTGTTATGTGCAGAACAACAATGGTATGAAAAAGCCCTGGAATACGGTACCCTGGCGCTGTTGCTGTCGCCCCAGGACCCTGAGTTACTTTTTTATAAAGGAATTGCCCTGGCCGAAACCGGCAACCTGGATGCTGCCTGTTCCTGCCTGAACAAAGCCTTTTACGCCGGCCTGGATGAGGCCTCCGGCTACCTGGAGCACTATTGTTATTCGGTTGATGATTAACCCTTTACAACTATTCCAAAGGGTAAGTTTGACAGGCTAAACCACGCTGCTATTTTTGCACATGCCTGATCAGATTCTTATTCTGGATTTTGGTTCACAATACACCCAGCTTATAGCCCGCCGGGTACGCGAATTGAATGTGTATTGCGAAATACATCCCTTTTACTCCGTTCCGCCGCTCTCTAAAACGGTAAAAGGAATTATTCTTTCAGGAAGTCCCTGCTCGGTTCGCGACCCCAATGCCCCCGACATCAGCCTGGAACAATTTGCCGGGCTGCCCATATTGGGTATTTGCTACGGGGCACAGCTTATTGCGCATAAGTACAACGGTCTGGTACAGGCGTCGCATACCCGTGAATATGGCAGGGCACATCTAACCCGTATTGACCACCATAATGCGTTGCTCAAAGAAATACCCCTCGGTACACAGGTGTGGATGTCGCATGCCGATACCATTACACATCTGCCCGATGGCTTCGACATCATTGCCAGTACCCCGTCGGTTCAGGTAGCTGCTTACCGCATGCAGGGAAAAGAATTTTACGGCATTCAGTTTCATCCGGAAGTTACCCACACTACCGAGGGCAAAACCCTGCTGCGCAACTTTGTGGTTCACATTTGCAAGTGCGCACAAGACTGGACTCCCGACCAGTTTATTGAAACTACTGTAAGTGCACTGAAAGAAAAGTTGGGTAACGATAAAGTAGTCATGGCCCTTTCGGGAGGAGTAGACTCAACCGTTGCGGCCGTGCTTATTCATCAGGCTGTTGGTAAAAACCTGCACGGCATATTTGTGGATAACGGTCTGTTACGGAAAAACGAATTCGAACAGGTGCTGAAGTCGTACGAAGGCATGGGCTTGAACGTTAAAGGCGTAGATGCCCGAAGGCATTTTTATAAAGCCCTGAAAGGTATTGCCGACCCCGAAGCCAAACGCAAGGCCATTGGCAAAACATTTATTGATGTGTTCGATGCCGAGGCCCATGCCATACAGGATGTTAAGTGGTTGGGGCAGGGAACCATTTATCCCGCTATCATCAAATCGCACCACAATGTAGGCGGGCTGCCGGAAAAAATGAAACTGAAGGTGGTGGAGCCGCTTAAAACCTTGTTTAAAGACGAGGTTCGCGAAGTAGGTAAAACCCTGGGGATAGATCCAGCCATTCTGGGGCGACATCCGTTTCCGGGACCCGGTTTGGGAATCCGTATTCTAGGCGAAATTAACGAACAAAAGGTGGCACTCCTCCAGGAAGCCGATGCGATATTTATTCAGGCTCTGAAGAACAGCCAACTTTACGACAAGGTGTGGCAGGGCGGGACCCAAATGCTGACGGGGCATGCGGGAAGGGGTTTGGGGGATGAACGCACCTACGAACAGGTAGTGGCACTGAGGGCCGTAACCAGCACCGATGGCATGACGGCCGACTGGGCGCATCTGCCCTGCGATTTCCTGGCTGCCGTATCGAATGAAATTATCAATAAGGTAAAAGGAATTAACCGTGTGGTTTACGACATTAGCTCTAAACCACCTGCTACAATAGAATGGGAATAATAGTTAGCAATATGGGCAGGATTATTGGCATCATGCTGCTGGCCGTAACCACTATCGCTTGGGCGCAATCGGCTCAGCAAAAATATATCCTGGCAAAAACCTTATTTAAAGAAGGTAAATACAACCTGGCACAGGAAGCATTCAAAGAGCTTATTCCTTATAGCGCAGATAATTCGTTCTCTCAATATGCATCGTTTTATTATGCGCTTAGTGCGTACCATCAAGGTTACCGGGCCGTAGCCCGCGACATGCTGCTTCAAATTAAATCATTGTACCCTTCGTGGAATCAGACGGATGAAGTAAACCTATGGTTAGCCAGGATTTATTTCGATGAGCAGTTATGGTTTCAGGGTATGCAGATCTTGAGCCATGTACAGGGAAGCAAAACCCAACAACATAAAGATGCACTGAAGCGGCAGGTACTGAACGAGATAAGCGAGATGCATGTCATCAAATCGCTTTACGAAAAATATCCGAATGATGAAGCAGTGGCCCATCGCATGGCCAGTATGTTGAAGTACTCCTCGCATCCGACCGATGTCCAACTGCTAAACGACCTGATTGGTAAATTCGGATGGAAGAAATCAGAATTTATTGAAGAAGCTCCTCATACGTTTAAAAAGAAAGTTTATTCGGTGGCTTTGCTTTTTCCTTTTCTTACCGCCTCGCTTGAGCCCACACCGCTGCGCAAGCGCAACCAGTTTGTACTGGATTTATACGAGGGCATGAAAATGGCCGCTGATTCGCTGGCACATTCCGGCATTCGCCTGAGTTTGCGTGCCTACGATACCGACCGTAATCCCGAAACAGTAAAAAAACTGCTGGCTACAGAAGAACTGAAAGCAGCCGATTTAATAGTCGGGCCGCTGTTTCCGGAAGAAAATCAACCGGTTCAGGAGTTTTCGAAAAAAAACCGCATAAACCTGTTTAACCCGGTAACCTTGAATTACGACCTGGTTGCCGCCAATCCTTACGGCTTTTTGTTTCAGCCCGATTTGGAGGTTATCGGCAGGGAATCGGCCGCTTTTCTGGATGCCCATCTTCCGGCACGCAAGAAAAAGTGTATGATTATTATGGGTGATTCCAGGCGCGATTCCATACTGGCTATACATTTCCTGAAGAAAGCCTCCGAAACGGGTTTGCGCATTGAACAGATCGAAAAAGTAAACCGTGCCGAATCAACACGCATCTTGTCTGTTCTGGCTACACCCACTGAATTTGATGAGTTTAAATATCCTGTCCAGTTTACACTTCCAAAAGACAGCCTGGGATGTATTTTTGTTACTACCGAAGACCCACTTATTTATACCAAGGTTATCTCGGCCACTGAAACCCGAAGAGATTCTATCATTATTCTTGGCTCTGAAACCTGGCTCGATCATACAGCAGTTGAGTTTGCCAAGTATCAACAGTTGGGAATAGTGCTTTACGCCCCCAATTATGTATCGTTTACTCACCCCGCTTTGCAGCGCTTCCGTATGCAATATATCAAAATTCACGGACGTTCACCGGCCTCTGCGCCCTATACCGATTATGCCCGGCTGGGGTTTGAGTTTTTACTTTTTGCCGGACAGCTTCTGAACGAGGGGGGAGTATATTTTCAAAACCTCATGACGGAAAGAGTAGTTAATACGGTGTTTGGAAGGCAGTTATTGTATTCAACTAATCGCAGAAGCAACCAGTTGGTTTCTTTCGTAAAGTTTAAGGATGGTGAATTGCAAAAAATTAATTATAAAAACCCCTAGTCATGGTTGCCTTGGTTAAACAAAACAAATGGGCTCTGGCTGGCATTGCGTTTGTAGGAGCCATCGTGGCCGGCCTTATGCAATATGCATTTATGCAGGTTGACCAGTCCCTAACCCTTCGGCTCTGGGCTGTTCAGCAGTACACAAATTTGCAGCGAATATCTTCTTCGGTTAATGATTCAAGCTCGGAAGAAGCTCAAGCATTTGCAGTGCAGTTAGAACAGGAATTGGAAAATGCCTATGCCGGATTATCCGGCCTTCCTCTAACCGATGAGTTAATATTTAGGGCAAAAATGTGGCATATGTCAGTGTCCGGAATCAGTCGGTTACTTAACCAGGGGGAAAATGAAAACCAGCGGTTGCACTTAACGGAATTGTTTTCGTAAGCCCGGCGCGAAGGTGACAAATTTCTTACGGCTACCGAAAAACAAGGCAATAAGTTAATTGAAAAAGCCATGATCGCCCGCAAGGCAGTTTTATGGCTTATGGCATTTGCCTCACTGGGTGTTATGACGTTTGTGTTGATA
>FWPU01009447.1_pt1 | contig 14303 bp, 15 predicted proteins | sample 2228361 | NCBI WGS metagenome assembly FWPU01 (sample SAMEA103939777, study PRJEB20133) | metagenome
GGGCCGCGGCGCTCCGGCAGACGAGCGCCAGATCGCCCCCGGCGGCCAGGAACCGCACCGCCGCGCCCCCGACGCCGTCGCTGCCCGCGACGGCGCCCATCTCCAGGTCGTCGCTCAGGACGAGGCCGGAGAAGGCGAGACGTCCCCGGAGGAGCCCGCCGATGACCGCCCGAGAGAGCGAGGCCGGGAGCGCCGGGTCGAGCGCCCGGTACCGCACGTGGGCCACCATGAGGGCCGGGCAGCCCGGAAGGGCCGCAGGTCCGCGCGCTCCAGCTCGTCGAGCGTCGCGTCGACGTCCGGCAGCAGCACGTGCGAGTCGAGCGGGGTCCGGCCGTGCCCCGGAAAGTGCTTGGCGACGGGAAGGAGGCCCTCGGCCAGCATGGCCTCGACGACGGCGACGCCGCAGGCGGCCACCAGCTCGGGGTCGGCCCCGAACGCGCGCTCCCCGATGACCTGGCTCGCCGGCTCGAGCAGGCAGTCGAGCACCGGTCCCAGTCCGGAGTCGAACCCGGCGGCGCGCAGCTCGCGGGCCATGGCCCGGGCGACCGCCGCCGCCAGGCGAGGCCCGCCGGCGCGGGCCACCGCGGCCGCCGGGGGAAAGCGGGTGAAGGGCGGGGGAAGGCGCTGCACCCGTCCGCCCTCGTGGTCCACCATGACGATGACGCCGGGGCCGAGGGCCCGCGCCGCCGCCGTGAGCGCGAGCAGCGCGTCGAGCGTCGGGCAGTTCCGCTCGAACAGGATGATGCCTGCCGCCCCGGCCTCCTCGACCAGGGCCAGGACGTCGTCGGGTATCCGCGTGCCCTCGAACCCCAGGGCCAGGACGGGCCCCGCAGCCATCCTCATGCGTCCCCGGCCCGGGCCGGGCCCGGCCGGTCGATCCAGGCCATGAGCCAGGGCACGAGGGCCAGGCCCGGGAGCGAGACGACGAACGTGATCGCGAAGTAGCCGCCGTAGCCCCACCGCTCGACGCCGACCCCGCTCACGGCGCCGGCCAGCCGGCCGGTCAGCGAGAACAGCGAGGTCAGAAATGCGTACTGGATGGTGGCGCCCTCCCGGTCGCAGACGCTCATCAGCAGCGCCAGGAACGCCGCCGTGCCGAGCCCGCCCGAGAACGAGTCGACCATCGAGGCCGCGTAGAGCGCCGGCCCGGGCAGGGCCGAGGCCGCCACGACCGCGTAACCCAGGTTGGACACGGCCTGAGGAATGCCGAGCGCCCAGACGCTGGTGAAGACGCCGTGGCGGGCGATGAACGCGCCGCCCGCCAGGGCTCCGGCGATCGAGAGGACGATGCCGAGCGCGGTGGGAACGACGCCGATCTCGAGCAGGGAGCGGCCGCGATCGACCCAGAAGGGCTTGACCATGGGGCCGATGGCGAACTCCCCGAGCTTGTACGTCAGCACGAAGCCGACGAGCGGCAGGGCGCGCCAGGTGGCCAGCCAGCCGATGAAGGGCGCCAGCCAGTGCCGGCGAGCCTCCGCGGGGATGGGCACGTCCGGCGCCCGGCGGGCGGCGAGGCCCAGCGCCGCGCAGACGACGGCCGCGGCCACAAAGAGCCCCGGCCACGGCAGCCACGCCGCCAGCGTGACCAGGCCGCCCCCGACGAGCACGAGCGCCACGCGATACGCTCCGGCCCGGACGCCGTTCGCTGCTCCGCGCTCGGGCCCCTCGACGAGGGCGACCGTGTAGGAGTCGATCGCCATGTCCTGCGTCGCCGAGGCCAGCGTCAGGACGAGCACGAGGGCCATGAGGAGCCAGGGACGGGCGGCGGCGTCGACGAGGGGGATCGCCGCCATCACCGCCCCGGTGACGAGCATGCACGCGGTGACCCAGCCCCGCCGGTCGCCGAACCGCTGCACGAGCGGCGACCACAGCAGCTTGAGCGAGAACGGCAGCTCGAGGAGGCGGAGGCCGCCGATCGCCCGGAGCGACAGCCCCTGCAGGCGCAGGTAGACCGGCAGGACCTCCCACAGGACGCTGACCGGGGTCCCCTCGACGAAGTAGAGCAGCGCGACGACGCCGAGCTTTCGTCGTGACGCCTGGCCGAGGTCGCCCGCCCCGATCAGCCTCCAGACAAGTCGCACTGCGGCATTATACGGACCGCCGGCCGCCCGACCCCGCTTCCTCGGGCCTCGCGCGGCCCCCAGGACGACCTCGCGGGGCGCTGGGGACGCGCCGCAGATCGCCCCGCTCCCGCTCGCGGTCGAGGTCGCCGTGGCGCGTCCGCTGGTCGTGGTCCGCGGCAGCCGCGCCGGCGCACATCGCGCTTGACAGCCCCGCGGGGAGGCCGTATGTCTTCCGCCGATGCCCCGCTCGGTCCCCGGCGGGCGGCCGCACGGCCGCATGCGCTCGCCATCGTCGTCCGGGAAGCGCTCCGCCCCGTTCGCGTTCGTCGAGCTCCCGCCCGAGCGCTCGCTGACCAAGCCGCGCCGGACGGGCCTGACCATGATGGTGGACTTCGGCCTGCCCTGCGGATACGCCGCCGACGTGGTCGCGATGGCGGGCCCCTTCATCGACCTGGCCAAGATCGCCGTCGGCACCGCCCGGCTCTACGACACCGCGTATCTCCGGCGGAAGCTCAGCCTCTACAAGCGTCACCGCATCCGTCCCTTCATCGGCGGCCAGTTCCAGGAGTACGTCTTCGCCACCTACGGCGTCGCGGCGCTCCCGCGCTTTCTCCGGGAGGCCAGGCGGGTCGGCTTCGACGTGGTCGAGGTCTCCGACAACTGCGTGCCCCTCACGGATCGCGAGCGGCAGGAGCAGATCGCCCTGGCCGTCGACTGCGGGCTGGCGGTCTTCGGCGAGGTGGGCTCCAAGGAAGCCAAGAGCGACCCCGGCCAGCTCGTCCGGCAGGCCGAGATCTGCTTCGAGGCCGGGGCGGAGCTGGTGCTGGTGGAGGCCGCGGAGCTGCTCGAGCAGGGCCGGCCCCGGACCGACGTCATCGAGGGCCTGCGCCGCGGCCTGGACCTGTCGAGGGTGCTGATCGAGCTGCCGGGGCCCTGGATCCCCGGCGTCACGCTGCACGCGGTGGAGGACATGAAGAAGTTCCTGGTGCGCGAGTTCGGTCCCGACGTGAACATCGCCAACGTCCAGCCCCAGGACATCCTGGAGACGGAGGCGCTGCGCGTGGGCCTGGGGGTGGTCGGCCCGCCGCCGGCGGCGCCCGGGCGGCCCATCTGATGGCCCGGCGCGCGCCGCGGCGGCCCAACTTCCTCGTCATCCTCGTCGACGACCTGCGGTTCGACGAGTTCGGCGCCGGGGGGCACCCCTACCTGAAGACGCCGAACATCGACCGCATCGCTCACGAGGGCGCGTTGTTCGAGCGGGCGTTCCACACCACGCCGATCTGCTCCCCCAACCGCGCCTCCATCCTGACCGGCCAGTACGCGAGCCGCCACGGCATCATCGACAACGTCGCCCGCGACGCGGCCAGTCACCGGCTGCCCAACTACCACCTGGAGCTCCAGCGCCTGGGCTACGAGACCGCGCACATCGGCAAGTGGCACATGGGCAACGACGGCCGCCCCCGCCCGGGCTACGACCACTGGGTGGCGTTCGACGGGCACGGCCGGCTGTCCGACCCGACGCTGAACGAGAACGGCCGCTACGTGGAGCACCGCGGCTACATGACCGACATCCTGAACGCGATGGCGGTCGACTTCGTCACCCGCCCCCACCGGAAGCCCTGGTCGCTGTTCCTGGCCCACAAGGCGGTGCACCCCGACGCCGAGCAGGCCGCCGACGGCACGCTGCGGCTGGCCGCCTGGAACGGCTACCTGCCGGCCGAGCGTCACCGCCACCTCTACCGCGACGGCGTCTTTCCCCGGAAGCCGAACATGCTGCCGCCGGCGGAGGTGGTCAAGCAGAAGCCGGCCTGGGCGGAGGCCTTCGCCCTGAAGGCCACGGAGCCGGCGCGCGCCGTGCTGGCGGCGATCCACGCCGGCGAGCAGGAGGAGATCCGGCTCCGGGCCTGCATGATGGCGTCCGTGGACGAGGGCGTCGGCATGCTGCTGGACGCCCTGGAGCGGACGGGCCAGCTGGACGACACGTTCATCCTGTTCCTGGGCGACAACGGCTACTTCTTCGGGGAGCACGGTCTGGGGCCCGAGCGCCGCTTCGCCTACGAGGAGGGGATCCGGTCCCCGTTCGTCGCCCGCTACCCCCGGCAGATCGCCGCCGGCTCCCGCCATCGCCGCCTGGTGATCTGCCAGGACATCGCGCCCACGGTGATCGAGCTGGCGGGGGGCAAGCCCGGCCCGCACATCCAGGGGCGGTCGCTGCTGCCGCTGCTGGCCGGCCGCCGGGCCGGGTGGCGGAGATCGTTCCTGATCGAGTACTGGGCCGAGAACGCCATGCCGTGGCTGGTCGGGATGACGTACCGGGCGGTCCGCACCGACCGGTACAAGTACATCCGCTGGGTGAACCGCAGCCGTGACGGCGAGCTCGACGAGCTGTACGACCTGGAGCGGGACCCCTACGAGCTGGTGAACGTGGTCAGGCGCCCGGCCTACCGGGCCGTCCGCGACCGGCTGCAACGCGAGCTGCGCCGGCTCGTGGTGGCCGCCCTGGGCCTGTGACGGGCGCCCGCGCGCGCGGCCAGCTCGTCGCGGCTCTGGCCCTCCTCGCCTTCGCCGTGGTCTACCTCGTCAGCGGCCTTCCGCTGAGCGCGGGCACGCCGGGCCGCCCGGGCCCCGGGCTCGTCCCCAGGGCCATCGCCGTCCTGTTGCTGCTGTGCACGGTCGCGCACCTGCTCGAGACCCTCGCCCGCCCGCGGCCCGCCGGCCCCGCGGCCGGCTCGGGGCCGCGCCGTCACCGGGCCCTGGCGGGCATCGCGGCCGGAACGCTGGCCTACCCGTTCATCCTGGAGCCCCTGAAGTTCCTGGCGGCCACCGCCACGGTGGCCTTCGTCATGCTGGTCCTGCTGCGGCCCGGCCGGGTCGGCCGCTCGCTGCTCCTGGCCGCCGGCCTGGCGCTGGCCTTCTTCGTGGTGTTCTCCCGGCTGCTCGGCGTGGCGCTGCCCAGCGGGCCCCTGGAGCACCTGCTCTTCCGGATCGGACGCTAGCCATCCATGCTCGACATCGTCCGGAGCCTGGGCGCCGGCTTCGCCACCGCCCTGTCACCCCTGTACCTCTACTACGCGCTGCTCGGCACCGTCCTGGGCACGATCACGGGGGTGCTGCCCGGCCTGGGGCCCCTGGGCGCCATGGCGATCCTGCTCGGCTTCACGCTGACCATGGACCCCACGGGCGCCATGATCCTCTTCGCCGGCATCTACTACGGCGCCATGTACGGCGGCTCGACCACCTCCATCCTGCTCAACATTCCCGGCGAGGCGGCGTCGGTCGTGACCTGCATCGACGGCTACGAGATGACCCGGAAGGGGCGGGGCGGCGCGGCGCTGACCATCGCGGCCGTCGGCTCCTTCATCGCCGGCACCCTCAGCATCCTGGGCCTGATCGTGGTCGCCCTCTTCCTCTCGGACATCGCGCTTCGCTTCGGCCCTCCGGAGTTCCTGGCCATCAGCGTCGCCGGGCTGGTCCTCCTCATGCGCCTGAGCGGCGGCCCGGTGCTGCGATCGGTCATCATGATCCTGGCCGGGATGGCGCTGGCCACCGTGGGCGTGGACTTCCTGACCGGGCTGGAGCGCTTCACCTACGGCATCGCCGAGCTCGGCCAGGGGCTGGACTTCCTGCCCGTGGCCATGGGGATGTTCGGGATCGCGGAGGTGCTGGCGACGGCGCAGGAGCGGCAGCCGCCCCCGCCGGTGGGCCGGGTCAGCCTCCGCGCGCTGCTGCCCAGCCGGACCGAGTGGCGGCGCGCGCTGCCGGCGATGTTCCGGGGATCGATCCTGGGATTCCTGATCGGGCTCATGCCGGGCCCCTCGCCCGTCATCGCCACCTTCACCTCCTACGTCGCCGAGAAGAAGCTCTCCCGGAGGCCGGAGGAGTTCGGGCGCGGGGCCATCGAGGCCGTCGCCGGCCCCGAGGCGGCCAACAACGCCGCCGTGGGCGGGGCCTACGTCCCCCTGTTCGCGCTGGGCATCCCCTTCACTCCGGCCATGGCCGTCGTGCTGGGGGCGCTGATGCTCCACGGCCTCACCCCGGGACCGAACCTGATCAAGACGCAGGCGGACCTGTTCTGGGCGGTGATCGCCAGCATGTACGTCGGCAACGCCATGCTGCTCCTCCTCAACGTTCCCCTCGTCAACGTCTTCGTGAGCATTCTCCGCGTTCCCCGGCACATCCTGCTCCCGACCATCGTGCTCATCTGCCTGGTCGGGGTGTACAGCGTGAATGCGAGCCCGCTGGATCTCCTGCTGCTGGCGATCTTCGGCATGGTGGGCTTCGCGCTGCGCGCAGCCGGCTTCCCGCCGGCGCCCCTGATCCTGGCCATGGTCATCGGCCCCATGATCGAGACCTCCCTGCGCCAGTCCCTCAGCATCACGGGGGGCAGCGTGGCCGAGATCGTCTTCCGGCCGATCTGCCTCGCCATGTACGCCATCGCGGCGCTCGCGTTCGTCGTCCCGCCGGCGCTCCGCTGGATCCCCAGAGCCCGGCTCGCCGCCCGCGGGGTTCCCGAAGACCTGTGAGGAGGTGCTCACCATGAGAAGAGGCACTGTCGCGCTGCTGGCCGCCGTCGCCGTCTGGGTCCAGGGCGGGAGCCCGCCGCTCACCGCCGACACCTACCCCAGCCGGCCGATCACGTTCGTCGTGCCGTGGGGGGCGGGGGGCATGACCGACGTGACGGCCCGGCTCTTCGCCGAGAAGTTCAAGGAGGAGCTCGGCCAGCCGGTGCTGGTGACCAACAAGCCCGGCGCCTCGGGGATCCTGGGGTTGAAGTACGCGCTCAGCCAGCCGGCCGACGGCTACACCGTGGTCGTCGGCCCCATGACCGAGGCGCTGGCCAGCCCGTACTTCCAGGGCGCCGACCCCTACGACATCAAGGACCTGAGCTTCGTGGGCAGCTACATGCCCCAGGAGCGCGTCCTCTTCACCACGCCGGACAAGCCCTACAAGACGTTCCAGGAGTTCATCGAGTACGCCCGCAAGCATCCCGGGCAGATCTCGGTGGGCAGCGGGGGCGCCCAGTGGGCGCTGGAGATCGTGAAGTCCATCGCCGTCAAGGAAGGGCTGAAGATGAAGTACGTGATGTTCAAGAGCGGCGGCGAGGCCTCCAGCGCCATCCTGGGCAAGCACGTCGACGTCTGCGAGACCGGCACCGGGACGCCCGCGTACCAGGCGGCGCGCGAGGGCAAGCTCACGCTCCTGGTGGACCTCGGATCGGAGACGGTGCCCTTCTTCCCCCAGGCCCGGAACGTCAAGCAGCTCGGCTACCCGTTCTCGACCGTCGTCGAGTACGGGCTGACCGTGCGGGCGGGCACGCCGGAGCCCGCGCGCAAGAAGCTCGAGGACACGCTGCGGAAGGTCGTCAACGATCCGGCGGTGAAGGACAAGCTGGCCGGCATGGGCCTCACGCCCCGGTTCCTGGACGGCCAGGCCTACCAGAAGCTGGTCGTGGAGGCGGTCAAGTCCGTGCCCGAGCTGATCGAGTACAACAAGGCGCTGCCGTAGGCGGTGGGTGGGTCCTGGTGTCGATGGCGGCCCTGCCCTCGACACCAGGCCCCGGACGATCACGCCTGGGTGACGCGAGGCTCGCGGGTGAGGAACGCGAGCGGATCGAGCGGCTGTTTGCCAGGGCGTATGCCGCAGCCGGCCGCCCGAAGGGCATGGCGGTCCTGGCCCGACACGAGTCGGAAGGGCGGCTACACTGCGATCTGGTCGTCTACTTCTCCCCTGCGGCGGCCGCCGTGGCGCGGGAGGTGGATGCGACCCCGTGCGAGCAGCCGTCGCCCGGAGACCTGAGCGTGCCGGCGGGCGACGAGCGAGCGCTGGTCGCCGTCTCCTCGGCCGGCGACGCTTGACGCGTGTCACCCCGGGCCGGCGAACCGGCCGACCCGGGGCCGCTGTTCCTCGTCGCTATCGCTTCCGGCCGTACCTTCCGGTCAAGGTCGCCTTGCCGAGCGAGTTCGCGTTCACCATGAACCCGGCCAGCGAGGCCCGCGCGTCCCCGGGAAGCTCGAGCTTCTCCACCTTGAGCGCGTGCACGGTGAAGTTGTAGCGATGCGGCTTGTCGCCCACCGGAGGGCAAGGCCCGCCCCACCCCGGTCCCCCGAAGTCGGTCGCGATCTGCTGCGCGCCGGACGGGAGGTTCGAGCCGTCGGCCTTGCCGGCGTCCTTCTTCAGCTCCGTGACGCTCGCCGGGATGTTGACGACCACCCAGTGCCACCAGCCGGCCCCGCCGGTCGGCGCGTCGGGATCGTGCACCAGCAGCGCGAAGCTCTTCGTGCCGGCCGGGGCGCCGGACCACCGAAGTGCCGGGGAGATGTTCTTGCCGGAGCAGCCGAAGCCGTTGAACACCTGCTCCTCGGCGATGCTGCCGCCCGGCTTGATATCGGGACTGGTCAGCTGAAATGCCTGCGCATGGCCGACAGCGGCCAGCGCGAACCCGGCGATCAGGGCCGCGACACGGATCGGTGTGCTGGGCTTCATGCCGTCCTCCCTGCCCCGGAATGTCGGAGCCACGGCATGATAGCCCATTCATGAGCGACCTGCCCGGCGGGGTGTCGACTCCCACGTCCTCCGCTCGACTTCCTCGACCCCGATGCCCTGGTCAAGTGGCTTCCGCCGAACGGCCCTTCAACCCCGCGCGCGATGAACCGACCGACGCCTATATCGTGCAAGCGCAGCGGACCCGGGCGGGCATAAGCTCCAGCCCTATTTCATGCGTACCGACCGGATCACCGCCTCGGCGTGATCGCGGTGCTTGGGAAAGTAGTGCTGGGCGAGGCCGCTATACACGATCAGATAGAGATGCTCCTTCACAACCGCGCCCGCCGCGATAGCCTTTTTGGACAGCCCAGACTGCGTCTGGTAGCTCAGCTCGAACCGGAAGCCATCCGCGTTGCCGAACTTCGCGGGCCGTAAGCCTGTGGCCTGGACCTTCTGGGCGCCGGTCGCCGCCAAGCTGTCCACGATGAACTCCACGATCTCGTTCGGGGACATGGTCTTGTCGAATCGGGCGCGCTTCTCTCCGCCCTGGGCGGCGAAGAGGGGTTCACCGTCTGCCAGGCCCTTGAGGAATTGCAGTGCCTCCAGGTTTGGGCCGTCGACGGTCCAGATCTCCCACTTGCCGTGGGAGGTCGCGCTCCAGGCGATCTGGGGATCGACCTCGTAGAGATCGGCCAGCGTGGTCGGTCTCGGCTCGAGCAGCGTGTACCGAGCACAGCCAGCCACTGCCAATGCCGCCAGCAGGACGAGGACATACCTGACACCACGAGACTTCACTGCAGTCGCTCCAGGTACGACTCGATCATGGGTCGGTCCTCCGCGGCCGGAGACCCGGCCAGATACCTTTCAAATGCCGCGCGCGCGCCGGGCCCATCGCCCTGGCGCATCAGCAGTAGTCCCAGGGCGCGAGCGGCCTCGGGGGGTGCATCGCCAAGAGCGAGCGCTCGCCGGTAGGAGGCCAGTGCGCACGCCTCGTCGTCGTCCCGGTTCCGAAGCCGGCACAGCTCGCCCTGGAAGAAGTGCAGCAGGCCGGAGTCGGGTTCTGCCGCCAGGAGCCGATCGGCCAGGACTTGGCTGCGGGCGAAGTCGTGTCGCCGCAGCTCATCGCGCAGCAGAACCGGTCGCAGCGGGCGGATGGCGTCCTGAAACGGCTCGCGACCAATCACCCACACGCGGTCGGGCTGGTAGGTCCGATCCGCCAGGGCCTTGAGGGTCTCGATGCGCTCACTGGTCGGAGGATGAGAGGCGAAAAAGACCAAGGGCGCACCGTCCCCGCCCGCTTCGCGTTCCCGCTCCAGCGCCTCCCAGATCCTGGACGCCTCGCGAGGATCGTACCCGGCCCTGGCGATGAGCTCGAACCCGATCTCGTCGGCCTCCCGCTCGTTGTCACGCGAGAAGGCGAAGATCGAGCCGAGCGCGACGAGCTGCGCCAGGTTACCGGCGTAGCCATGACCGGCAGCGGCGGCAAGCACCGAGAAGAAGGCCACGACATTGCTCTTGTTCCGGACGTCACGCCAGCGCTGCACCGAATGGCGACGGATATAGTGCGCCAACTCGTGGCCCAGCACGTAGGCCAACTGGGCCTCGTTTTCCGCTCGCAGCAGCAGCCCTGTCCACACCTGCATCACGCCATTGGGGGCCATGGTCGCGTTGAAGTGCGGCGTCTGAATCACATAGAGTCGGATCCCCGAGCAGTGGTCGGGAGCGAGCTTGCAGAGCACGCCTCGCAGGTAGGCGTTGAGACGGCCGTCGGTGACGAGCTGGCCGGAGCTCTTCAGGCTCGCCTCCACGCGGTCCATCTGCATCCACAGGCCGGCCTCGTCGCTGTCGAGGGGTGGACGCATCCCTGGCGCGAGGTCAGGCATGGCGCCCGGCTCTCCGCGGGCCGTGGCGCAGCCAGCGGACGTGAGGAGTAAGAGGGCTACAAGCCTTCCCGGCCAGCTCAGAGCGGCAGCTCCGACAGCAGATTGAGGACGGCCTTGCCCGCCGGCTCGGCTTCGCGGAGATCCCCTGCCGGGTCGACGAGCCGGTTGAACCAGACGATGTCACCCGTCCGCAGGTCGACGAGCGAGGCGAAGCCCACCTGCTGTCCGCCCGGGACGCCTACACCCAGCAGAGCAGCGCCGACCATCAGCGCCACGCGCCCGGCACTCGCATAGCTGTCCCTGAAGAAGACGAACAGCGCGTAGTCGGCACCGGCCGGGCACGGAGACCGGCCACGCCAGGGCCCAGGCTCCAGTCAAACTTCCCCTCTTTCGTAGGCAGTCGAAGCTCGGGGACGAACGCATGCGCGATGATCGTGGCGCCGACAACGTCATGGAGCTTGACAAGCTGCGCCTCTGTCGCCGTCTGCTCGGGATCGTCTGGCGGCTCTTGATAGGCCACCACGGTCGCCTGACGGCTCTCGAGCGCTCGCCGTAGGCCCGCGGTGACGTGTCGCTTCGCGCGCTCGGTCCATTCAGCCTTCGGCTCCAGCAGACCCCCGGCCGTCAGCTCGCTCAGCTCGACGTCCGGGGGCATGAGCAGCACCCGGACGGGGCCGGGCGGGCGCTTGAAATCCGGGCTGCGGAGGAGGGCCGTCTGACAACCGGCAAGCAACAGGCACGTGAGCGGGACCAGCCACCGCGGAACGCGCTGCCTCATCCGTTCCTCCTGACGCGACACGCGCACCCTTGTACACCCAGCCCGGGCGGCGCCTGGCGACAGTCCAGTATCCGGTCGTATTGTTCCTAAGCCCTAGCACGAGATCTGCCGGCCGATCAAGAAGGCCCTGCCGCGAAACGGTCGTCGTGTGAAGTGCGGCGTCCGAGGAACGTCGTCGCGTCTGTGCGGGCGGCCGCGCCGGGTGCCGGCCGAGGTCACGGAGTCAATCGCTCAGGCCCGGCGCCAGTTCGGCTTGGGGGCCCCACGCATTCGCCTCTGGCTGCGTCGGGTGCACCAGGTGCAGCTGGCCGTCGCGACCATCCAGCGCACCGTGGCCGAGCTCGGCTTCCCGCCGATCCGGCGGACCCGCAAGCGCCGGCCGCGACGGCTCAAGCTCTTCGAGCGCGAGCTGCCCGGCGACTGCGTTCAGGTCGATGTCAAGCTCGTCAAGGTGGGCGGCCAGCGGATGTTCCAGTACACCGCGCTGGACGATTGCACCCGCCTGCGCGTCCTGCGGCTGTATCGGCGGCTCAATTACTGGTCAAGCCTGGACTTTCTTGGGGAGATCCGGCGCGCCTTCCCCTTTCCGATCCGGAAGCTGCAGTCCGATCGGGGTGCAGAGCTCCCGCTCGCCTTCGCGCTCAGCGTGCGGGAGGCCGGGATCAAGTATCGCTATATCCAGCCCCGGCGCCCCGAGCAGAACGGGAAGGTGGAGGGCAGCCATCGGATTGACGACGAGGAATTCTGGAGCGGCGTGCGCGGCGGCTCGGCGCCGGCGCCGGGGCGGCTCGGCCGTCAGCGGGCGACGGCCTGCAGCGAGTGGAACTGGCTGTCGAGCGCCTCCTTGAATCCCGCGATGCCCGTGAACCCTTCGAGGCGCAGCCGCCGCTCGACGGCGCCGATCATGGCCGGCGTGATCATGGCGTCGTAAGGGCTCAGGCTCCGGATGGCCTCGGCGGCCCGCTGGAAGCGGGGTGACAGCCGGCCGACGTCGAGACCCATCCCGGCGTAGGCGGCGCGCACCTCGTTCAGCAGCTGGATGCCCTTGTTCAGTTGCGCCATCGCTTCCAGCGGGTTGTGCTGTCGCAGGTAAACATCGGCCTTCTCGTTGTACATCATCCCCAGACGCCGGGGATCCACCAGCTGCCCCTCGCCGTTGCGCACGCGAACGATGTTGGCCTCCTTCAGCGCGACGAGCTCGCCCTGGACGCGGGCCTGGTCCGAAAAATCGACGCTCGCTTCCGGATGCCACCTGTCGGTCGCCAGCTGCTGGTGCATCTCGGCCCAGCGCCGCTTGCGCGCCGCCTCGCTCAGCCGGTCCCATGCTGCGCGATCGGCGACGGGCAGCAGGCGGCGCGCCGTGTCGGGGTCGTAGCCCGTCAGCTGCGCGAAGACCTCATGAGACTTCGCCTCCCACCAGCGGCGCGGCACCTCGATCCAGTCCCCGGCGTCGTTCCTGTAGAGCACGCGATAGTCGCGGTCGGTGTTGATGTCCGTCGCCTTCGCCCCGGGCGTCCGGAAGTCGTCAACGCGCACGTCGCGACCGGCCATGCCCGGCACCGTTCGCTTGACGTGCTCCACCACGGCCTGGTCGTGGGGATCGTAGACCAGACGCCGCTGCAGCTCGTTGAAGCGCCGGCGCACGTGCTCGGGGGCCGTCTTGAGCGAGCGCATCTCTGCGGGAATCCGCTGGAGGGCCATGATGTCGTCTACGGTCGGCGTCTGGCCGCGCTCGATCATCTCGCGGAAGCGCGCGATGTTCGGGGACTCCCGCGGAGCCCGGACCGGCGCCGCGCCCGGCGGCAGCACCTCCGCGTACCGCTCGGGCCGCGGACCGGCGGACGGCGGGATCGGAGCTGCACGTCCTCGGCCCGCCGGCCGGGGCGCCCGATCACGGCGGGCGCGCCGCCAGCAGGCTGCTGGGGACGCACACCGGTGACCGGTGTCGGCCGTGTCGGGCCGAGGGGCGGAGGCGTGAGCAGTGGCGTGGCCTCCCCGGGGGCCGGCGTGCGGGGCGTGGCGGCGCGGGCGGCCGCCGGCGGCGGGTACATCTTCTCGAAGATGTGGCCCATGACTCTCTTCGCGTCGGCCGGCGGACCGCCTTCGATCGCCACGGCGACCTCGCGCATGGCCGGCGGGCCGAGGGTCCGGCGCAGGCTCTGCTCGACGACGAACTCGTCGGCGCGCGGCAGATCGTCGACCCTGATGATCATGTCGTGGTCGACGACGCCGGCGCGTACCCGTCCGCCCTCGTCGAAGAAGAAGACGTTGTTGCGGTGGCCGTCCACCCAGATGATCCCCCGCTTGCCCATGGCCTCGTACAGATCGCGCACAGCCGCTCGCTCGGCCGGGGTCAGTGACCCGGTGGCAAAGCGCGCGTTCCTCGCTTTCCACGGGCCGCTGTTGAGGTCCTCCACGACGAGGTAGGACGGCTGGCCATGGGGGCCACGATACGCCGCCAGGACCCGCGGGGCCGGAATATCGGGCGCATCCTTGATGAGGTCGAAACCGGCGGCCTGGCGCGTGATCGACTGCGCGCCGCCGTCCGGGTTGTGGATGATCTTTAGGAGGCGGCCCGGCTGTCCGTCGATCTCGTAGAGCGTCCCGAAGTGGCCGGCGTTCACGCGCCGGCCGAGCTTGACCTGACCGAGGCGGGGCAGCTCGACGACACGTCCGGCGAGATTCTGCGCGTCGAGCGAGGGCGCGGCGGCGGCGTCCGGCGGGGCTCGGGAACCGGGCCGGTCCGAGGGCGGCGTGCGCGGCGCCGATGGAGATTCCACGGCCGCCCGCTCGGCTCTGGGCTGCGGGTCGCTCTCGCCGCGGTGGCGAGGCGGCGTGATGGCCGTCGGCGTATCGTCGCCGGCCTCCCGGCGGCGCTCGGCCACGGCGGGCGCACCTTCGGCCGGCTGCCGCGGGCGATCCGTCACCGTCTCGCCGGCCGGCTGGCGCGGGCGGTCGGTCACGGTCTCGTCGCCGGGGCGACGGGCACGCTCCATCACGCTGGGCGCTTCGCCGGCCGGCTGGCGCGGGCGGTCGGTGGCCGGTCCTTCGCCAGAGGGGCGGGGCCGATCACTGCCGGTCGGCGCATCGCTGGTC
>FWPU01010101.1_pt1 | contig 14298 bp, 10 predicted proteins | sample 2228361 | NCBI WGS metagenome assembly FWPU01 (sample SAMEA103939777, study PRJEB20133) | metagenome
CCCCTGGTAGGGGGCGTCCCCTCCGCTGCGCTCCGGGGAGGCAAGCACGGGCTGGGGGTGGGGGTCAGATACCGCAAACTGTAACATCTAGCCTGACGAAGCACACGCTCCGCGTTCATCCGCGTCCCATTCTCAGGGCAGTCGGTCTCGACCGACTTTCACCTGCCTGAGCCGGGCGTTTGAACGCCCGGCGGCGGGCCGGCGGCCGACGCGATTCTCAGGGCAGGGGGTGAGAAGGGTCGCTCACGGCGTGATCGCCAGGTGCAGCTCGCGCAGCTGCGCAGGCGAGATGGGCGACGGCGAGCGGAACATCAGATCGGTCGCCGAGGCGGTCTTCGGGAACGCGATCACCTCGCGGATGCTGGACGTGCCCGCCAGGATGGCCACGGTCCGATCAATGCCGGTGGCGATGCCGCCATGAGGCGGCGCGCCGTACTCAAACGCTTCCAGCAGATGGCCGAACTTCTCCTCTGCCTCTTCCGGGCCGATGCCGAGTGCCCGGAACATCGCCTGCTGCTGTTCGCGCCGGTGAATGCGGATGCTGCCGCCGCCGACCTCCCAGCCATCCATCACCAGGTCATAGGCTTTGGCGCGTACCGCGCCGGGATCGCTTTCCAGCAAGGGCCAGTCCTCGTCCATGGCCGAGGTGAAGGGATGGTGCATGGCGGTCCAGCGTCCTTCCTCGGCACTCCACTCGAGCAGCGGGAACTCCACCACCCAGCATAAGGCGTGCACGTTGTGATTGATCAGGTTGAGCTGCTGGCCCAGGGCCAGGCGCAGCTCGCTCAGGCTGCGCGCCACCACGCTGCGATTGGCATCGGCGACGATCACCACCAGGTCGCCGGCCGCAGCCCCAACGCGCGCCAGCAGCGCGGCCATGGTCTCCGGCGCCAGGAACTTCGCGATGGACGACTTCACGCTGCCGTCGGCCTGCCGCGCAATAGTGATGATGCCCTGCGCGCCAAAGCGCCTGGCCAGCTCGGCCAGGTTGTCCACTTGCTTGCGACTGAATCCGGCAGCACCGGGCGCCACGATCGCTTTCACCTGGCCGCCGGCCGCGACGGCCTTGTGGAACAACTCGAACCCACTCGTCTCGGCCAGATCGCTCAGGTCCACGAATGCCATGCCGAAGCGCAGATCGGGCTTGTCCGAGCCGTATTTCGCCATCGCTTCCGCGTAGGTGAGCACCGGAAACGGTTTGGTCAGGATCGGTTTGCTGCCGTATGTCTCGACGATGCGCGTGTAGAGCGACTCGATAACCGCCATGATGTCTTCGCGATCCACGAATGACATCTCCAGGTCGAGCTGGGTGAATTCCGGCTGGCGGTCGGCCCGCAGGTCCTCGTCGCGGAAGCAGCGGGCGATCTGAAAATAGCGCTCGAAGCCGGCCACCATGAGCAGCTGTTTGAGCTGCTGGGGCGACTGCGGCAGCGCGTAGAACTCGCCGGGGTGAACCCGGCTGGGCACCACATAGTCGCGCGCGCCCTCGGGCGTGGTCTTGATCAACATCGGCGTCTCGATCTCGACGAAACCGAGCTGATCCAGGTAGTCCCGAATCAGTTTGACCACCCGATGGCGCAGGATGATGTTGGCCTGCATCGGCGACCGACGCAGGTCAAGATAGCGATATTTGAGCCGCAACGCCTCGTCTACGGCGGCGTCCTCGTTGATGTAGAAAGGTGGCGTGCGGGCCTCGTTCAACACCCGGGCTGTACGGACAACCACTTCGATTTCGCCGGTGGCGATGTTGGGATTGACCAGGCCCGCGGGCCGCTCCTGCACCACGCCCGTCACCTGGATGACGTACTCGTTGCGCACACTGTTGAGCACGGCGTGAGCTTCGGCCGCGCTCTGCGCGTTACAGGTGATCTGGACCAGGCCGGAGCGGTCGCGCAGGTCTATGAAGATGAGGGCGCCGTGATCGCGGCGCCGGTGCACCCAGCCGGCCAGGACGACCGTCTGGCCGACGTGCTCTCGTCGCAACTCTCCACAATGGTGATCTTTCAGCATGCGTGTTTTCTCCTCGTAAGCTGTGTGCATTATAGCGGGGGGTGCGCAAAAGCCAAAACCGCGATCCACCCAGGCACAATTTCCGCTCGACTTGCCTGTCTATGCTATAATTGTCATGAGATACAAGCATCCCACCCGATGCGAGGAGGAACATGCGTTGCCTCATCACCGGCGGCGCCGGGTTCGTCGGCACGGCTCTGGCCAATCATCTGGTCGAATCCGGCCACCATGTGCGCGTGCTGGACGATCTCAGCGCTGGCGACCCGTCCCGTCTCCATCCTGAGGTTGCCTTCACTCGCGGGGACGTGCGTGATCGTCCAAAACTGTGGACATTGCTCCATGGCGTAGATTGCGTCTTTCATCTGGCAGCCCGGGTCTCCGTGCAGGAATCGGTCTTGTATCCGCGCGAGTACAACGACACCAATGTCGGCGGCACGGTCAGCCTGGTGGAAGCCATTCGCGATGTGGGGGTCCGCCGCGTTGTCTTCGCGTCCTCGGCCACCGTCTACGGCCCGCAGCGCATCCAGCCGGTGAGCGAGACCGTCCGGCCCCAACCACAGGCGCCCTACGCGGTCAGCAAGCTGGCCGCCGAGTATTACATCTTCGCGCTCGGCGCGCTCAACGGCATCGAGGCGGTCGCGCTGCGCATCTTCAACGCGTATGGGCCGGGCCAGCGCCTGCCGCCGGTCCATGCACCGGTGATTCCGCTCTTTATGAAGAACATCCTGACCGGTGCGTCGCTGGTCGTGCAGGGCACCGGCCAGCAAACGCGCGACTTCGTCTACATTGACGATGTAGTCGCTGCGTTGACGGCAGCGGCAACCGCGCCCGATGTCAACGGCCTGATCATCAATGTCGGCTCAGGCGTCGAAACGAGCATCAACCGCTTGATCGCAGATTTGAGCGAGGTGACAGGCCGCCAGCCTCACGTCATCGTGAATCCGCAGCTGAGCGGCGGCATTGATCGGCAGGTGGCCGACTTGCGACTGGCACAGGAGAAACTGGGCTATCGGCCGCGGGTTTCGCTGCGGGAGGGCCTCTGGAGGACGTTGCAGGAAGATGCCCGTTTCAGCGCCAGGCATGTGGAGATGACGCTGCGATAGGGGCGACCACGGCGGGATCGCCTGCATACGGAACAGAAAACGGGCCGGCAGGTTCTGTCGGCCCGTTTCTTATCGCCAGTCGCCAGGCACCGAGGGCAATTCCGGCCTCAATAATGCACGACGACCGGCGTCCCGATGCTCGCCCAGTTGTAGAGCCACTGCGCATCTGCCACGCGCATGTTCACGCAGCCGTGGCTCATCGGCCGGCCGAAGTTGTTGTGCCAGTAAGTGCCGTGGATGGCATTCGCGCCGACAAAGTACATCACCCACGGCACGCCCGGCAAATTGTACCCCGGCCCCACCATCCGCTGTGAAGGGATCTTGGTGCGAATGGCGAAACGACCGGTCGGCGTTCGATAGCCGGCCACGCCGCTGCTGATCAACGTCGAAAAGACGGCCGTCTTGCCCTGGTAGGCGGTCAACCGCTGCGTGCTCAGGTTCACATCAATCCAGCGGCCTGCCACCGGCGCCGCGACCCCAGGTTGCGGCGCCGACGAGGCACTCTTACCGGGGATGATCAGACGCTGGCCGGTATAGATCAGATTCGGATTGCGAATACGGTTTGCCGTCACCAACGCGCTGACCGAAACCCCATAACGCGCGGCAATCCGTGCCAGGGTGTCGCCTCGCTGCACGATATACACGATGTTGCCCGACTCCGGCTCCGCAAAGGCCACGGTCGGAGCAAGCAGGGTCGCCACCACGAGAAGGAGCAACAAAATTCGACGCACACCATGCTGTCCAGACATGACTGCTCCTTTGCTGGCGCAGGCCAGCCCAACGGATGGGATTGATACGGGCCGGGCCTGTCGAGCTCCTGCGGAAACTCGAACGGCCTCAGCCTCGATGAGCACGACACGGCGATCAGGCGATTGTGGCACGTTTTGATCCTATTTATAACAGAGGGCGCGCGGTTTGTCAACCAACCCGACGGCCCGTCACACCAGGCCCGAGCGAGCAGCATTCACGAGGGCGATGGCATGGCTGTCATCCAATTCGACCGGCACCTGATAGCCGATCCTCCGGAAGTAGTCCAGGGTCGGCCCCACGAAATGAAGGTTGTTCAGAAGCGGCTCGGTGTACTGAATGGCGCCGTAGAGCGCGCCGCCGATATGGTGCTGTTGCCCGACATGATTGTTCCAGTCCACGCCCTCGGTCAAGAAGCCCAGGTCTCCGTAGTGATGGCGGGCGATGCCGGCCAGGATGTTCAGCGCTGCATCCCGATAGGCGGGATCGTCGGTCTCGGTCCACGCCTCGAGATACGCCTGGGCCGCCTCCGCGTTCTCCCACAGATACGCGGTATCCCATGTCTCCTCCATCCACAGCAAGCCGGCCGTGGCGACGCCGTTCCGGTCCTCGGCCATGCGGAAACGCGCCAGGCCGGGCAATGCTGTCTGATCGGCGAAGGCGCGCCATGCCGACCTGCCCAGCACATCGGCGCCGCGACGCAGGACGCGAAACGCAGTCGCATATGCCACATTCTCATGATCATCATAGGTGTCGTGGTTGACGCTGCCCCAGTGGCCGCCAGCGGCCACGAATGACTCGCCGAGCGCCTCGGCCTGGAGCCGATAATCCGCCAGACCGGCCGCCGTCAGAACAACGGCCAGCTCGAGCAGGTACAATCCATCCGCGCTGTGGTCATGGATCGGATCGGGCTGGCCGTGCGGCGTGAACGGGAACGCCTCGCCCTCCGCGGTGATCCGACGTGGCACCCACCCGCCCGGCAACAGCGGCGTGTGCTCGAACAGCCAGCCCGCCAGTCTGACCACCGCAACGCGCAGCGCAGCAGGCGTCAGACGTGAAGCGTCAAAAGTGAAACGTGAGGCGTCATCCTGTGAAACGTCGAGCGTCGCCTGGCCGGCACTCTCCCACTCGTCCGCGAACGCCAGGAGTTGCACCCCGATCCTGGCCAGTGAGCCGGGGCAGAGCCAGTCGTCGCGATGGACGTAGTTCAGGCAGAAGCGCTGCTGGGCCAGGTCATAGTAGGGCCAGATGAAACCCGTGGCGTCGTCTATGTAGCCGTCCACGAGGACATGGGCGAGCAGGGCAAGGGCTGCGGCCTGAACGCCTGGCTCTCCCAGATACTCGCCCCAGCGCCAGAGCAGATGCGCGCCGCCGACCGCGTTGGCCGCCCAGCCCGGTCCGATCAGATCACCGAAATCGTGCCAGTGCATGATCTCACCGTCGGGCTTGACGAAGCTGGAGGTCGGCCGGAGATGGCCGTTGCACGGCTCCAGGCAGTGCAACGCAAAATGCACCGACGCGCGAGCACTGGCGAAAAGCAGAGTGTGGAGGTCGGATGGAGTCACGGAAGACATGAGGCTACCTCGCAGAAGAGCCAATCACGTGCCGACCACTTGCAGAGTGTCTGTGCAGTCCTGCAATACCTGAGGCACGCCCGCCGCGTTACACGCCAGAAACGGCGCCAGCAGCTGCTCGGCGTTGCGATGACAGATGTTGTGCCGGTCCTCATCGCTGATGTCGGCGGAGAGCAGCGCGCCGATAGCCTGATGCGGATCGAACCACGGCAGATCGGTACCGAACAACAGGCGGTGCGAGCCGACCCCGGCGCAGAACTTCTCCAGTGGTCCCCGATCGTCGAAGACCGCGGTGAGCTCCAGATACACGTTCGGAAAGTCGCGTGCCAGTGCGATGGCCGCGTCCCAATCGTCATGGCAGGAATGACCCAACAGCAACGACACGTGCGGATAGCGCTCGGCGATCTGCCGCACGACGGCCGGGCCATCATACGGACTATCGCGCCAGGTATGTGTCAGCACGAGCAGCCGTCGCGCGTCGGCGAACTCCCAGGCCGGCCGACAGCGGGCGTCGGTCAACGCCACCTTGTGGTAGTCGGGCAGGAACTTGAAACCCACGAACACATCGGCATGGGCCTCGAAGCTGGCCAATGCCGCCTCGATCTGCTCCGGGTAGTTGGGGTTCAGCGCACAATAAGCGCGCAGCCGGTCGGGATAACGGCGCACGGCTTCGACCGCAGGCGCATTGCCCACGTCCGGCGCGAACAACGCGTGATGATGCGAGAAGACCAGCATCCGCACACCGCATTCGTCCATGGTGCGGATCATATCGGCTGCTTCAGCCCGCGGAAAATAGATCGAGTGAAACGTCCCCATATGGCCGTGCATATCATAGATCGGGCATGCAGCCGAACGGCCATATTCCCAGAACTCGCGCGCCAGAGGAGATGCGCCGATCATAACTTCGCCTCCGCCAGAATGCGCTCCAGATTGCCGTCCGCGATGGCCTGCTTGTCTTCCTCTCGGATGCGAGCATGGCGCAACGCCAACATCATGCCGCCGTGATAGGACTCCGGAAAACCGCTGCCGAACAGAAGTCGCTCCGCGCCGTAGTCGGCTACCAACGCCTCGATCCCGCCGTCGAGCAGATACTGCGCTGTGTCCACGTACGCGTTCGGATAGCGGCTGAGCAACGGCCGGAACGACCGATCTTCGCCCCAGCAGCCATGATCGCAGATGACACACACGAGTTGCGGGAACTCGGCCAGCAGTCCATACGCAATCGCCCAATTGGCCCCGCGGCGCATGGAAAGGAATAGCGGCACGCGGCGCGTCACCATCGCCTCCAACAGATCGCCCAGGCTGACCGCATTCGCCTGGAAACGATGCGAGGTCGGGAAAATGCGCAGTGCGACAATGCGTTGTCGGCGCATCTGGCCGAACAGTTCGGCCGGCGGCGGGAACTCGTGCGCATGATTCGGCAGCACGGTCCAGCAGCCGAACAATCGCTCGTGCGGCCGGATGGCATCGGCCAGCAGCCGATTGCCGAGCTGCGGCGACGCATCGTGCTGGGCGATGTGCCAGACCAGGCTGCGCTCGATGCCTGCGCGATCCGTTTCGGCCAACAGCACCTCCGCGGTCGCCACGGGCCGCAGCGGTCGGATGGTCGGCAAGCCGAAGAAGGCGTTGCAGTCGAAGAAACGCATGTGTCCTCCAGATGCTGCCCATGAAGCAACAACGATGCGTGTATTGTAAATCAACCGAGCTCGTGCCGGAAATCGCCCCCCGCCTCGCGCACGGCGTGCAGCCCGGTAGCCGGGCGACTTCGGCGCCGACCGGCCCCGATTGGCCGAAAAAACGCAGTGCGGGCGCGTTGACAATCCCTCCGATCGGTGATAGCATCTTCTGCTGAGACACACGCCACGGAGTTATCTGCATTCGCCATGACCACCGGCCTGATTTTCGACATCCAACGCTTTTCGGTCCATGACGGCCCGGGCATCCGCACGACCGTCTTCCTGAAGGGCTGCTCGCTGCGCTGTTTCTGGTGCCACAACCCCGAAGGACTGCGCATGACGCCCGAAGTACAGTTTCTGCCCAACCGTTGCATCGCCTGCGGCGCGTGTGTCGTGGCCTGCGAGCACGGCGGCCAGCATCTGGACGAGCACGGCCGCCGCTTCACGCGCGAGCGCTGTGTGGCGTGCGGCAAATGCGTCGAGGCGTGCGTCGCCGAGGCCCTCAACCTGGCCGGCAAATGGATGACGGCCGCTGAAGTCGTCGCCGAGGTGCTGCGCGACCGGGTCTTCTACGAGGCTTCGGCCGGCGGGGTCACCCTTTCCGGAGGCGAGCCGGCCCTGCAACCCGATTTCGCCCACGAGATCCTGGCCCGCTGCAAGGCGGAAGGGCTACACACCGCCATCGAGACGTGCGGCAACGTGCCCTGGGAAAACCTGGAGCGGCTTCTGCCGTTTACCGACCTGGTGATGATGGACCTGAAACAGATGGACGCGGAGAAACATCGGGCGGCTACAGGCGTAGACAATCGCCGCGTCCTGGCCAATGCCAGACAGCTCGCCGGCACGCGCGTGCCGTTGATCTTCCGCACGCCGGTCGTGCCTGGCGTCAACGACGCGGCAGCCGACATGGCGGCCATCGCCGCGTTCGTGGCCGGGCTGGTCGGCCTGCGGGCCGGCACGAGCAATGGCGCCGGCCCGGCCGATATCTCCTGGGAATTGCTGTCGTTTCACCGCCTGGCAGCCGACAAATACCGCAGCCTCGGCCTGGAATACCGGGCGCGCGACCTCAACCCGCCGGCCAAAGAGCAACTGGCGGCCCTGGCCGAGATCGCCCGCACGGCGGGCGTTCCTGTGCACACGCATTGAAGTCCGCCACACGATCCGCCTCGCGGCCGCAGAAAGGCAGCGCGAAAAACAGGAGATCACGATGTCGCAAATATCTGCAGCTCCTTCGCCCTTCACCCTGGAGACACGCTACGAAGCCCTGCGCGCGACCAAGATGGCGCACACGGCCGAAAAGTGGCAGGTCATCGGTGCCATGAACCATGACGATTGGGGGTTGATCCTGCCACCACCGGAAGCCCGCGAGATCGTCCAGGCGCTGAGCGGTTCCGGCGTGCTGATCAACGACGTGCGGCTGAAAGAGATCCCCATCGCCTCCAACCACCCCAGCGGCGGCTTTTTCGGCCCGGTCGCCGTGGGCCGCACCTTCCGGGCGCTGCTGGAACGCCATCCGGTTTACATTGATCCGGCCGCCTCGCTCGCCGGCGCGACAATGGTCAACTTCATGTCGTATCGCAAGCCGCACTGGAACCCCGACATTGACTTCTCGCATCTGCACGAGGCACAGCGCCGCTATCAGATCCACAGCGGCATCGGCGCGACGCAGCACTTCTGCCCCGACCTGGCGATCGGTCTGGAGCTGGGCTGGCGCGGCCTGCTCGATAAGATCGCCTACTACCGTGAAGTCAACGCACCTGAACACGCCGATTTCTACGACGGGCTGACCGATGTGGCCCTGGGGATGCAGGACTGGATCGGCCGCCATGCTGCAACCGCGCGGCAGATGGCCGCGGCCGAGCCCCGGCCCGAAGTGCGCCGCAATCTGGCCGAGATCGCCGAGATGAACGAGTGGCTGGTCAACCGGCCGCCGCGCACCTTCCGCGAGGCGTGCCAGTGGCTGCTCTGGTATCTGGTCGCGGCGCGCATGTATAACGGCAGCGGCGCGATCGGCCGGCTGGATGTCCTCCTCCTGCCCTACTACGAACGCGATCGGGCGGCCGGCATCCTGACCGACGACGAGGCCGCCTTCCACATCGCCTGCCTGCTGCTGCGCGACACGGGCTACGTCCAGCTCGGCGGGCCGGATGCGAGCGGCCGCGACGTGACCAATCCGGTCTCCTACCAGATCCTGAAGGCCGTCCACCGCATGAAGATCCCGGCCAACGTCGGCGTCTGCGTGGGCGACACCACCGACCCGGGCCTGCTCACCCGTGGGCTCGAGATCATGTTCGAGGACCGGCTGGGCGTCCCTAAATTCCTCGGCGTGGATCGGACGATAGAAGGCTTTGCGCGCAACGGCTATCCGCTGGAGCTGGCGCGACAGCGTGCCTATTCCGGCTGTCACTGGCTGGCGCTGCCGGGCATTGAGTACACGATGAACGATCTGGTGAAGATCAACCTGGCCGCCGTGTTCCAGGTGGCCCTGGCCGAGATGCTGGAGGCCAGCAGCACGCCCGGCACCGCCGAACTCTGGTCGCGCTTCGCCGATCACTTGCGCCGGGCCGTAGCGGTCACGGCCGAGGGACTCGATTTCCACCTCCGGCACATGGGCAACGTCTTCCCGGAGCTGGTGCTCGACCTGCTCTGCCACGGCACGATCGAGCGCGGGCTCGATGCCGCAGCCGGCGGCGTGGACTACTACAACCTATGCGTGGATGCGGCAGCCCTGGCGACGGTTGCCGATTCCTTCGCCGCGTGCGCTCACTGGATCGAGCGCGAGGGCCGTCTCACCTGGGCCCAGCTCAAGCACTATCTGGAGAGCGATTGGGCGGGCGAGGAGGGCGAGCGCGCGCGACGGCTGATGAAACGTGGCCCTCGCTTCGGGCACGGCGGCACCATCGCCGACGAATATGCGCAGCGCATTGCCCGCCTCTTCACCGACCTGGTCAAAGAAAGGCCCACACCGGCCGGTTACAACATGATCCCCGGCCTTTTCTCCTGGGCCAGCATGATCGCCATGGGCAAAGAGATCGGCGCGACCCCAAACGGCCGCCACGCCGGCGACCCCATCTCCCACGGCCCGAACCCCGATCCGGGCTTTCGCAAAGACGGCGCACCCACCGCGCTGGCCGTCGCCGTCGCGGCAGTCCAGCCGGGCTACGGCAACACCGGACCGCTGCAGCTCGACATGGACCCCGGTCTGGGCCGCGATGAGGCCGGCATGGCCGCAGTGGCAGCGCTCATCCGCTCGCATTTCACGCTGGGCGGCACCCAGATCAACCTGAACGTGCTGGACAAGGCGCAAATCCTGGAGGCGCACAAAGATCCGAGCAAGTATCCCGACCTGGTCGTGCGCGTCACCGGCTTCAGCGCCTACTTCGCCAGCCTTTCGCCCGAATTTCGCCAGCTCGTGGTGGATCGGATCGTTGCGGAGACATGAAGGCGCAACCGGAGGACCCGTGACGCAAGCGATTGGGCTGAGCAGCAGCGAGGTACGGGCGCGACAGCAACAGGGCCTCACCAATGCCGTGCGCCTGACGACCAGCCGTTCTTATCGGGATATCCTGAGCGAAAATGTCTTCAACCCGGTCAACATCGTGCTCTACATGATCGGCTCGGGCATGGTGCTGATCGGCGACCTGCGCAGCGCGCTCTTCACCGTCGGCCTGGTGGCCTTCAATGCCCTCATCGGCGTTGTCCAGGAGATACGCGCCAAGCGCCAGCTCGACCGCATTGCGCTGCTGGCGCGCACCAGGGTGACGGTCTGGCGCGATGGCCAGCCCCAGCAGCTCGATCCGGCCGATCTGGTGCAGGGCGATGTCTTGCGCATCCAGGCCGGCGACCAGATCCCGGTGGACGGCGTGGTGATCGGCGATGGCCGGATCGAGGTGGACGAGTCGCCCCTCACCGGCGAATCAGACCTGATCCCGAAAGCGGCCGGACAGACCGTGCTGTCGGGCAGCTTCTGCGTTACGGGCTCGGCCATGATCGAGGCCACGGCCGTCGGCAGGAACAGCTTCGCCAACAAGCTGACCGCCGAAGCGCGCCGATTTCAGGCGCAGCGTACCCCGCTCCAGCGCGAGATCAACCGCCTGCTGCGCGTCCTGATGTTGATCGTGCTGTACCAGATGATCCTGCTGGCGCTGGCGCTCTTCGTGCTTCCCATGCGCATCGAGACCTTCCTCTCCGGCGCGGCCGTCATCACCGGCATGGTGTCGGCCGGGCTGCTTACCGTCATCATCCTCAACTACTCGTGGGGCGCGGTGCGCATCGGCCAGCGCGGGGGGCTGGTACAACAGATCAACGCGATCGAATCGCTCAGCAACGTGACCGTCCTCTGCAGCGACAAGACCGGCACCTTGACCAGCAACAGGCTGAAGTATCACGCGGTCCTCCCGACAGCCGGGATCGAGCAACACCGTCTCGAAACGTGGCTGGCCGACTTCGCGGCCAGTACCGCGGCGCCCAACAAGACCAGCCAGGCGCTCAGCGAAGGACTGGCCGGCGTCCGGCGTCGGGTGGTAGACGAAGTGCCGTTCGCCTCGGCGCGCAAATGGTCGGCGCTGGCCATTGACGACGCAGGCAACGGCCGGCCGGCGATGCGCGGGGTGTATGTGCTCGGCGCGGCCGAGGTGCTCCGGCAACACCTGCGCATTGACCCGGCAGCCGACCGCCAGCTGGCTGCCTGGGCCGACCAGGGGCTGCGCGTGCTCGTCTTTGCACACAATCCGCATGAGCTCAGCCTGCACAATGCGGCCGGCGAGGCGACGCTGCCGCCTCTCACGCTACTGGGCGCGGTCAGCCTGAGCGACGAGCTGCGACCGCACCTGCGCGAGACGCTGGCCGCCTTCACCGCACACGGCGTGCGACTGAAGATCATCTCCGGCGACAATCCGCAGACGGTGGCCGCGCTGGCCCGCCAGGCCGGCCTGACCGGCGAGATCAAAAGCATCTCCGGGCCGGAGCTGGCGCGCATGACCCCGGCCGAGTTCGAGGCCGCCGCAGCAGAGGCGACCGTCTTCGGCCGCATCACACCACAGCAGAAAGAGGCGCTGGTCGCAGCACTGCGCCGGCAGGGCGAATACGTCGCCATGATCGGCGATGGCGTCAACGATGTGCTCTCCGTGAAAAGGGCCAACATGGGGATCGCCATGGAAAGCGGCTCATCGGCCACACGCGCGGTCGCCAACATGGTGCTGCTGGGCGATTCGTTTGAGGCACTGCCCTACGCGTTCTCCGAGGGACAGCGCATCGTCAACAGCGTGCACAATATCCTGAAAGTGTATCTGGTCACCGTCTTCTCGCTGGCGCTGCTTGTCGTGGCGACCGCTGCGCTCCAGATCGGCTTTCCGTTCTCGGCCAGCCAGAACACGCTGCTCTCCTTCTTTGCGCGCGGGGTGCCGCCGATCGCGCTGGCGCTGTGGGCGCGGCCCGGCCCAACGCAGACCGGCGTGTACCGAAGCATCTTGCACTTCACGCTGCCCGCGGCCGGCCTGATCGCGTTGTTCGGCCTGGCCGTGTACATCGGCACATTTTTCGTGATCCAGAACGACCTGGCCCGCATCGTCGTCACGCCGGAGATGATCGCCGGCTTCGAGCGGTACGTGGGCGTCACCTACGACATCTCCACGCCGGAGGCCTTCCGCGCCTCGGCCACGCTCCTCTCCGCACAGACCGCGCTCACCGGCTTCACGGTGCTCAGCGGCGTGCTGCTGATGGTGTTCGCGCTGCCGCCGACGCGCTGGTTCGTGGGCGGTGCAGAGTATAGCGGCGACCGCCGGCCTGCGCTCCTCGCCGCCGCGTTGATCCTGGCCTACGCCGGTCTGCAATTGATCGAGCCGCTGGCCGCAGCCTTCCAGCTGGCGCCGTTGCCCGCCGAAATCTATCTGGGCGTCATCGGAGTGACGGTACTCTGGGTCTTCGTCCAGCGCCAGGTCTGGCGCACGGCGCTGCTCACGCGCTTCCTCGACCTGGAAGAGTGACCGATGATCGAGATTGATGGCGCATTGGGCGAAGGCGGTGGCCAGGTGTTACGCACCTCGCTGACCCTGAGCATGCTCACCGGCCGGCCGCTGCATATCACGCGCATCCGGGCCGGCCGCAAGCAGCCCGGCCTGCAGCCGCAGCACCTGGCGGCCGTGCGCACTGCAGCCCGGATCAGCCGGGCACAGATGGAGGGCGACCATGTCAATTCGCAAACGCTGACCTTCGTGCCGACCGCTGTGCAGCCGGGCTCCTATCGCTGCGACATCGGCACGGCCGGCGCCGCCAGCCTGGTGCTCCAGACGATCTGGCTGCCGCTAGCACTCTCCGGCACGACTTCTGAGGTCACGGTAACCGGCGGCACACATGTGCCCTGGAGCCCGTGCTATCATTATCTTGCGTGGCAGTGGCTGCCCTTCCTGCGTCGGATCGGCCTGGACGGCGAGTTGCAGCTCGACCTGGCAGGCTTCTACCCGGCGGGCGGCGGCATCGTACAGGCGAGGATCGCGGCCGCCAGGACGATTGTGCCGCTGCGGCTGATGGAGCGCGGCGCGCTCAAAGGCATACGCGGCCTCTCGCTGGTCGCCAATCTGGAGATGAGCATCGCCGAACGCCAGCGCGACCGGGCCTTGCGGCGTCTGGCCGGCCGGCACAACCGGCTGGAGATCGAAGTGGCCGGGTTACAGGCGAACAACAAAGGCACCGCGCTGATCCTGCTGGCCGAATTCAAGCACAGCACCGCCTGTTTCTCGGCCCTGGGCGCGCCGGGCAAACGCGCCGAGCAAGTCGCCGACGAAGCGTGCCTGTGGCTGGAGAAATTCCTGGCAAGCGCCGGCGCGGTGGACGAGCATCTGGCCGACCAGTTGCTGCTGCCGCTGGCCTGCGCATCGGGCCCGTCGGAATACCGCACGGCCCGCATCACCGATCACCTGCGGACCAACGCCCAGGTGATCCAGGCGTTCGGCGTGGCCGCAATCGAAATCAGCGAGGAACCAGGGAGGACGGGCCTGGTGCGCATCGTGCCGGCCGGTGGGATATCGTTCCTGTCGCCAGACCAGAGGCTCCCTGGGCCAGGCCCATGGGCCTCTTCATAGCCTTATCTGAAGTAACTACTCAGGCCCTCTATCCTCCTTGCCCCTTTCCCCCTCAAGGCGGGGGAAATGGGGGTGTGAAGGGTGGGGGTTAGCGGGCGGGCGGCAAAGC
>FWPU01010102.1_pt1 | contig 14295 bp, 7 predicted proteins | sample 2228361 | NCBI WGS metagenome assembly FWPU01 (sample SAMEA103939777, study PRJEB20133) | metagenome
CCGTCAGCAAGGAATCGCAACCCGCGGCATTCTGCAGCACAAACGTCTGGCTGCTGCCCGCCGGAATGGATACGCCATTGTAATCAAAAGCCGAACCCGCGCACGCGCTCGCATTTAGCACGCCCGCCGTCGTTGGTATCTCCGACACCACCACCGTCAGCAAGGAATCGCAACCCGCAGCATTCTGCAGCACGAACGTCTGGCTGCTCCCGGCCGCTATCGCTACCCCGTTGTACTCAAAAGCCGAACCCGCGCACGCGCTCGCATTCACCACGCCTGCCGTCGCCGCTATCTCCGACACCACCACCGTCAGCAAGGAGTCACAGCCCGCGGCATTCTGCAGCACGAACGTCTGGCTGCTGCCCGCCGGAATAAGCACGCCGTTGTATTCAAAAGCCGAACCCGCGCACGCGCTCGCATTCAGCACGCCTGTGCTTGTGGGCAGCTCGGCCACCGCAACGGTAACTACTGAGTCGCAGCCGTTGGGAGTGGTGAAGGTGAAAGTCTGGGTAATGCCTGCCGGAATAGCTACGCCATTGAACAGGGCCGATTGGCCTGTACAGGCGCTTAGCTGGATGCCGACGTTAACGGTGCCCACACAGGCTTGCTGAATGAGCAGTGCGACCTGCTCCACGGCATCGCACCCCAACAGGTTGACAGATGCCTGCCCGATGATGACTTTCCAGCCCGGTGGCAGGGAACCAGTGTCCACTGCCACTACATAGGAGCCTGCAGGCACGCCTGCAAAGGCGAAACTGCCATTGGCCCCAGAAAGGCCCGAAGCTGCGGTGGAGCCGCCTTGCCACAGGTGCACTTGTACGCCGCTGACAAGCGTATCGCCGGCGTCAACGATGCCATTACCGTTTACGTCAGCCCAGACTTGGCCCAACACATTGCCAAAGCCATCGAAGAGGTTGAGCGTCAGGGGGCCGCTGCGGTTGGTGCAGCCGTACACATCGGTGAGTTCGGCATAGTAGGTACCGCTTTGGGTAGGGGTAAAGGCTGGTACATTGGCTCCAGGGATGGGGTTTCCATCCAAGAACCATTGCCAGGAGACGATATTGGGAATGTCAGGCAGACAAAGCGTGTCAGGACGACAGCGCGTGTGGCAGCCCGAAGGAATGGCCGACACTTGCGGCCCAGGCAATATGGTGAGCGGTTGGCTCCGGGCCTCACACCCGAACTCGTTGATGACGCGCAGGAAGTAACGCCCGGGTTGAGTAGTTACGAGCGGCACGCCGGTCTGGCCGGTGTTCCATACGAATTGCCAATTGCCCGGGTTGGGGCCGGTGTACTGCAGCGTGTTTGTCGTGCCAGCGCAAGGCGGGGCAGTCGCGTTGCTGATGGAGAAGCCCGACGGTACCGGCCGCACATCTACCACAAAGGGCGGCGAGACAGCCGTGCACCCTGTCGTTTGGTCAGTGATGGTTATGGTGAAGAGGTGCGTACCGACGGGCAGGCGATTATTGCGCTGTTCTGAGAATTCTATGCGCGTCCCGTTAACGCCTGTTGACCAGGAGAAGGTCAGGTTGCCTTGGCCTTGTGCGATGAGGAAGACATCGTCGCCTGCACACACGCTATGCGAGGGATAGGCCAGACCTATAGTCTGGCCCAGCTCATTGAGGATGGCCGCTTTGATGAGGCCATCAGGGCTGGGCACGAAACGCACAGCCACGGGCGGAGGAGCATAAGTGCAGCCGAAAGCATCGGTTAGCGTTACGCGATAGATGCCCTCTTGGTTTACCGTCAGGGTGCTGTTCTGGCTTCCGTCGTTCCATTCGTAGGTGGCGCTTGCGGGCGGAGCTGTCAGAATGAGCGTATTGCCTTCACACAACGGCGCCGGGCTGTTGGGCGTAATGCTTCCGCTGAGGGTATCGGCCACTACACTGACCACGTGGGTCGCTGTAGCCGTACAACCAAAGGCATCGGTGGCGGTGGCCGTTACGGTGTAGGTACCTGCAGGGAAGGCGTGGAAGGCCGGCGAGCCGGAGGCGGTGTTGAGCGTCCCGGAAGCAGGGTCTCCAAAATCCCAGGAGAGATTTTCGCCGGTGCCCGCGAAGGTCAAAGCATTGTCCGCACAGCCATCGGTGGGTGCTGTGATGAGAGGCGTTGCCGGCTGGCGCACCAGCACCTGGCGGGTTGCAGAGGCCGTGCAGCCACTATTGGCTGTAACGGTAAGACTCACGGTGTAGGCACCGCCGGTAGCGAACACGTGCACAGGTTCGCGCAACGAAGACGTATTCTGAGGGCCAGAGGCTGGGTCGCCGAAGTTCCAAGCCCAGTCGCTGATGCCACTCGAGGGCAAGTGGCTGCTCTCCTCGCGGAAGGCCACAGGGGCACCGGCGCAGGCACTGGGTGCCGAAAAGCGCGCTACCGCCTCTACTTCAAAAGGCTCATAGACAAAGCAGACTTGGCCACCACTGGTGGTGCGGGCCAACAGGAGCACGTTGTAAAAACCCACCTCCGGAAAGCGCCGCCGAGCCACGTCGCCCATGTCTGTGCCCAAAACGCCTTTGCCCCATTGAAAAAATATCCACTCTGCAGAACCAGCCTGATAGTCGGTACCAGTTGCTTGGAAAATCAGCGAGTCGCAGTGCCCTGAAGGCAGCAGTTGAATGGCGACCTGCCCCGGGAGGCAAGGCGGAAAGTTTCCTGGCACAGGCGGCCCGCCGCCACCACCGCCGCAGTCCTGGACGATAGAGAGTGGGCCGGCTATGGCCGAGCACCCCAAGGCGTTGGTAACGCGCACCGTGTACTGCCCGAATTGGTCTGTCGCCAGCGTAGGTGTATTGCCGCCAATGGGAGTGCCGTTGCGGAACCACTCATAGGTTATGCCCCCGCCACTTTGGACGACGGCCTGCAGCGTAACTGTTTGCGGTGCGCAGAAAGCCGTCGGCTCGTTGGTAGAGAGGGTTACATAGGGCGTCTCTCGTTGGGCAATGGAAAAGGATGCCCTTACTGGGCAGCCATCCGCGCCTGTGGCCTCTAACGTGTAGGAGCCCGGAGTGAGCACCGCTGAGTCCGCCACACTCAGCAGGTTCTGGCCGACGTCGCGCCAGATGTAGTTGGTGTAAGGTTGGGCAGTGCGCACCGTTGCACTCTCGCCTGCGCACAGTTCTGCTGGATGCAGCACCACCGCTGGTGCGGTGGGTGAAACGGTTATCGTAAAGTCAGCTGTTTGGCCGCAAGCTGTCGCCCGCAGGGTATAAATGCCGCCTTTGGGCCAGTATGCGGTTACTGCCGCAGAGCCCTGCCCTTCCGTAATGACACCGCCATCGGGTGGCAGCACGCTCCACTGTACCTCCAGCGCCTCAAGCCCTGGGAGGGTGTAAGTGGCGGTTTCACCTACGCACACCTCACTCGGGCCGGTAAGGGTTGCGGTGCCCAGCCCTTGCACCTGCAACACGACAGCCCCCGAGGCACAGCCCAAGCCATCGCTCGAGAGCACCTGAGCCGATAATTGATAAGGCCCTGCCGCCCCCCAGGTGATGTTGACCGGATTACCCAAGACGGTCTGCGGCGCCCCTGGGCCGTTCTGCACCGTCCAGCGCACCGTAGTGCCTGTGGGCACGCCCTGTGCCAAGTAGGAAAAGGCTTGGCCAGGGCATATCACGGCTGGCCCATCTATACCAGTGGGTGCGGCAGGCAATGCCGGAATACGCACGCCCCACTCGCGCGAGTCGGTGCACGTCTGGGCCGGGTTAGCCGGCACAGCCCGCATGCGGTAATAACCCGCCCCGGCAGTCAGCGGCGCCAGCACCGAGGCAGCTGGTGCTGCAGATGTCCAGGCTACGGCACCGTCGGGGCCAGTGAGCGTCCAGTGGCTCGACAGATTCTGGTTGTTGCTTGTCAGGCGCGACAGGAAGCTACCCGAGGCACCAGCGCACAATTCCACAGGCCCATTCACGTAAAAAGGCGATAGGATGCGCACCTCGATGGTGTCTTGGCCGCCGCAACCCAAGTAGCAGTTTTCGTAGCGCACCGAAAGACGATGCACCGCATTCGGATTGGCTATACTGCTCCAGCGGACGCGCACACTCGGAGTGCCTTGCCCTTCCACGATAGTGCCGCCGCTGCTGAGTGTCCACTGAAAGCCCGTACCGCCGTAAGGCTCAATATTGTACACCTCTTCGGCATCCGGGCATACGCGCTCGCGCCCTTGTATTTGGGCATTGTCGTCGAGGAGCGGGATGCGCACCAACGTAGGAAAAGGACAGGCCGCACCCGCGCACGCCTGCGGCGTCAGCCAAATGCTGCCCACCGGCCCTGCCCCCCACTGGATGGTGATGCTGTCGGCCCCGGGAATGCCGCCACCCAACACCGTACCGTTGGGGCTGACGCTCCAGCTGATGCCCGAGCAATTGGGCGCTGCCCGATAGGTGGCTGTAGCGCCTGCACACAGGTCGCCCACACAGTCTAAAGCGGGCGACTCGGCATCGAGCACCTCTACGATGGCCTCCGTGGTGTCGGTGCATTGGCAGCCACTGATGGCGACCAAGCGCACGGAAAAGACGCCCGGCTGCTGGAAAGTATGCTGGGCGTGCACGGTAGTGCTGACGGAGAGGTCGTCGCTGAAAAGCCATTCGTAGCGCTCAGCGTGTTGGCTTCGGTTGTCGAACCACACCGTTTGGCCCTTGCAGATGCGCACTGTATCGCCACCGGGCTGGGCCACGGGGTCGGTATCGAAGGCGGCTACAGGTTGCTCCAAGATGGTTACGCAAAGCGCATCCTCTCCCGGGCATTGGTTTTGGGAGTTGCCAAAAAAGACCACCGACACACTGCCCGCACCCGAAGCGCCCCAATGCACCGTTACGGCCGTCTGATGCGGCTCGTGTATCCGAAAACTATCGGCGCCCCAAATGGACCAAGTAACGTTGGGCGGGCTGCCAATGACCGGAGGAAGGTCTACAGAATAGACCACCGTGCTGTTTGGGCAGACGCGGTCGCACAGATTGTTATCCGCAGCGTCTGTGCTGTCTGCGACAGCAGAAGCGCACAAAGAGGCATTGGAAGAAATAATCTTGAGCGGCGCATAAGGCAGCACTCGCACTTCAGTGCTGGTGGTGCCCAATAGGCTGCCGTTGAGCGACAGGATATTGACACTGATTTTGTAGATGCCCGACTGTTGGAAGCAAAACAGCGGAACGGAGTCCGTACTCGTTGCCACTGTATTGCCCTCTGCGGTGGCCAACACCCACTGGTAGCCACCTATAATACTGGTAGAGCCACCGGGCAAAGAGACAACCACGCGATAAGTGTAGCACCCCGGGCACACCGTCTTTGGGCCTTGGATGGTGGCGAACGTATTCTGGCTCATCAGGGTATGGCAAACAAAAAGCAAGAAGCAAGCGAAAGGAAGAAGGAGTCGGTTCACAGGCAACATGATGTAGCAGAAGCGGTTGATGATTAGGAAAAAGCGGCTCATGACCGCGAAAGAGAGACTACTCAAAGATGCAGAGTAGTGTCCGGGCGCTGCTGGGTTTTTTATTTGGTATTTGGAGAGGCACATATTCTCCGACGAGAAGCCCGGGGCCTGTTTTCCAAGCCACCTTCTACCCTTGCTGCCATTGCGCTGTCCTCACCCAGGCTATTTTTTGGGAAAAAACGGCTCTACCGCTTTGGCTTGGCTTTTTCGCATACCCGCGTCCATAGGGCTTTGGGCTTGGGCTTGGCATGTGCCCGTCTCGCCCTGGGGCTTTAATAACGGCGTGAGCAGCACCTCAGGTTCGCCGTGCTTGCAAGTGCGGAGGCGAGAGGCTGCTGTTTCGCCATTATTAAGGCCCGAAAGCGGGACGAAAACACGCCCGAGGCCAAACAGGAGCCGCGCACTCAGCCACTACGCCCACAGCAGCCGCTCCGAAGCCGGCAGCCGTTTTTTCACCCCAAAAAACGTAGGTCAGAAAGGCGGCGGGAAAGTGGCCGGTTCTACTCTTCACTTATCACTTTTAACTTTTCACTTCAAAAATGGCAGGCTCTGCGGGCGTTTTGTAAAATATCATTCATCATTCATCATTCATCATTCATCATTCATCATTCATTCTGGAAAATTGCACCCTTTGCAAGGGGAAAATATCAGAGAGGGTCGGTGGGTTCGGCGCGCCAAATGCGCAGTCTGGTTCCGTCGAGGAGGGTGTGGTCAAATAGCAGTATGAGTGCCCTGCGTGCGCGCAGTTGCTTCAATGCGGTTTCGAAGAGGGCGTTTTTCTTGTGCCAGTCGGGGCTATCGTTGCGGGTGAAGAGGTGCACGTAGGCCACTGTGGGCGGCGGGTTATCTGGGGGCAGAGGTCGCAGGCAGGCGTCGGTGTGCAGGGCATTGAGAAATTTGCGGCTTTCGTCGTAGGAAAGGCTCCAATGCACTGCCGTGGGTTGGCGCAACAGGGCTGCGGTGAGTATTTGCTGCTGGTGGTTGTAAGTCTTTCCGCCTATTTGGACAGCGCCATAGAGCAACGCCGCCATTAAGGCGAGGCTGGGCAAAAGACGGGTATATGCCGTACAGGCATTAGAAAAAGCTCCGGCAAAGGTTACAAAAGGCACCAGGGGCAGCAGGAAGCGCCCTTGCAACACCATACCCTTTAGGCTACCGCTTTTGGCAAAAGCATCGTAACCGTAACAGCTGTACAGCGCGAGGGTGCTTATTATGCCCAACACCACTTCTGGCCAGAAGGGCATTTTTCTATTAACCAAAAAAAACACCCCGGCGGGGCACAGCACGGTGAGCGCCAATGTGTAGAAAAAGAGGTTTTTGGGCAAATAGGCCCACGAGAATCCTACCCCTGGGTCGCGGACGTAGGTGGGAGAGCCAAAAAGGAGAATAGCCCATAGTAACCTGGCTGCAGCCCCCAGCCCGAAGCCCGTCCATAGCCAGCCTGCGCGCGGATGACACCGCCACAGCGCCCCGACGAGGAAGGGCACTGCCCACAGCAGGTTGGTCTCGCGAAAGAGCAAGGCTGCGCCCGCACACAGACCCGCGCACAGAGCGCCCCTACGCCGGTGCCCCCAGGCGGTGTAAGCCCACAAAAATAGACCTGCTAAACCGAAGCTGGGCAGATCACTCATGAGCGTGCGCGTCAGCACTACACCGGGCACAAATAGGGCAGCGTACAACGCCCAGCCCATAGGCCGCTGATAGCGTCGGAGTGCTCCGCCCAACGACCACAAACCTACTAACCAGGCCAACATGCCTACGGCGAAGACAGCCCCCACGCAACCGCTACTACATATTATTATAGCAGCAGCCATAGCCGTGCCGGGCGGATAGCCGCTCCATCCTGCGGCGTCGCAGGGCAAAGGGCGCTCCAACAGGCGCAAGGCGTCGTTCAGGTAGGCGACCTCGTCGGCAACGAGCGCATGGGAGGGCCAAGTCAGCGCGTACAGGGCTATGGCCCCTGCGCTCCAGGCCAAGAGGAGGAGCTTGTCGGTGGGTAGAGGTTTCTCATGTTTGCGATGGCGCGCCATAGCTGCGCTAAAGTGCGACGAACTGCCGAGGAATGCCCAAGGGTTTTGGCGCATGCCCGCCCGGCGCAGGTAAATACGTACTTTTGCGCGCTCTTCTTTACAAGCGCCCTCCTACCCTACACACGCATGGAAATTCGCAAGGCCGAGTTTGTGTCTAGCTTTACTGCGGAAAACCAGTGCCCCAAGACGGGCTGGCCGGAGTTTGCTTTCATTGGGCGCTCTAATGTGGGCAAGTCGTCGCTCATCAACATGCTCACTGGGCGCAAGGGCTTAGCCAAAGTGTCGGGCACTCCGGGCAAGACGCGCCTCATCAACTACTTCAACATCAATGACCGCTGGTATCTGGTGGACTTGCCCGGCTATGGATTTGCCAAGGTATCGAAAAGCCAACAGCGCGCGCTGTCCAACATGATAGAGGGCTATTTAGCCAAACGACAGACGCTGGCCTTGGCCTTCGTACTCATTGACGCCAACGTGCCGCCTATGCGTATTGATCTGGAATTTATCAATTCCTTAGGCGAAATGCGGGTGCCCTTTGCCATTGTGTTTACCAAAACAGACCGCCATAAGAAGGGCGTCAGCCAGTCGGACAACATCGCCGCTTTCTTGGAAGCCCTAAGTCAATACTGGGAGCCGTTGCCCAAGTACTTCCTTTCTTCGGCCGCAACAGGAGCGGGGCGCTCCGAACTTCTGGAATGCGTTTCCGACGTGCTCCGCCAACTTCGCACCTGAAATAGCGCTATTGCCGTGAAAAGAAAGAACGTCGTCATCTACCCGCATCTTTACGAGAACATCGAGGATTGGCCTATCTATCGGCTTAGCCAAGACCGGGCAAATTTCATCCGCGAGGTGGAGGAGGATACCTTTCAACGCTTCGCTTCACGCCCATTGCAGGCGATGACAGACATGCTGGTGAGAACCATCTACCAAGAGCGCATCCGCATCAAAGAGTCGCCCTGGAAGGTGGATCCGCCCAACGAGCGCGTGTTTTGGAGTAAAATCAGCAGGATGTTGGTGGAAAAGTCGCTCGACCGCGATGACGAACAAGCGCGCGCCGCTGCAGAGGAGGCGCTGCAAATCATCATTCACCGCTATGCCGAAGAGATAGTGGGCACCTTCCGCGTTTCGACCTTTCGCTTTGCGCGGCGCTTTCTGACCATCTTTTTCAACCGCCTGCTCAATGCCGCTGTAGACAAGAGCATTGCCAGCTTGTGGCGCGGGCGTCGGCAGCTGTACGAGCGGCTCAATGTGGTGGGCGATATCGAGGCAGTGCGCAGCCTCTTCCAGCATGGCACGGTGGTGGTGGTGCCTACCCACTCTAGCAACCTAGACTCCATCTTGGTGGGCTATGTGATGGATCAGATCATGGGCCTGCCATCCTTCTCCTACGGGGCAGGGCTAAACCTGTACAACTTTGGGCCGGCAGCTTATTTCATGAACCGCTTGGGCGCGTATCGCGTGGACAGGCGTAAGAAGAACATCATTTACCTGGAGACGCTCAAAACCATGAGCCGCCGGAGCATTCAGCGCGGGGTGAACAGCCTGTTTTTTCCAGGGGGCACGCGCGCACGCTCAGGAGAACTGGAGCAAGAGCTCAAGATGGGCCTGCTGGGTACCACTGTTGAAGCGCAGCGCGCCCTGTGCCAGCAAGGTTCTGACAAGAAGGTGTTCATCGTGCCTATGGTCATCAGCTACCACTTCGTGCTGGAAGCCCCCTACCTCATCGAAGAGCACCTGCGCAAGATAGGTAAGGAGCAATACCTGCGCCCTCGCGATGCTAGCTATAGCGTGCGCAGCTGGTTGCGCTACGTGTGGCGCTTCTTCTCCACCACCAGCGAAATTGCCATCAGCGTGGGCAAACCCATGGACGTGCTGGGCAATTTCGTAGATGCGCAAGGGCGCAGCTACGACCGCTTTGGCAATGAAGTGGACATCCGCGACTACTTCCGCGCTGCTAATGGAGAAATCAACGAGGACAAACAGCGCGAAAACGAGTACACGCGACTCCTAGCAGAACGCATTGTGGAGCGCTACGCCGTGGAGAACATCGTCCTCAGCAGCCAGCTGGTGGCTTTTGCCGTCTTTGAGATTCTGGTGCATCAAAACCCCAAGCTGGACCTCTTTGGCTTGTTGCGCCTGCCCCCCGACGACTACCGCTTCCCTTTCCGCGCCGTGGTGGAGGTAGTAGAGCAAATGCAAGCCCAGCTGATCCGCTGGGAAGCCGAAGGCAAGATCCGACTATCGGAAGAACTCCATTGGCCAACACCTGACTTGGTACGGCACGGTGTGCGCAAATTGGGCATTTTCCACCGCGAAAAACCGCTTTACTTCACTAAGGACGATGCTATTGTCTCGTCTAACTTTAGGGTGCTGTACTTTTACCACAACCGCCTCAAGAACTACGGCCTAGAGAAGGCTGTTCAGTGGAAGTCCGAGGAAATTGAGGTGTGGAGAAACGAATGAATTCACGCAAACAACGACATAAACAGGCATGTACGAGAACTTACAGGTAGAGCTTCAAGACGGCATCGCCGTCGTTACCATTCGGCGCGAGAAGGCCCTCAATGCGCTCAATAAGGCGACGATGTCGGAATTGAGGCGTTTTTTTGGCGAGGAAGGTCTCGCCATGCCCGGGCTGAAGGGGGTAGTGCTGACCGGAGCCGGAGAGAAGGCTTTTGTAGCCGGAGCCGACATCACGGAATTCAGTGGGCTAACGGCCGTAGAAGGAGCGGCCTTTGCGCGCGAAGGACAAGAGGTTTTCGACCTTGTGGAGCAGTTCCCGCGCCCGGTGATAGCGGCCGTCAATGGCTTTGCCTTAGGCGGCGGCTGCGAATTGGCCATGGCCTGCCACCTACGCATTGCAGGTGAGCGAGCGCGCTTTGGTCAGCCCGAAGTAAACCTAGGCTTGATACCCGGCTACGGCGGCACGCAGCGCTTAGTGCAGTACGTCGGCAAGGGCAAGGCTCTCGAGCTGCTCATGACTGCCGACATGATCAGTGCCGAAGAAGCGCTCCGCTTGGGCTTGGTCAATTACGTGGTGCCTACAGGCCAAGAAGTGGCTAAAGCGCGGGAGATCATTGAGAAAATAGCGACGAAGGCGCCCGTGGCCATTTCCAAAGTCATTGAGGCAGTCAATGCTTACTTCGCTCCCGGCATCAATGGTTTTGTCTTTGAAGCTAAGGCTTTTGGCGCTTGCTGCGGTACGGAAGACTTCCGCGAAGGCGTAAGCGCATTTATGGAGAAGCGACCAGCTCGCTTTCAGGGGAAATGACGCATGTCATTGAGGGTAACAACTAAAACTATATCGAGCCTGTTTGAGGGCGGCAGACCTTTGTGGCACACCCAAAACAAAGGGCAAGTTGTTTTATGGGCATGAGCGCTAAATACATCGAGACCGACATTATCATTATCGGAGCAGGGCCAGTAGGGCTGTTCGCCGTCTTTGAGGCCGGGCTGCTGAAAATGCGGTGTCACCTGATTGACATTCTGCCTCAACCGGGGGGCCAGCTGGCCGAGATCTACCCGAAGAAGCCCATCTACGACATACCGGGCTACCCTAGCGTGCTGGCTGGAGATCTGATCCAAAACTTGCTCCAGCAAATAGCGCCCTTCCGCCCGGGCTTTACGTTGGGCGAGCGCGCAGAACACCTCGAACGCCACCCCGACGGGCGCTGGCGCGTTACTACTGACCGCGGCACCGTGCACGTAGCCCCGGCAGTGTTCATTGCCGGAGGGTTAGGCTCCTTCGAGCCGCGCAAACCGCCTATTGCCAACATTACAGATTATGAAAACGGGCGCGGCGTGGCCTACTACGTGCGCAACCCAGAAGATTACCGAGGCAAGCGCTTGGTCATCGCTGGCGGCGGCGACTCCGCTTTGGACTGGGCGATTTACCTAGCTGACGAAGCACAAAGCCTCACCCTCGTACACCGCCGCAGCGAGTTTCGCGGAGCACCTGACTCGGTGGAGAAAGTGCAACACTTGGCCCAAACAGGGCGCATCCGCCTTATCACCAACGCCCAGGTCGTCGGCCTCAGCGGTAATGGCCATTTGGAGCGCGTAACCATCCAGCATGACACAGAAGGCACTCAAGAAATAGAAACTAATTATTTCTTGCCCCTCTTTGGTCTCACACCCAAACTCGGCCCTATCGGTGAGTGGGGGCTACAGTTGCAGGACGGCGCCATCGTCGTGAACACCTATGATTATAGCACCAACCTACCGGGCGTGTTCGCCATCGGCGACATCAATACCTATCCGGGCAAGCTTAAACTCATCCTCTGCGGTTTCCACGAAGCTACCCTGGCCTGCCAGTCAGCCTTCAAGGTAGTCAACCCGGGCAAGAAGCTCTCCTTCAAATACACTACGGTTACCGGCATAGAGGGGCTGCCCGAGAATGTACCGGCATAAGCCCACATCCCGCCCTCCTGCCTATGGCTCAGCATATTATTACCGTTACGGTCATTGACCGCGAAAGCCAGCCACACGTCCTGGAAGCACCCACAGACATGGGGCTAAATGTGATGGAACTGTGCAAAAGCTACGAGCTACCCGTTAAGGGCACGTGTGGAGGCATGGCCCTGTGCGCCTCTTGCCACGTGTACGTCCTGAGCGATCATGAGCTACCTCCTCCTTCCGATGATGAAACAGCCATGCTCGACTCGGCCTTCTTCGTCCGGGCCAATAGCCGCTTGGGTTGCCAAATACACCTGACCGACGAGTTGAATGGCTTACGGGTACAACTAGCCCCCGGGTCGGAATAATGTCGGCTTTTATCTAAATCTGGCCATCTTCGCCTAAGCAAAGCAGTTCTTTGAGGCACTTTCTCAGGTACTCAACAATACACGCATTATGAGTCAGTTTTTCAAATTCCTATTTGCCTCGTGTTTAGGCACTTTTTTAGCGTTGCTGCTCCTTCTCCTCGTCGGTATCAGTACATTGACAGGGTTAGCGTCGCGCAGTTTGGAAAAAGCCAAAGTAGAAATTAAACCTAACTCGGTGTTGGAACTAACGCTGGACAACCTCGTCCCAGAAAAAACCAATAACATACCCATTGCGCCTTTTGACCTCGAACAAAAAGACGTGCTCGGCCTGCATGACATGGTCAGAGCCATACGCAAAGCCAAGGAAGACCCCGATATCAAGGGCATTTATCTGAACAAAGTCATGCCCGTCATGGGCCGCGCCACGGCCAACACCCTGCGCGAAGCGCTGGAAGACTTCCGCTCCTCGGGCAAGTTTGTCATCTCCTACGCCCATGTGTACTCCCAAAGCGGCTACTACCTCGCCTCTGTGGCCAATGAGGTACTGGTCAACCCCATCGGCGGCGTGGATTTCCGCGGGCTGTCGAGCACTATCCTCTTCTTCAAAGGCATGCTGGACAAGCTGGACGTGCAGATGCGGATCTTCTACGCAGGCAAGTTCAAAAGCGCCACAGAGCCGTTCCGCCTCGACAAGATGAGCGACGAAAACCGCCTGCAAGTACGCGAGTACGTAACGGCATTGTATGAAGACATGCTGGAAGACATCAGCAAGAGCCGAAAAATACCCGTCGAGCAGCTGCGTCGCATTGCCGAAAACTTCGAAAGCCGCACCCCCGAAGGCGCCTTGAGCAGCCGCTTAGTGGACGGCTTAGCCTATGAAGACGAGGCTATCCAGCGCCTCAAAGAACACCTGGGCTTAGGGGAGGATGACAAGCTAAACCGTATCAAGATAGAAGATTATTTCCAGTCTCGCGTCAAGAAGATTGACCTGAGAAACAAGGACAAAATAGCCATTGTGTACGCCGAAGGAGCCATCTCTGACGGCGACGAAGGCGACCCGGGCGAGATATTGGATGGGCCTTACGTCAAGCTATTGCGCAAGATCCGCCGCGACAAGAGCATCAAGGCCGTGGTGCTGCGCATCAATTCGCCGGGCGGCAGCGTGTTGGCCAGTGAGAACATCCTGCGCGAGGTGAACCTGTGCCGCGACGCGGGCAAGCCCGTCATCGTCAGCATGGGCGACTTGGCCGCCTCAGGAGGCTACTACATCGCCTGCCAAGCCGATAGCATCTTTGCCGAACCCACCACCATTACAGGGTCTATCGGCGTCTTCGGCATCATCCCCATCTTGCAAAAAACCATGAAAAACAAACTCGGCATTACGGCCGACACGGTACGGACACAGCGATATTCGGCCTTCGGGACGCTGTTCTTCGACCTTTCCCCACAAGAAACCCAGATCATCCAGTCGCAAATAGACCGCATCTACGCCGATTTCTTGGAGCGCGTAGCTAAAGGTCGGCGCATGACCACCCAACAGGTGCACGACATCGCCCAAGGCCGCGTCTGGACGGGGCAAAAAGCCCGGGAACTCGGCCTGGTGGACGACTTGGGCGGTCTGGATCGCGCCCTGAGCGCCGCAGCCCAGCGCGCAGGCATCGAGAAGTACCGCGTAGTGGAATACCCGACCACCAAAACACCTTTGGAACAGCTCATGGATAAAATCACACGCTCTTCTGACCCCGACGACGAGGTACGCACCTGGATGATGCGCACCGACCTGGGCGAACTCTATCCGGTGTACCAGATGCTGCGCGACGCGCGCAAAAGCCGCGGCATACAGGCCCGCCTGCCTTATGAACTCATCGTCCGGTAGGGCCGTGGGCCTCTCTCTGTTCGGGCCAATTAGGGGCTTGGCAGAGGTCTTGTAAAAAGCCGAACAGCCCGTTCTTGGCGGGAGTGCCTTCCTTTCTTTCCTCCATTTTTTTGGGAAAATTGAAAAGGGTACACATTTTTTAAGTGAAAGTTTTGGCGAAGTTCTTTGACAAGTTGGAAAAAAATATAAGAGTAGCCTCAC